>Ga0073928_10001665_pt1 | contig 41531 bp, 33 predicted proteins | sample PaiPotPPA55metaG_FD_76969 | JGI IMG/M metagenome (GOLD analysis project Ga0073928, IMG submission 76969) | Iron sulfur acid spring bacterial and archeal communities from Banff, Canada, to study Microbial Dark Matter (Phase II) - Paint Pots PPA... ...
CATTGCGGGAACGGCGGAGATGCTCCGCTACATGGCCGGCTGGGCGACCAAGATGAATGGCGAGTCGGTGAACGTCTCGGTGCCGGGCGAATGGCATGCGTACACCACGCGCGAGCCGGTCGGCGTCGTCGGGCAGATCATTCCGTGGAATTTTCCACTGTCGATGGCGATCTGGAAGATCGCACCCGCACTGGCGACCGGCTGCACCGTCGTGCTCAAGCCCGCTGAACAGACGCCGTTGAACGCGCTGCGGCTCGGGCAGATCATCCAGGAAGCCGGTATTCCGGATGGCGTCGTGAATATCGTCACCGGTTTTGGCGCCACGGCGGGCGCTGCGCTTGCCGCACACCCCGATGTCGACAAGATCGCCTTCACGGGTTCGACGCAAACAGGTAAACGCATCGTTCAGGCCACGCTCGGCAATCTCAAGAAAGTGTCACTGGAACTCGGCGGAAAGTCGCCGGTGTTCGTCTTTCCCGATGCCAACCTCGACCTCGCGACGACGGGTGCGGCGAACGCGATCTTCTTCAATAGCGGTCAGGTCTGCTCGGCCGGATCGCGGCTCTTCGTTCACAAGAAGGTGTTTGACCGGGTGGTCGAGGGCGTGATCGAGCAGGGCGACAAGTTGAAGGTTGGCCATGGTCTCGCGCCGGATAGCCAGATCGGCCCGCTGATTTCGAGCCAGCAGATGCAGCGTGTAAATGCCTACATCCGCCAGGGCGAGGAGGAGGGTGCACGACGCATGAATCGCACGGCCGCGCCTGATAACGGTGGCTATTTCGTACGCCCGACGGTCTTCGTCGATACGTCGACGAGCATGTCGATCTACCGCGAAGAAATCTTCGGGCCGGTGGTCTGCGCCATGCCTTTTGACGACGAGGATCTGGAGGCCATCGCAGCGGAGGCGAACAACAGCGAATTCGGCTTGTTCGCCGGCATCTGGACGCAAAACCTGAGCCTCGCGCACAAGCTCGCGCGGCGCATCAAGGCCGGCTCGGTCTCCGTGAATGCTCACATGGTCAATGAACCGGCGTTGCCGTTCGGCGGCTACAAGCAGTCGGGATGGGGCCGCGAACGTGGCCGCGAGGTGCTGGATCTGTACACGTCGGTGAAAAGCATCGCTATCAATCTCGACTGAGTGCGCAGACGGACCACAAGATCAATATGACGACATTCTTCGACTACATCATTGTCGGCGGCGGTTCGGCCGGCTCGGTACTTGCCAACCGCCTGTCGGCGAATCCGGCCACGCAGGTGCTGCTTTGCGAAGCGGGCGCGGACTTGCCGAACGACAAGCTGCCGGCTGCCATTCTCGACAGCTATCCGGGCACTGCCTACCTGAACCCCAGCTACTTGTGGCCGGACTTGCGCGTGACGACCGTTGCGCCGACCGACGCAACCACGGCGCCGCGCAAATTGCGCAAATACGAGCAGGCCCGCATCCTGGGCGGCGGCTCCTCGATCAACGGACAATTCTTCAACCGCGGCGCGCCCAGCGACTACGACGACTGGGAAGCGCGCGGCGTCAAGGGCTGGAGCTGGGAGAGCGTGCTGCCTTACTTCAGGAAGATCGAGCGCGACATCGATTTCGACGGTCCGCTGCATGGCAAGTCAGGGCGCATTCCAGTGCGCCGCATCTTTCCCGACGCATGGCCGAAGCACGCCACGGCCATTGCCGCTGCGTTGAAGGAGTCGGGTTACAGCTACTTGCCGGACCAGAACGGCGAGTTCAGGGACGGCTACTTTCCCATTGCAATCTCGAACCTGGACGAACGGCGCGTGTCGGCGTCGATGGGCTATCTCGACGCGCAAACACGCCAGCGCCCGAACCTGACGATCTGGACCGATACCGAGGTCGCGGGCCTGCTGTTCGAAGGCACGAAATGCTGCGGCATCCGGATCGAAGCGCCGGACCGGCCAGCAACGGTACGGGCAGGCGAGGTCATCCTGTCGGCGGGCGCGCTGCAGTCGCCGGCTATTCTCATGCGCTCGGGCGTAGGTCCCGCTGCGCATTTACGCGAGCATGGGATCGCGGTCGTCGCGGAGTCGCCCGGTGTCGGGCAGCATCTGATGGAGCATCCGTCGATCGCGCTGGCATCGTTCATCCGCAAGCCCGCCCGCGTGAACGGATCGACCCGCAGGCACATCCTGCTCGGCTGGCGCTATTCCTCCGGCATGAGAGGCGCACCGGGCGGTGACATGTTCGTGTCGGTGGTCACGAAGACATCGTGGCATGCGGTCGGCGAGCGCATTGGCACGATGCTGATGTATGTGAACAAGCCGTTCTCCAACGTCGGTGAAGTCAAGCTTGCCTCGGCTGACTGGCGCGTGGCGCCCTCGATCGATTTCAACTTTCTCTCGGACGAGCGCGACCTCGACCGGCTTGTCGACGGCTTTCGCCGGATGGCGGCGGTGCAGGCGCTCGCGGCCGTCAAGGAAGTGACGGCCGATCCGTTTCCGGCGAGCTACAGCGAGAAAGTCAGGCAGGTGGCGCTCCTGAGCCGGCGCAACAAGGTGATTACCGACGTCCTGGCCGCCTTGCTCGATGGCCCGCCACCGCTGCGACGCCTCCTGATGACGCGGGTGATAGCCGGCGGCGCGACGCTCGCAGACCTCCTCGCCGACGACGCGGCGCTGCGCGAGTTCGTACGTGGCGCATGCGTGGGCGTGTGGCATCCGTCGTGTACCTGCCGCATGGGCTCGGACGACGACCCGCTTGCTGTGACCGACCATCAGGCGCGCGTGCGTGGCGTGCAGGGCCTGCGCGTTGTCGATGCATCGATCTTTCCGCACATTCCGAGCGGCAATATCAACTTCCCGACGATGATGGCCGCGGAGAAAGTCGCCGACATGATGGTCGGGCAGGTCGCGGCCGCAGCGGAGCATATGGCCTGATCGCGCCGCTGTGCTCAGATTGCGGCTTCGCCGGGAATCAGCACAGCGCGTCCGCGAATTTTGCCGGCCTGCAAGGCGTCGAAGGCGCTCATCGCGTCGTCAAGGGCAAAACGCGTGACGAGGGGCCGGATCTCCCCGCGCTGTGCGAGTGCGATCACGGCAGCGAGGTCGCTATAGGTTCCGCCATACGGGCACATGAGGGACACGCCGCGCGGCAACGGATTGCCCGCTGAGCGCGCAACGAACGGATAAGTGCCGCCTGAGAGCCCCACGACGCGAATCGCGCCGTACCGGCCGACGAGTGTGGCCGCCAGCAGTAGCGTCGTATCGGTGCCGACGAAATCCAGCACGACATCGGCGCCGAAGCCCTCGGTCATCTCGATGATCTGTGCGGCGAGATCCGGCTGGTCCGAGCGCAACGTGACATCGGCCCACGGCCGTGCCGCATCGATTGCCTCTTGCGAGATATCGGTCGCCACGATTCGCGTTGCTGTCGTTGCACGAAGAATTTGCGCCGCAAGATTGCCGAGCCCGCCCAGCCCGATGATCACGGTGGTCGAGCCTGGATGCAAAAGCTCGCGGCAAGTCCGGATTGCGTGATAAGGCGTGAGTGCGGCGTCGGTCAGCGTGGCGGCAATCGCAGGATCGAGATCTCCGATTGAAACGAGCGCACTAGCCGGTGCGCATACGTATTCGGCCATGCCGCCGTTTTTCGTCACACCGGGAGTCGGCGGCGGGTTCAGCCTGCCGCCGGTGCGCCGGCAGGCGTTCTGCCGGCCGGCGAGACATGCGCTGCACGCGCCGCACGACCAGCACGGATGAACGACCACGCGCTCGCCACGGCGCCATTGCGTCACGCCTGCCCCGATGTCTTCCACGACACCCGCGATCTCATGTCCGAGCGTCGTGCCGTCGGGCGTGCGCGAGTCGGATGCGCTGCGGATGTGCAGGTCGGTCTGGCACAGGCCGGCGGCCAGCACGCGCAGCACCACTTCGCCGGCAGCGGCTGCCGGAACCGGAAGCAGGGTAAGCGCGACATTGCCGGGTTCCCGCAATTGCACGCCGTGCATGGTGTGAGCGCATTGCATCTTCACGTTTGTCTCCTGATGTGAGCGACGCCTGAGGCATCGACGGCCGGCTTCCGCTATTCAAACAACTGTATAGACGAAGCCGGCGCGAACTATCCAAGGTTAAACCCCGAGCCGAGCTTTCTTGACACCGGGAATCGAGCGACCCTATGATAAACGCAAAGGTTCATCCAATGACAAATAAGCCAAGGTCGAGCGATCGACCGAGCGAGTATCCGGAGGAGACATCCATGAAAACGTCGAGATGCGCGACCCGCTTGAGACCGAATTTGACGTCGAATTTGACACCGAAATCCGGCTGGACGAAGGTCGCGGGACTGCTCGCAGTGGCGAGCGTCGCCGCCGCCATCACATTTCCGGCGCGCGCTGCCGATCCGATCCTAATTTGTTCGATCGATGACCGCAGCGGTGCGGCAGCGGATACTGGCACCCAGGGTTACCAGGGTGTGATGATGGCGGTCGACGAAGCCAATGCCGCGGGTGGAATTGGTGGTCACCAGTTGAAGGTGATCGCCTATGACGGCAAGACCGACCCGCAATTAACGGCGACCTTTGCGTCACGCTGCGCCGAGGACGACAAGGGGCTGGTGATCATCGGCGGGAATCCTTCGGCGCCGGCAGCGGCGATGATCCCCGTAGCGACGGAAAACAAGATCCCCTACTACATGCTGTCAGCCGGCACGGACACGCTGACTGATCCGCCCGCGACGTATAACTTCCGCTTCGGCCCGGCGAATCGCCAGGATGCGGCGGCAATTGCCGACCTGCTCGCGCAGCAGGGGTTCAAGCGGCCGGCGATTATCAACAACTCGCTGCCGTTCGGCACTGATGGCGCCCGCGCGACGACCGCCGTGCTCAAGAAAAAGAACATCATGGTGGTGGCGCAGCAGACTTACGACGTGAACGCGACGGACTTGTCGCCGCAGCTCACGAACCTGCGCGACGCGAAGCCCGACGTACTGCTCGTATTCCCCTATCCCGCCGATGGCGCGCGCGTGCTGCGCACCGCGCACCAGCTCAACATCACGGCGCCGATCATCGTGTCGCGCAGTGCGCTGCTCGACACGATGCGCAAGCTTGCAGGGCCGGCCAGCGACGGCGTGCTGATTCCGAATACCGTCGACCCGTCACGCCCCGACGTGCAGAAGTTCTTCACGGCCTTCAACGCGCGCTTCGGGCCGCACCAGCCGACGCTTTATCCGGTCATCGGCTATGACGCGGCCAAAGCGGCGCTGCAGGTCATCGCGACGCCAGCCGTGCTCAAGGCGATCGACGCCGGCAACATCGAAGAAGCGCGCAAGGCGTTTCGCGACGGTACCGAAAAGCTCACGCAGTTCAAGGGACTGCAGGGCGAGCAGAACGCGAGTTACCACTTTGGGCCGCAACAGCATCACGGCTCGCCTGACCAGAACTGGTATGTCTTCATTCTCGTCGCGGGCAACGGGACGCGGCTCGTCAAGCCCGATCTGAGCAAGTTCAAGCCGCTTTAACCGCTTACGCGACGCCGCAAGGCGTCGCAGCAGCGCTTCGCCTTGCCCTCTAATACTGGCATACGCAAATGGATAAAATCAGTGTCTTACTGCTCGCCGGGCTAACCAACGGGAGCGTCTACGGTCTGATCGGACTGTCGCTATCGCTGATCTACGGCACGAATCGGGTCATCAATTTCGCGCAGGGCGATTTCGTGATGATCGGCGCGATGTCGGCGATCCTCTTCATGGTCACGTACAGCCTGCCCGCTCCCGTCGCGCTCCTGGCCGTGATAGCAGTGGTACTCATCTGCGCGCTTGCGCTCGAGTTCGCGGTGTATCGCCCGCTCGTGCGGCGCGGCGCACCGCCGCTCACCATCATGATCGGGACGCTGGCGGCCGCGATCATCGCAAGCGGCATTGCCTTGCTGATCTGGGGCGCCAACCAGCTTTACGTGCCCAACATCCTGTCGCTGGATCCCATCACCGTCGGACCGCTGACGACCAATCTTCAGCAGCTTGCGATTGTGGGCGCGTTCGTTGTCTTTCTTCTTGTCACGTGGTTCTTGCTGTACCGCACGAGCTTCGGCCTGTGCGTGCGCGCAACCGGAGCGAACCCGCGAGTCGCGCAGTTGATGGGCATTCGCTCGTCGCGCATTGTCCGCTTCGGTTTCATGTTCAGCGCATTCGTGAGCGGAATCTCAGGCGTGCTGATCGGGCCGCTCCTTGGCGGCCAGGTGTCGATGGGCGTGGCGTTGACGGTCAAGGGTTTCATGGCCGCGATACTCGGGGGCCTCGGCAGCCCGTTCGCGGCAGCGGCCGGCGGACTCGTCATCGGTTTGCTGGAGACGTTCGTCGCTGGTTACGGCAGCAGCCTGTATGCGGAACCCATCATCTTTCTCCTCATCCTTCTCGTCCTGCTGATTCGTCCTTTCGGACTCCTGGGCGACTTCGAGGCAGTCCGGCGATGATGAACACATCTACCCGATCCCCCGCGTGGCAAGCAAGGCTGCCGTTCGTCTTGTTCCTGGTGGTCGCACTTGCGGCGCCGGCGCTTCTTACCAGCGGCTTCCAGTTGCGGCTGGTTTCACTGATCTGCATCTACGCGATCCTGATCATGGGTTTCAATCTGCTCTACGGCTACGCGGGACAGATCGCCATGGGCCATCAGGGCTTCTTTGCCATCGCGGCGTATGCATACGCACTGTTGCAGCTCAAGGCGGGTTTGCCGGTGCTTGCGGCGCTCCCAGTCAGTCTTGTGATCTGCGCGCTGGTCGCGGTGGTGATCGGCGTGCCCCTGCTCAGGCTGCGCACGCATTACCTCGCAATGGCGACCCTCTGTTTCGGGCTGGTCATTTCAGGGGTGGCCAATCGCTGGATCGACGTGACGGGCGGCACCGGAGGCCTGCTGATTCCATCGATCACGATCGGCGAGAAGACCGTGGACCGCGTGACGCTGTACTACCTGATCGTGGCGGCGACCGCGCTCGTGCTGGCCCTGCAGAACTTCATCGTATCGAGCCATCTTGGCCGCTCGCTGCAGGCGATTCGCGACGACGACAAGGCGGCCGCCGCGCTCGGTGTCAACGTGGCCGTGCAGAAGCTGCGCGTGTTCGTGCTGAGCGCGGTTATCGCCGGATTGGCGGGTATCGGGTTCGCCGTGGTCAGTCGGCAGGTCAGCCCGAGCATGGGTGAATTCCCCGTGCTGGTATCGATGCTCACGATTGCCGTAGTCGGTGGCCTCGGCACGCGTTACGGGCCGATCCTGGGTTCCATCGTCGTCGTGATCGCGCCGCAGTTCCTGACGCGCTTCGGGGAACTGGAGACGCTCATGTACGGACTGTGCCTGCTCCTGTTCCTGATCTTCATGCCGCACGGGTTGTCGGGGATGATCAAGTCGCTTGCCGGCACGCTCAGGGGCAGGCAAGCGCTGCGGGCGCCGCCGCGCCTTCCGCCTAAGCACGCCGTCAAGAAAGGAGTGGGACGATGAGGACGCAAACTGCATCGCGAACGCCCATCGAAGCGCCGCAGCTCATGTCGATCCGCGGCGGCATGAAGCGTTTTGGAGGACTGGTGGCTGTCGACAACGTGTCCTTCGATGTGCGGCAAGGGGAAGCCGTCGGGCTGATCGGGCCGAACGGCGCGGGCAAGTCAACGACCTTCAACCTCATTACGGGCGTCGACGGCCTGAGTGCTGGCGAGATCTTCTTCAAGCAGGAAAACATCACGAAAGCGCCGCTTCATCGCCGAAGTGCGATGGGCATGGCCCGTACCTTCCAGATCGTGCGGCTGTTCAGTGGACTCACTGTGCTCGAGAACGTGATGCTTGGATTTCATCCGCAACTCGTCGACGGTTTCATCCCGTCGCTGCTGCGCTTTCGCAAGGTCGCTGCTGACGAGCGCCGCTGTGCGCAACGCGCGATGGAACTGCTGCAGTTCGTCGGCCTCGCGCCGCGCGCGGACGACCTGATCTCGCATCTGCCGCACGGGCAACAACGTCTTGTCGAAATCGCGCGTGCGCTTGCGAGCGAGCCCGGCATCCTGCTGCTCGACGAACCGGCCGCGGGTCTGAACGACGAAGAAACGGCGGGTCTCGGCCGCATGCTGCGCTTGCTCAACGACGATGGACTGACGATCCTGATCGTCGAGCACGATATCGGATTCATCATGGGGCTATGTCATCGCATCGTCGTTCTCGATCACGGCGCGAAGATCGCCGAAGGAGACGCCGCGTCGGTCCAGAGTGACCCGAAGGTGATCGAGGCGTATCTGGGAACCGGGGGCGCGCATGCTAAAAATTGAGGGATTGCGCGCCGGCTACAAGGGCACCGAGGCGTTGCATGGCATCTCGCTTGAAATACGCCAGGGCACGATCGTCGCAGCGGTCGGCGCCAACGGCGCCGGCAAGTCCACGCTCATCAACGCGTTGTCGCGACTGGTCGATGTAAACGCCGGAGCCATCACCTTTGACGGGCAAAACATCGTCAAGATGTCGGCGCCGGAAGTGGTGGAACTCGGCATCGTTCAGGTGCCCGAGGGCCGCCAGCTTTTTTCCGCATTGACGGTCACGGAGAACCTGCGGCTCGGTTTCCACCGGTTGCGCCGGCGTCGCGCTTCGTCGCTTTTTCGCGAGCGCCTCGACTATGTGTATGAGCTCTTTCCGAAACTCAAGGAGCGCGCCGATCAACGCGCCGTCACGCTGAGTGGCGGAGAGCAGTCGATGGTGGCGATAGGGCGCGCATTGATGGCCGATCCGAAGCTGTTGCTGCTGGACGAACCGTCGCTCGGCCTCGCGCCAATCGTGGTCGAGCGCATGTTCAACGTGCTGCAGGTGTTGCGGCGAAGCGGGCTGACCATTCTTCTCGTCGAACAACATGCCGACGAAGCGCTGGCGCTCTCCGACTACGGCTATGTGCTGTCGGTCGGCAACATTGCAGCCGAAGGAACTGGCGAATCGCTGCGCAATCACGAATCGATCCGGCAAGCCTACCTCGGGTAAGACCTATATGGAGAACGCATGATGCCGAACGCGTCGTTGAGCGCGGACTTCGCAATCGTTGGAGGCGGACTTGCAGGGCTCGTCGCCGCTAATCGCGCGACGGAACTCGGATGTTCAGTCATCCTTCTGGAAGCCGGCCGCGAATCACTTTATCCTGCAAATTCGCGTTACGCGGGAGGGGTTTTTCATATCGCCTTTCGCGATATCGCGGCTGCGACGGAGGTCTTGCAACAAGCGATCGTCGAGGCCAGCGAGGGCTTGCGCGACGAAGCACTTGCGCACGCGATGGCAACGGACGGCCTGCGCGTCGTCGACTGGCTGGCACGGCACGGCGCGGAGTTCGGGCGCGGCGGCGAGTATCCATTCATGGGCCACATGCTCATGCCGTTCAGCCTGCGGGAGACTGGCTTCCAGAATCACTGGCGAGGCAAGGGCGGCGATCTGCTGCTGCAGCGGCTGGAAGCAACGTTCGCGGCATCCGGCGGACGCTTCATTCGCGACGCGCGGGCACGCGAGCTTCAAATGACCGGCGGACGATGTTCGGGCGTGAGCGCACAGACCGGACAGGGCGAAGACCTGCTGATCGAAGCGCGCGCCGTGTTGCTAGCCGACGGCGGCTTTCAGGGCAACGCAGCTATGGTCCGCAAATACATTTCGCCGCGCCCGGAGCATCTGTGCAAGCGAGGTGCGGGAACAGGCATGGGAGACGGCATCCGCATGGCGCAGGCAGCCGGCGCTGCGGTGACGGGCATGGACAAGTTCTACGGGCACGTGCAATGCGCGGGCGCACTGCATGACGAATCGCTGTGGCCTTATCCGGTGCTCGACATCGTCGCTTCGTCGGCAATCGTTGTGGACGGTGCGGGAAGGCGTTTCACCGACGAAGGTCTTGGGGGTGTCGCGATCGCGAATGCGGTCGCGGCGCTCGATGAACCGCTGTCGTCCTTCGTCATTCTCGATGAAGCCATCTGGTCGGGACCGGGCGGGGCGTTCCTGCTGCCGCCGAATCCCGCCCTGGAGCGACTGGGCGCAACGATTCACCGGGCCAACGACATCGAAACGCTCGCGGCCAAACTCGGCATGCAGGCGCATACATTAAAGCGAACCTTGCAGGAATATAACGAGGCGCTCGCGGGCGGCCGGCTCGACACGCTTTCCCCGCGACGCACGGTCAAGCCCGCGACGCTTGCCACCGGGCCGTGGCCGATCAACGGTCCTGGCTATCTCGCCATTGCGCTGTGCGCGGGAATGACCTACACGATGGGCGGGGTGGTTATCGATGCGAACGGGCAGGCGCTTGACGAAGGGCACAGGCCGATACCGGGCCTATACGCGGCCGGAGCGACGACAGGTGGAATCGAGGGCGGCGCCAACGCGGGGTATGTCGGCGGCCTTGCCAAGGCGGCGGTGTTCGGTCTGCGTTCCGCGGAGGCCGTGGCTCGCGACCTTGAAGTGTCCGCATAGTTTTTTCGTTCGGCAGAAGCAGGCCAATCCAAAGCGCCTGGCCTGCTTCTGCCGAACGATTTAGCTCGCGCGCCTGACCTGCTTGATCTCCGTCTGCTGCACAAGATAGTGCCGTTGGAGTGCCTTCAGATGCGTTTCCATCTCGGCGGCAGCCTTTTCTTCGTCGCGAGCCGCGAGGTACTTGAGCAGGCGCCGGCGCGATGGCATTACCGCGCTGTCCGGCAGCGGAGACACCACTTCCAGTAACTGTTCGTGAATCTCGACGAGCGCATCGGTCAAGATGACCAGCACCGGGTTGCGTGCAGTGCGCGCGAGCAACCGATGGAAATCGAGATTGATCCGCACGCGTTCGTGAACATCACCTTCGGCCACCGCGAGTTCGCTTCGATGGAAATTCTCGCGCAGGGCTTCGAAGTCCTCCTCGGTCCCGCGCTGGCAGGCAAGGCGGGTTGCCGCCACGCTCACGATGAGCCGCGCTTCGGTGAGGTCCGCAGGACGGATTGCGCCAAGCCGGAAAAGGTCGGCGAATCCGGCGATCACGGCGTCGCCCTGGCCTTCGCGCACAAACGCGCCGCCGGTGGCGCCCTTGCGAAACTCCAGCACGCCAGCCATTTCGAGGGAACGCAAGGCCTCTCTGACCGTGTTGCGGCTCAGGCTGAACTGCTCGGCCAGCTCGCGCTCGGGCGGCAGGCGATCGCCGGGCTGCAGCGCACCGCTTGCCAACTGGCCCCGGATCTGGTCCGCGACTGCCTCGAACGCACGACGCGTCTGCACAGGCGCGTAGGCGTGTACCGGACGCGCGCGCGGCGGCGCTGCGTCCTCGGGGGCAGCTTCAATCTTGCGCTTGGGCGCGCGGCTGCTGGTGTTGGAGGTTTTCAATGATTAATCCATTCATGTGTTGTCGCTTGATGCTACCTCCGCTCGTCCGATTCATCAAGTAAGCAATACGCAATCAGTCATACGCAGTCAGCAATACGCTGCGCATGGGCGCGGCGCCTGTATTCCCGTTGCTTGAAACCTCGCGCTTTCGAGACTTGACATCGCAGCGGATTTTGTAGAGTATGTTTCAAAGGTTCATCCAATGGACCAAAATTTAATTGCCGGATTTTTGTTTGATGCTGTTGGCTGGATGCGCCCGGCACATCGGCCCGCGCCATTGATCGACAGCGGGCTGCACAACCCCAAGACCCAAGGACGAGCAATGAGTGACGATCTGAGAGACCTGGTTAAGTACGAAGCGAAGGAAGGCCGCGCATACATCACGTTCTGCCGTGATGAAAAGCGCAACGCGCTGACCTACGAAATGTTCGACCGGTTGATGGAGCACATTGAAAGCGCCGAACGCGACGACGACGTGCGCGTGATCATCTTCCGCGGCGAGGGACGGGACTTTTCGACGGGGCACGATCTCGCCCAGGTGGGCGGCGCGGAATATGGTTTTTCGAAAGATCCCGGAGCGCGCCGGCCAAGCCAGCGCATCCGGCTGAGTTTCGACAAGCACCACGTAGAGCAGTTTCGCCAGATCCTGTATTGCACCAAGCCCACGCTTTCGCTGGTGCAGGGATATTGCGTCGGGGCGGGGCTGTACATCGTGGAAGCGAGCGATCTGGCGATCGCCGCCGAAGACGCAAAGATCGGTCACCCCGAACAAAAGATGGGCCTCGCGGGCGCTTCGTACATGACGAGCATCAACATCCTCACGATGGGTCCGAAGAAAGCGCGCGAAGTGCTGCTGCTCGGCGAAACGATGAACGGGACCGAGGCGGCGCGTCTTGGGCTTGTGAACAAGGCCGTGCCCGCCAGCGAACTCGCGGCGGCCGGCGAGGACTGGGCCGAACGGATCGTTCGCCTGCCGCGTGACGCGATCGCGATCGGCAAGGCTGCCACGCATCTCGCGCTCGACTCGCTCGGCATGACCTCGCAGTTCGTCCACGGTTACGTCATGCACGCGCTCGGCACGAACATCCGTTACGAGCCGGATGAAAACAACTTTATGAAAGAGCGCCGCAAAAAGGGCGTGACCGGTGCAGCTCACGCACTGGAAACGCGCTACGACGGCGACACAAAAACGGACGAGTAATTCGCGCTCACCGGGGCCGCGAGCTATCGATCGAATAAAACGGATCTGGAAACAGGAACAGGAAACAACATGCTGACTGAACTTACTGGCTCATCGGCCGTGGTGCTGGGTGGCACAAAGGGAATCGGGCGGGCGGCGGTCAAGAAGCTCGCGCAAAGCGGCGCGAGCGTGGTGATCCAGGGCCGCGACGAGGCCGCGGCGCAAGCGGTGATTGAAGAATGCAGCGCGTTTGCGGGCAAGCGCATTTTCGTGAACAGCGACCTGCTGACTTACGACGGAATCGAGCGTGCGGTGGAAGAAGCCGTCACGCGATTCGGCAAGGTGGACATCGTGGTGGCGAGCGGTGGCCCGCGGGATCCGAAGCCCAAGTTGTTCGTCGACATGGCGCCTGATGAAGGCATCGCATGCTTGACCAGCCGCCTGATGCCACGCCTGAACGCCGTTCATGCAGCAACGAAATTCATGCGTGAACAAAAGTACGGAAAGATCGTGCTGGTCACGACCGATGCCGCACGCACGCCAACGCCGAGCGAGTCGATGATCGGTGCGGCCGGCGCGTCGATCATGTTCCTCACGCGCGCACTCGGTGCGGAACTCGCGCATCTCGGCATTCGCATCAACTCGGTGGCGACCACGCTGACCACGGGCACGCCGGCCCATGATCGCTTTCTTGCTGCGAGGGATGCCGGGTCGCAGGAAGTCATCGTCAAGGCGTTCACGAAGGCCGAGCAACGCGTGAAGTTCAAGCTGAACACCGCTGAGGATCTCGCGGAATACATCCTGTATCTGTCGAGCAAGGAGTCAGATCAGGTTTCGGGATCGACCCTGAGTATCAATGGCGGTCTTTCCTTCCCGGGTTATTGATTGTATTGATTGGCCGGGAAAAACAGCATCGACTGACGGAGTGATTATGCGTCTCAATGAAGAACTGGTTTCGATCCAGGACTCGGTTCGCCGGATGGTCCAGAAGGACATCGTGCCGCTCGTGGCCGGCATGGAAGAGAGCGACCGCTTTCCGTCGGAACTGGTCCCGATCTTCGGCGACATGGGCCTCCTGCAGTTGTGGCTGCCGGAGGAGTATGGAGGACCGGGCGGAAACCTGAAGACCGTGTGTATCGTCAAGGAGGAGATCGCCAAGGTGTCGCTCGCGGCCGCGACCTTGTGCGGAAACAATTCGATCTCGTTCATCCTGCCGATCCTGCATTACGGCACCGAGGAACAGAAGGAACGGTGGTTGCCGCTTGCCGCTGAAGGGCGTCTCGTGACGGCGATCGCTGTGACCGAGCCGCAGGCCGGTTCCGACGTTTCGTCCATCCGGACGCGAGCAGTGAAGGACGGCAACTCGTATGTCATCAATGGACAGAAGAACTGGATTACGTGGGGTGGGTACGCGCATTACGTGCTGCTCTTCGCACGCACGTCGGAGGCGAGCGGGTCGGACGGCATCAGCGCGTTTCTCGTCGATACGAAGACACCCGGCTTTCGCCTGGGCCGCCAGGAACACAAGATGGGCCGCAACGGCGCGCCGAACCACGAACTCTTCTTCGACGACATGCGTGTCGACGCGGACTGCCTGCTCGGCGAGGAGGGACAGGGCTTCAAGGCGTGCATGAAAGTGCTGGACCTGAACCGCCCGACCATCGCGGCCACCTCACTAGGACTTGCCCAGGGTGCGCTTGACGTTTCTGTCGCGTATGCGAAGGAGCGCAAGCAGTTCGGACGCGCCATCGCGGAGTTCCAGGGCATGCAGTTCAAGCTCGCCGACATGGCGATCAAGATCGAGGCCGCCCGCAACCTGCTCTACAACTGCGCTGATGAAATCGACTCTGGCGATCACTCGCGGCTGAACATGATCTCGTCGATCACCAAGTGCTTTGTGACCGATATCGCGATGGAGGTCACGACCGAAGCGGTCCAGGTGCTGGGCAGCTACGGCTACTCGAAGGAGTTCCCGGTCGAGCGAATGATGCGTGATGCGAAGCTCAATCAGATCATCGAAGGGACCAACGAGATTCACCGGTTGATCGTCGCGCGCAGATTGCTGGAAAGCTGATCGAACCGTGAAGATCGCTTCGTGACGAGTCCAGGAACCAAAGGAGCGAGATGAAACCTCAACGCGCGATTCCATGCGTTTATATGCGGGGCGGCACGAGCCGGGCGCTCTTTTTCCACGAGCACGATCTGCCTCTCGGAGCCGATAACCGTGACCCGATCTTCTGCGCCGCACTCGGCAGTCCGGACCCGTACGAGCGTCCGCTCGACGGCATGGGCGGCGGCATCACGTCGCTCTCGAAGGTGGCGGTGATCGGGCCGCCGACGCATCCGGACGCACAAGTCGACTACACGTTCGTGCAGGTCGATCCGCGCCGTGGCTCGATCGGCTATCGCGGCAATTGCGGGAACATCTCCGCGGCAGTCGGTCCTTTCGCGCTGGAGGAAGGTCTCGTCGATGCGAACAGCGAAGAGACGAACATCGTCATTCACAACACGAACACGAAGAAGCTGATTCGCGCGCGCTTCAAGACCGTCGGCGGCTACGCAGCGGTCAGGGGCGATTTCCGTCTGGATGGCGTGGCGGGCAGCGGTTCATCTATCGAACTCGCCTTTCTTGATCCGGGTGGCGCGGCCACCGGCAAGCTATTGCCGACCGGCCGCGCACGCGAGCACCTGACGCTCGCCTCGCTAGGGGAAGTGGAAGTGTCGCTTGTCGACGCCTGCAACCCGGTAGTGATGGTCGAGGCTCAGGCGCTCGGCCTGACGGGCGTCGAGACGCCGGCCGAGCTTGCCGCGAACAGCCGCGCGCTCGCACTGTTCGAGGAGTTGCGCGTGCAGGCGGCGGTCGCCATGGGTCTTGTTACCGATCCCGCGGATGCGAGAACGAAGCTCACTAACCTGCCGCTCGTCGCAGTGCTGTCGAAGCCGGCAATTGTCCGTGGAGGGACGCAGCCTCATGTCGTAGTGCGAATGATTTCGTCGGGCCAGCCGCACAAGGCGTCGCCGCTCACGGGCGCGATGTGTCTCGCGATCGCCGCGCAGATCGACGGTACCGTCGTGGCGCAGGTTCGCGTGCCGCAGTCCGGCGACGAGCGGCGCTTCATCGTCGCGCATGCGTCGGGGCTGCTGCCGGTGGCCGCGCTGGTCGACAGGCTCGAGAGCGGCTACGACGCAAAGGAAGCGATCGTCTACAGGACCGCACGCCGCCTGATGGATGGCCGCGTCTACATTCCGAACTGAAACGCCCAAGCGAACTGGAGAAACAACGATGAAAGTGGTGGTCGCCGTCAAGCGAGTGCTCGACTACAACGTCAAACCGCGCGTCAGAAGCGACGGCAGCGGACTCGACTTGGCCAACGTGAAAATGTCGATGAACCCCTTCGATGAAATCGCGATGGAGGAAGCGGTTCGTCTCAAGGAGGCCGGCGTCGCGACGGAAGTGATCGCGGTGTCATGCGGCACGACGCAATCACAGGAGACGCTGAGAACGGCGCTCGCGATGGGTGCGGACCGGGCGATTCTCGTCGAGACGAGTGCCGAGCTGCAGCCACTCGCCGTGGCGAAGCTGCTGAAGGCGATCGTGGACAGGGAAGCGCCGGGCTTGATCCTGCTGGGCAAGCAGGCCATCGACGACGACGCGAACCAGACCGGCCAGATGCTCGCCGCACTCGCGGGCTTGCCGCAGGCGACGTTCGCATCGAAGGTGTCCGTTGAAGGCGACCGGCTGATCGTCGCACGCGAAGTGGATGGCGGAGAGGAGACGTTGTCGCTGCCGATGCCGGCAGTTGTCACGAGCGACCTGCGCCTGAATGAGCCGCGCTATGTGAGCTTGCCCAACATCATGAAGGCAAAAAAGAAGCCGATGGAAACGGTGACTCCCGACATGCTGGGCGTCGATGTCGCGCCACGGCTTCAGACCCTGCATGTCGAGGAACCGGCGACGCGCAAGGCAGGAGTCAGGGTGCCGGACGTGGCGGCGCTGCTCGGCGCGCTGCGCGACGAAGCAAAAGTCTTGTGAGGAGAACGGCATGGCCATTCTAGTTATAGCGGAGCATGACAACCGTGCGTTGTCCGCAGTTACGCTGAACGTCATCGCGGCAGCAAGCCGGATCGACGCAACGCAAATTCATGTGCTCGTCGCCGGCAGTGGCGCGCGTGCGGTAGCTGTTGAAGCCGCGAAGCTCGCCAGCGTGAACACGGTGCTGCTCGCTGACGCGCCGCACCTCGAAGCGCAGATCGCAGAGCATGTTGAAGCCACTGTGCTGACCATCGCGAAATCGTATTCCCACGTGTTGCTTGCGGCGAGCAGCCAGGGCAAGAACCTGGCGCCGCGCATTGCCGCGAAGCTTGATGTCGCGCAGATCGGCGACATCGTCGAGGTGGTCGATGCCGATACGTTCAAGCGCCCGATCTATGCGGGCAACGCGATCGCGACGGTGAGATCGGTCGACCCGATCAAGGTTCTCACGGTGAGACGGACCGCCTTCGATCCGCTCGCAGCACAAGATACAAGCGCTGGGTTGGAGGAAATCGCCGCGGCGGCCGACGGCAACAGCGCGCAGCTTGTCAGCCGGACCCTGGCGACGCGGGATCGCCCGGAACTGGGACAGGCGGCGACGGTGGTGTCCGGTGGCCGCGGACTCGGCAGCAGCCAGAACTTCAAGGACGTGCTCGAGCCGCTTGCTGACAAGCTTGGTGCGGCGCTTGGCGCATCACGCGCGGCCGTTGATGCCGGGTTTGCCCCGAACGATGCTCAAGTGGGTCAGACCGGCAAGATAGTCGCGCCCCAACTGTATGTGGCGGTCGGCATCTCGGGCGCGATCCAGCATCTTGCCGGTATGAAGGATTCGAAGGTGATCGTCGCGATCAACAAGGACGCCGAGGCGCCGATCTTTTCCGTCGCTGACTACGGGCTGGTTGGCGACCTCTTCGAGATCGTGCCGGAAATGGTGGCAGGCGTTTGATGCGCCCGCTCAGCGCCACGCCATGCTTTTCGACCGTCGCCAATTTTATCGGGAGTCGCCATGAGTGAAACAGCAATGACTGACACGGCCCAACGCCAGGCGTTGGCCGAAGAACTGGATAGTTTCAACTGCCGCGTCGCGCAACCGACCGACGGCCCGCTATTCACGCGCGAACCGAAATCGACGATGGAGCCCGCGCACTGGAAGGCGAGCGACCTCGAACGGCTGCTGGAGAAAATCGGCGCGAAGCTGAAGCTGGAAGCCGGCGGACAGCGCCGTACCTTGCGCCTCGCCAATCGCGGCTTGCCGTTCGGCACCACGCCCACGTTCTGGGCATCGATTCAATACATCCTGCCCGGCGAGATCGCGACCGCGCATCGTCATGCAGCAAGCGCGCTGCGCTTTATCATGAAAGGCCGTGGCGCCGACACGATCGTCGACGGTGAGCGCTACGAGATGAACGAAGGCGATCTCGTGCTGACGCCAGCGTGGACGTGGCATGACCACGAGCACAAGGGTGACGAACCGATGATCTGGCTCGACGTGCTCGACATCTCGCTCGTGCGCTCGATGCATGCGACGTTTTTCGAAGGATCGGCGCAGCCACGGCAGGCGGTATCGGACGTGCCCGACCGTTCGTATCGGCGCTATGGCAGCGGCATCATGAAGCCGCTAAACGACACGAGCACGCCTGAACTGAACCCGCTTCTCGTCTACGGGGCCGAACGCGCGCAGGAAGCGCTGCGGCTCGCCGCTGAGTTGCCGCCCGATCCGTTCGACGACACCGCGCTTGAATATCTGAATCCCATCACGGGGGGCTCGGCCCTGCCGACGATCGGCACGGTGCTGCAGTCGCTGCGGCCCGGCATGCACACGAGGGCGCATCGTCACACGGGGAGCATGGTCTATTACGTGATGAAGGGCAACGGCGCGACGATCGTCGACGGAACGACCTTCGAATGGGGGGCCGGCGACTTCATGGCAATTCCGCCATGGGCCGTGCACCAGCACATCAATCGCTCGGACGACACGGCGGCGATGCTGTTCCAGGTCAACGACATTCCGGCCCTGCGCAAGCTCGGTCTGTATCGGGAAGAGGCGGTCTAGCCACGGTTCAAGGCGCCGCCGCGCGAGACGAACACACACTTTTGGAGACTGCAGATGTACACACCTGTATTGATCGTGGGCGCGGGCCCTATTGGACTGGCACTCGCCGGCGACCTAGGATTTCGCGGCGTGTCCTGCATGCTGATCGAACGAAGCGATGGGAAGGTGATTCAGCCGAAGATGGACATGGTCGGGGTGCGGACCATGGAATATTGCCGGCGCTGGGGCATCGTGCCGTGGGTTCACGAGGCCGGCTATAATCGTGACTACCCGCAGGATTGTGCATGGGTCACGGGTCTCAACGGTTACGAGTTCGGACGTGAAGTTTTTCCGAGTCCGAGCGAGGAGAAGTGTCCGCCGCAGAGCCCTCAAAAGCGCGAACGGTGTCCGCAAAATTTCTTCGATCCGGTATTGCGCCGCTTCGCCCAACAGACACCCGGCGTGACGCTCTGCTACAACACGGAGCTGGTCGGATTCAATGAGACGGCGGATGGCGTGAGCGCAACAGTACGCGATACGCTGAGCGGCGAAGAGAAGGTTATAGAAGCCGGTTATCTCGTGGGTTCTGACGGCGGCGCGAGCGCCGTGCGTCAGGCGCTCGGCATCGGTATGACGGGCGAGCCGACGTTGACCTATACGACCAACGTCGTGTTCCGGTGTAGCAATCTCGAAGCGCTGCACGACAAGAAGCGTGCGTATCGATACATCTTCATCGGCCCGGAAGGCACGTGGGCCACGCTCGTTGCAATCAACGGACGCGACCAGTGGCGCTTTTCGCTGGTGGGAGACGACAACCGCGAGACCCACACCGAGGAATATATGCGCAGCGCCATTGTGCGCGCGGTCGGCCGCGACTTCGAGTTCGAGATCCTTTCAATGCTGCCATGGGTGCGGCGCCAGTTGGTCGCGGACCGCTACGGCACGAAGCGCATCTTCATCGCCGGGGATGCAGCGCATCTGACTTCGCCGACAGGTGGCTTCGGCATGAACACGGGCATCCAGGACGCGGTCAACCTGTCGTGGAAACTTGCGGCCAGCCTGCAGGGGTGGGGTGGCGAGCGTCTGCTGGAAACCTATGAATCGGAACAGCGGCCGGTCGCTATCCGCAATGTCGCCGAAGCGACGGACAACCTGAAGCGGATGCTGTCGCCGCGCGTGCTGTCGCCCTCCAAGGCGATCTTCGAGGACGGTCCCGAGTCTGAAGCCGCCCGCATCGAGTTCGGCAACCAATACACGGAATTGATGAAGCGGGAATGGTTTTCAATCGGCATTCACCTCGGCTATATGTACGAGGGTTCTCCGATCGTCGTGCCCGATGGCACGCCGCAACCGCCCGATGAAGTGTCGAGTTACGTCCAGACCGCGCGCCCCGGGTCACGCGCGCCGCATGTGTGGCTCTCGCAAGGCAAGTCGACGCTCGACCTGTTCGGCAAGGAGTTCGTGCTGCTGTCCTTCGGGCCGGCAGCATCGGGCGTGAGTGCGTTGAGCGAAGCGGCTGCGGCACGAAAGGTGCCATTCAAGTCGGTAAAAATCGACAATGAAGAGGCGCGCAAGCTGTACGAGCGCCGCTTTGTCCTCGTGCGTCCCGACGGACAGGTGGCGTGGCGCGGCGACGCTTTGCCGGAAGACGCGCTCGCGCTTATCGACACCGTGCGAGGCGCTGGGAACAACTAACCGGGTCGCGAGGCTGAAGGCGTCAATGCAGGCGGAAGCAAAGCGCGAGGAGGGCACGGGCGACATGCCGTGCCCATCATCGCTTCGTTGTTATGGCGGCAGCGAGGAAAGCCAAGATGGACACGATCACGAAGGACTGGTGGAACGATCTGCGCAAGCGCGCTTGCACAATGGCGAGCCAGTTAAGTTGCGCGGTACTGCTTTGCGCGCTCGCTTATGCGGGAAGTATTCCGGTTGGGGAGTGAGCATGCAGCGCAGAACTGATCTGCGCTCGTCTTGCTGGAAGTTGTTTCAGTCGATGCCGATGCGCGATGCATCGGATCAAATCTCAATCAGGTCGGGCGATTGTCAGCCAGGCCCGCATGGCGTTCGAGAAACGGCATGATTGCGCCGTTGAACGCATCGTTGCGATCGCCCGCGATCATGTGCCCTGCGCCCGGCACGGTACCCACCTCGAGTTGAGGCAGCCGCGCCCGCAATTCATCGATACCCTCGGTCGTCACCACATCGCTTTGAGCGCCAAACACGAGCAATGCCGGGATCGCTATGTCCGGGCACATGTCGAGCAGCCGCTTCGCGCTCCTCTCACGCTGTTCGTCACTGCGCTCACGAAAGAACCGCGGGTCCCAATGCCAGTGAAGGCGGCCATCGTCGCGCAGCCGCAGGTTTTTCATCAGGCCACGCGGGTTTTGCGGGCGGGGGCGATGCGGGTTGTAGGCGGCTACTGCATCGGCTGCTTCATCGAGGTCGGCAAAACCGTCGCGATAGCCGTTGAGAAAGTCGTTCACGCGCTTTAGCCCCTTCGGATCGACGCGCGGCGCGATATCCACGAGGACCATCGCACGCGCGAGCTTCGTGGGGTTGCGGCCAATCGCATGCATGGCGGTCATGCCGCCCATCGATGCACCGATGATGACCGGAGCATCGGCCATCTTCGATGCAACAGTTTCCAGGTCGTCTGCCAGGCGGTCGTACGAGTAATCCGGCTTCGCCGACCAGTCGCTGTCGCCGTGACCGCGCGCATCGAAGGCGAGCGCGTGGTAGCCGAGCGCGCCGAGCGTCTGAACCGTGCCCTGCCACGAATGACGGGTCTGGCCGCCGCCGTGCAGGAGGATGACCGCGGGCTGGCCGCGTTGCCCGCTGACGGTTGCCGCCAGCGTCACGCCATCGCTCATTTTCAGGCGGCGGGAATGCAGGGTGGCCTGGACAGGCGGTTTCGATTGACGGGAATCCATGCGCTCGATGTTCCTCGCTCAGTTGACCGGTTTATCCCAGACGGGGTGATTGCCGCCTTCGCTTTGCACGACATCGATCGACATCTTCCCGACCTTGCCGATTTCAATGACGACCTTGTCGCCACCGTGGATCGGGCCGACGCCGGCTGGCGTGCCCGTGGCAATGATATCGCCCGGGTACAGTGTCATCACCGCGGACGCCATCTGGATCATCTCCGGAATATCGACGATAAGATCGCGAGTGCTGGCGCTCTGGCGCGTTTCACCGTTGACCGAGAGTTGCAGTTCGATCGCGTCATAGCCGGGCACTTCGTCGGCAGTCACGATGTACGGTCCAACCGGACAGAAACTGTCATAGGACTTGCGCATCACGCGCTCTTCCTTGCCGCGCACGACGACATCAATCAGGCAGGCATAGCCGAACACATGGCCGAGTGCGTCGTCGCGGCTGATCTCGCGGCCGCCTTTGCCGATGAAGATCGCGAGCTCGCACTCATGATGGATTTGCCGGTTTGGAATGTTCGGCAGGACGATGGGATCGTTCGGCCCACTCAGGCTGGAGTTCGCCTTCAAAAAGAACCCTTGCCCGTCTGCCTTGAATGGCGAGATGAGGCCGGTGCCGGTCTTCATCTCCTCGACATGGGCGTGATAATTCGCGGGGAAGGCAATGACCTTGTTCGGCCAGGCGACCGGTGTCTCGAGCTCCACCCCGGAAAGTTTCATGCGCGCAGCCGTTTGCACGAAGTCCTCGATCTTGCCGCGCAGCGAAGCGAAGCGATCGATCACATGCAGCATGGCAACCGACGGCCACGCGTTCGGCGTCGCGTTCACCAGGTCCGAAACGTCCACGATATCGTCGTCGATCACGACGCCGATACGTCCTCCGTTGAAGCTTGCGAGTTTCATGTCATTGTCCTGAGTTGATTGTCTGAGTACCGGCTTGGATATCCGCTTGAATATCGGTCATGGAGCGCATGCCCGACGGTCAATTACCGCCGATCTCCTTGTCGTGCTCGCCAATTCCAGGTGGTCCCGAGCGCGCCGCAAACATGCGATCGTCAAAGGTGGCCGGGTAGCGCGCGGTCCGGATCGGGCCTACGGGCGAGTCCACGAAATCGAACACGCGGTTATTCGCCACCTGGGAGTCGTTCAGGAATTCGTCGAGTGAAAAAACGGGTGCGGCGGGGACGTCCAGTTCCTCGAAACGCGACAACCAGAACGCTGTGCTTTTCTCCTTCACGACCGCGCCCACGCGCCGGAAAAATTCGTCCGCCATTGCCACCGGGTCGCGCATCTGCTTGAACTCTTCCTTCCACTCAGGGCGATCCACCGCGTTGAGCGTCTTTGACATCTGCGCGCCGTTGGCGGGAGAGATGACAACGAATCCGTCCGACGTTTCGAGCACCTGCGACGCCGGTGGCTTCCACGCGGACGTGTCGCCTTCGAAGGTGCGGTGCTGGAACATGTCGGGGAAGTTGAAATAGCCCATGACGTCGAGCATCGGCAGCTTGATGTGTCCGCCTTTTCCCGTTTTCTCGCGTTCGTAAAGGGCCGCGAGGACCGCCTGAGCGCCGAATGCGCCGGTCACCTTGTCGACCATGTTGAACGGGGTGACCGCCGGCTTGCCGTTGCGGCCTTCGGACGCCACGATGCCGGTTCGGCCCTGGATTAGCGAATCGAACGCCGGCGCATTGGCGAGCGCGCCGGTGTCGCCGAAGCCGTTGATCGACAAGCGAATGAGGCGCGGGTAGAGCGTCTGCAGCACATCCTGGCCGAGGCCGAGCGAGGCGGCAACGCGCGGCCGCCAGTTCTCGACGAGGATGTCCGCGGTAGCGAGCAGGTTCTTCAGGCGGCGCGTTCCCTCATCTGTCTTCAGATCAATCACGACGCTGCGCTTGCCGCGATTCGCATTCGTCCATGAGGCGCCGAAGCCCTCACGGTTGTGGCCGAACTTGCGGAACCCGTCGCCGCCCGGCGGCTCGACCTTGATGACGTCGGCGCCGAGGTCGGCAAGCATCATCGCCGTGAATGGCCCCGTCAGGAAACTTGACGTCTCAACGACGACGATGCCATCGAGAGGACGCTTGGGCAGCGCCTGGTCCACGCCGGGAGCGGGCGGGGTAGCGGGTGACTGATCGGGCGATAAACCAATTTCAGCTTCAGACATCTGGCTTCTCTCTAAAAAAAGCAACTCGGTGTTCATACGGCAACCTGATCGGCCTGCATTGCCGATACCGCCGGGGAAATTTGGGGTACAAGTCAAGTGATCGCGTTATATCAATGGATCAACCATAGATTAATAATGCGACAGCAGTCCGGCGGTGTCAAGAGACCGTCGACGTTTCGCGTCGTTCGATGGTCGAATTTCCGGGTCATAGGCGCAAACTAAAGTGCGATGCGCAACAAGCTTGAGCCGCAAGCTCAAGGTAACATTCAACTATTTCTTCGGGCTGAACGTGTTCAGATTGGCTGGTACCAGACGTGTCCCCTTTTCGGTTACCTGGGTGTACACATACCAGTTGTCTCCCGCCGGTCCCTGATGGTTGCGAGCGGTGAACCGATACGTTGCGCCTTTGCGCCCTTGCACGCCTTCAAATGTTCCGATTCGTTCGACATCGTCGCGAAAATTTTGTCGCGCAGCCGCGATATCGCCCGCTTCCAGACGCTGGAGGACACTAGGCTGACTGGCAATGGCGAGTGCGACACGTGCTGCGTCGTAGGAGATGACCGAGTAGAGCGTTGGCTGGTGCGGTCCATATCGCGTGTCCAGATGGCTGAAGAGAAGCTTGACGTCAGCCCGGCTGATGTCGACTGTATTGGGGGTGACAACGCCGTCCGACGCATCTCCTGCAAGTTTGCGTAACGTTTCCATCAACACCGTGCGCACAACCACCGTCGGCAAGCTCATACCTAGTTGCTGAGCCGTACGCAGGACGCGCGCGCCGTCAGCGGGATAGGGAATTACGACCACGACGTCCGGCTTCGCATTGCGAACGTTAGCCAGTTGCGGTGACAGGTCGACGGCGTTGATGTCATAGGTTTGTTCAATCACGATCGGGATATTTCTTTTATCAAGCGCCGCGGTTATCGCACGTAGATAATCGATTCCAGAGGTCGCGGAGCACGCGACGAGGGCAACTCGCTTGAATTGCTGCGTGGCTAACAGATCGGCCACGGCTTGTGCTTCCTGGGTGCTATCCGGTCCGAATCGAAACACATAGGGCATGACCGGCTGTGTCAAACGGTCGGCGGTCGCCGCCAGGATGAATAGGGGGATACGATTGTCCTCGGCGATCGGAATCATCGCTGCGGCAGGCGCGGTGGGATCACCACCGAGAATCAGGAGCGCGTGGTCGTCCTCGGCACAGCGCTGTGCATAAGTCGCGGAGAGCTGAGGGTCGGTTTTTCCGTCGTAAGCGACCAGTTGCGCCTTGTGCCCGTTTGCACCTCCCGCCGCATTGAACTGGTCGATCGCGAGTTCGACACCCTCGAGGCTGAGCTTGCCCGTGTCTGCTGCTGCGCCACTGCGGTCATCGACAAAGCAGATCTTGATGGGTACAGCTGCAGCGGCCGCGTGGGGGACAAAATACATCGCAGCCAGCGCAAGAAGAGGTGCTGATCGCAAGGATCGGACAGAAGGTCGAAAGCGCGCACGAAGGTCTACCTGATTCATGTCGTTCCTTGGCTATTTGTGCTCTGACAGGGCTTGAGCGAAAGCTGGCGGCAAGACGTCGGCTTCGATCTGCCACAAGGGAGTGTGCAAACGCCTGGCGACACGCCATCCGTCCAGGTCCCGGACCAGACGATCCTGATACCGCAGGCCTCTCAGGAGAGCTTTTCCGCGCACGATGACATGAGCGACCGCGAAAGTGTTTGAATTGGCTACGTCCGACGTAATATTGACGACGAAGTTGGAGACGCTATGGTTCGACGAGGCGAACTGACTGCAACTGGCATAGACGTCCCCTGCGATCGCAAGCCCCCCGGACACAATCTTGTGCTCCGGAGTTGTCACGTGGTATTCGGCGCTTGCATTGTCGGTAAAACAACTGATCAGTGCATCCTCGTCTTGCGCGTCGACTCCGAAGAAATAACGCTCGATGGTTTCACGTACGCGAAGCCTTTCGCTCAAAAGATTGTCACTCGGCATAAGCTGATCTCCTGAATATGAAGCGATGAATGGTGCCGCAGGTTTCACGTCGCTCAGAAAGAGTCGGCGGGTTCCTGGTCTCGCTGACCTCGCTGCTCACGAGCACAACCTTCTCTCAACCCTGTACGCGGCTTCGCGTGCGGCAACGGAGAAAGCAAGCAAGGACGCCAGACTCGCACATAGCAAGACGAGGATCATTGCCATCGCGGGGTGATTGCCGCCGGCGGCGACGAGCGCCGTGCATAGAGCGCCGAAGGCCATTTGTATGAACCCGTACAGACCTGAGGCCGACCCGGCGAACGTTGCGTTGGAGTTGATCGCGCCCGACATTGCAAAGGGACTGGCAAGTCCTGTGCCGAAGATGAACACGAGCATCGCGCAGGTTATGACGATCGGCGTGAAAGCGTTTTCCAGATATGCGATCAACAACGCAAACGCCGCCACCACCATGATGGTTCCAGCCAATACGAGCACCCGCGGAGCAGGCACTCTGCCGGCGACAAGTTTCGCGGTCAGACTGCCGCACCCAAGGCCAAAGATCACGCACAGATAGACGAACCCGAAGGCGCGCGTCGATACCCCTAGCTGCTGGATGAATATGAAAGGCGACGCGGCGACGAAGGCGTAAAAGCTGGTGGTAGCGAACGCTCCGCCCAAGGCGTGTGAGACGAATGCGCGGGAACGTAGCAATGCGAAGTAACTCATGGCATACGCACGCGCAGGCTGTGGCGCGCGCATGACATGTGTTTCCGGCAATGACAGCGCCGTCACGCACAGCACAGCGAGGTTGGCGATGCTTAACGCGCCCAGAACCCAGCGCCATCCGAATGCAGCCGTCAGTTGAGCGCCAATCATGGGCGCGAGCGCAGGCGAGAGCGACATGGCCAGGCTGAGCATGGCGAGCCGGCGTGTGACACGGTCCAGACTGATGCCGTCGCGCGCGATCGTTCTGCCAAGCACCAGCCCTACGCAACCGCCGAGAGCCTGCGTCATTCGCGCTGCGATCAGTGCGCCGAGCGAAGGGCTGAGCGAAGCGGCAACACTCGCGACCGTGTAAAGCGCCAGGCCGAGCAGAAGCACGGGCCTGCGTCCAAACCGGTCGGAGATAGGCCCGTAGATCAGCTGACCGATCGACAGACCGACGATATACAGCGTAATGGTTAGCTGCGCCGCCGCAGCCGTTGCGTGAAAATCGTGCGCCACGCCCGGAAGCGCGGGAACGAAGAGGTGGATTGGAAACGTGCCGGAAATGGTAATGCAGACCAACAGGACCAGGCCCGGAGTGCGGGAATAGCGTTTGACGGGAGCGCTGAGAAGACCCATTGCCTGATCCGGTTTCAATCGAGTGCGTTGATCGTTTGGACAAAACGATCCGCACTTCTAATATCTTATTAGATGGCGTCCGGAAACGAACTGCCGGACCTAAGATCCGGCAGTCACGAGCGTGTCAACGGCGACGATATTCCACTTATTGACCAACTTCCCGAACTGACAGATCGTTCTTGACGGACGTAACGCCCGCTACTCCTAGGGCAACCTGGCCTGCTTTATCGATCTGTGCGGCATCGGGAACGGACCCAGACAGCGCGATGCTGCCGCCTTTGGCGCGAATGGCGATGGACGTGATGTCGAGTCCCTTGGTTTTAGACAATGCGGTACGGACCTTTTTTGCGAGTTGCCGATTCGCTATCCTCATGGATTTAGCAGTAGGCGTGGCGCTCGATGTAGTCGGTGCGTCCGCACTGGCGTCGCTTGGCTGGGCACCGGCGCTGACGCATTGTGAGGCCACCAGAACACAGCACGCGAACTTGAGTATTGTTTTTGCATTCAATTTGATTCTCCTTTTCAAGACGTTGAAGTCTTCGACCGAGACGCTCTAACCGGGACATCGTACAGCGATATCAATTGCTTTTGCTCGGGAAAAACTCACGGCGGATTGACGGGCGCATCCAATGCTATCCGCTTAACCAACGTGCGCTAAAGGTTCGTGCAATGCGCTCCGCGATAGGACGACCCAGCCTCCCGTAAAGGCGATCAGGGTCGCCGGCCTCCCGGTTTGGAAGGAGCTCAACGCCCGCTCTATCTCCGTCTCGGAGTATTGCGTCCGGCAGCAAGCCGTTGAGCACGCGTCGCGGGTCAAAACTTGTGACGGATACCGATTCGCGCGACGACCTGGTTGGACGTGTTCGACGGCGTCAGCGTCACGAGGTAGGGAACCGATGCCTGCCCGGTTGAATCCACGCCGGACGCTTTCATGTAAGCGGCGGCTATGTACACGTCTGTGCGCTTGGAAAGGAAGTAGTCGATGGCAGCATTGAGTGTTTGATACGCAGCACTATCTTTTCCATCGATAGCGCCGCCCCGCAGGTAGTTGTAGGCCAGGCCGAGCTGCAGCACTGGCGAAACCCAGTAACCTGCGTAGACGTTGTAGTTGTTGAAGGCGGCATTTCCCTTGTAGCCGAAGGGGTTGGTGAGACTAAGCGTGCCGGAAGCGGGATCGTTCAGGTCCTGGAAGCGGATGTTGGAATAGCCTATGCCCGCAATGAGGGAGCCGATGGTGTACTGGGCGGCACCTGCAAAAATCTGCATGCGGCCGGCCGAAGCAAATCCGCCATAGATCGGATTCACCTGCACCCCGCTTACCGCACCCAGGTTATTGGCAGTCGTGGAACTGTTGGTGTTGTTGCCGTAAAACGATTGATTCGGATTGTCGATATGCATGTAACCCGCGGCCAGGGCGACCGGTCCCATGACGAAACGCGCGCCTATGGAATAGATGCTGTCTTTCCCGAACGTGCCCGCGACACCGCCAAAGCTATACAGACCGGTCACCGTCACTCCGCCGTATGTCGGACTTGTGTACTTGACCGCGTTGTTGATGCGCTGAGAGTCGGCTACGTTATCGATGTCACCCGGGTGGTCGGCATAGGCGCCTCCGGCGAGCGTGCCGGCTTGCATGGGTCCAATCGAGTCGACGATTGAATCGTATTGCCGGCCGAGGGTAATGCTGCCGTATGGACTCGTTATGCCCACATAGGACTGCCGGCCAAAGAACGTGCCGCCTTGCTGAAATTTGCCGGTGCCGACGTCAAAACCGTCTTCGAGTACAAAAATGGCTTGGTAGTGATTGCCCAGGTCTTCTGTGCCGCGCATCCCCCAACGCGATGCCTGCATCAGTCCGGTGGACACCTGGAACAGAGTCCCGCCAGTTCTTCCGTGAGGCGCACCGGCCTGCGCAGTCTGGACGTTATTCACGTAGTTGATGCCTTCGTCAAGCAAGCCGTACAGCGTTACGCTGCTCTGCGCGAAGACCGGACCTCCTACCGCGAGCGTCAGCGCTCCAACCAAGGTTTTTGCAAGCGTCACGTTTGTCTCCTAGATCGCGCCCGGTGGGCGAACGACGAAAATCGTTTTTATGGGTCGGCTGGTGGTTATGGGTATTGGATGAACCATTGATACAATCATAGAGAAGCCGTAATTCGTGTCAAACAGAGCAAACCCTAATTCGAGGCTGGATCCATCGGGTGGTTGGCGGAAAGGGTGGGCTTTTTGCGTCCGAGCTTGATTGATTCATGGCGTGAATGACCAGGGACTAGGCAACGGAACGCCGGTCCACTGGGACAGCAGGACGTGGTACGGCATTGAACGAGAGCCAGGCGATGGCGGCCGATACGAGCAGAGCGCCTATCATCGAGATGGTTGGATCGTTGGGCGACAGACCGACTGCCGCTGTGCATAGCGATCCGTAGCCCATTTGCAGGCAGCCATAAAGTCCCGCTGCCGCGCCGACAACTGACTGATCGACATCAAGTGCGCTGCTGATGGCAAATGGACTGGCGAGTCCGGTGGCGAAGAACATCACGATCATCGGTGCCATCACCGAAGCAACGGAAAGCGAATTGCACATATAGGAGACGAGCAGGCTCATGGACGCGGCAACCATGATCAGGCTGGCGACAATGAGAGCGGTTCGCGCAGAAACGCCGCCCGCGAGCCGCTTGGCCGTCGTCTGACCGCTTGCGAGTCCGACAACCAGGGAGCAGTACGCGAAGCCGAACGCGCGCGCTGACAGTCCGAGCCGGGACTCGAGGATAAACGGAGAGGCTGAGAGAAACGCATAGATGCCGGTGGTAGCGCTTGCGCCGCCAAGGCTGTGGGCAATGAAGGTCGGCGATCGAAGCAGCGTCAGGTAGCTTTTCAGATAGCGGCCTACCTTGAAGTCACGCGAGGCCGGATGGGTTTCGGCAACCATGAGCCAGGCGGCGAAGAGGACCAGGACGTTGACGATGCTCAGCGCGACGAAGATCGAACGCCAGCCAAGGTGCTCGACTATTTGAGCGCCGATTATCGGGGCAATGGCGGTTGCAATCGCCATTGCGATGCTCAGTGTGGCAAGGCGCCGGATCAAGCTGGTCGATCCGGAAGTGTCGCGGGCGATCGCCCTGCCGAGCACGAGGCCCGAGCATCCTCCGAGCGCCTGGGCGACACGGGCCAATTCGAGTGCTCCCAGCGAGGGTGCGAAAGCCGCCGCGACACTGGCAAGCGCAAACAGCAGCAACCCCGACAACAGGACGGGACGCCGTCCGTAGCGATCCGACAACGGCCCGTAAATAAGCTGCCCGATAGATAGCCCGACGATATAGAGGGTGATTGTCAGTCCGATTCCGGATGTTGACGCCCGCAGGTCGCTTGCGGCCGAGGGTAGTGCAGGGATAAAGACATGAAGCGGAAAGGTGCCGGACAGCGTGATGCAGACCAAAATGAAAAGCGCTGGTGCGTGAGGAAAGCTTGGCGGGGGAGAATCGGGTTCGCTCATGGCGGCATGGCTCGCAGTGGATGGTGAAACGTAGAGGGCCGGCACCTGATGTTCGTCGATTTCCGCTTCACAAGAAAAAGCTCGCTTTCGAATGCCGGCTTGCAGCTTGCACGTGCGTTACATTTCAGTTGTCGCTGAAACAGCGGTTAGCGTCCAGGAGAGAAGATTTGCGAATATCATTGGATGAACCATTAATGTATTTATGTATAAGGCCGTTGTCAATCGAAGCGGGGTGGGTTCGGGCGCGGTTTTTAATTTCGGCAGTTGGCACCGCCAGGGACAGCCTGGCGCCGACCCCGTGCGGTGCAAGGGTATACGGCAGTTGCGCATTAAATGCAATGGATGAACCATTGGTATAATGGGTTGCACGGTGTCTGGCGTTGGTGTCAGGCAGTGCCAACCTGGCCGGGCCCGCGCTGACTTACGAGGCCCGGCGCTTACAACGGTTGATGAAAAGAACGAGACACCATGTCCTATCGACGAAACAGCCGGGAGACGACTCGATGAAATCTGACAATCGGCTGGCAGCGGGCCAGATCTTGCCGGCCGCAGCGCGCGAGACAGCTGACGGAGGATTCCGCTGGGTCATCCTGCTGGTTATCTGGTCGGCATTTACAGTAAGTTGCGTGGACCGGTTCGCGTGGGCGAGTATCGCGGCTCCCGTGGGACATGCGCTCGGTTTCAAGCTCGCGCTGCTGGGCTCGCTCACCACGGCGTTCTACGTCGGCTATACCGTTTCGTGTCCGCTTGGCGGGATCATGGCGGACAAACTGGGCAGCCGCGCGACGCTGGCAATCTCGATGTTCCCGCTGGCGATACTCACTTTCTGTTTCAGCTATGTGCAGACGTTCTGGGCGGCCATTGCGCTGCATTTGTTGATGGGGTTTGCCGCCGGGGCGGAATACGGCGCCACCATCAAGATATTGACGGTCTGGTTCGTCAAGGACAAAGGCCGGGCGTTCGGAATATGGGCCACCGGGACGTCGGTATCGGTCGTTCTGGCGAACGCCACCGTGCCCCGGTTTGCCGCCGCGTATAGCTGGCAGGCCGCTTATCAGATTCTGGGTATCGCGACATTGGTCTTCTCGGCTATCTGCGTGCTCGTTGTCAGGAACTCACCGGTCAGGCAAGCCGTGCCGAGGATCAGCGGCACGCAGATAGCCGCGTTGATGAGAAACCGGAATCTCGTCCTGGTTGCGCTCGGAGGTGCGGGAGCGCTCTTCGGTACTCTTGGTTTCGTCGCCTGGGCAAGCGCCATGCTGACCGTAGTACATGGGTTGTCACCGGTGGCCGCCGGTTCGATCCTGATGTGGTTTGGCGTGGGCGCATTCTTGTCGAAACCGCTGTTCGGATGGCTCTATGACACGTTGAACCGCTACGCTCGGCTCGTCGCCGTGGTGGACCTGGCCGTTTTCATCGTGTTGCTCGTGGCGTTCGGAAATTGTTCGTCCACCTTGGGGTACTACCTGATCGCGCCGTTTTTGGGGGCCGCCGCATACGGCTACACGCCACTATTGATCGGGCTCTACACGCAAGCGTCAGGGCCGCGCCTTGCGGGCGCCGCCGCTGGCTTTGTCAACACGATATGGTCAGTGGGTAGTTTCATTTCGCCGTTGGTGGCGGGCTACGTGTTCGCGCATGGACGCTCGATCAATATGACGCTCGGCGTCATAGCGGCCGGACCACTGGCGGGTGCAATATTTCTATGTTTTTTGCGGCAGGCATCGGATTTTAAATCCTCCTGATGCCGGCCGATACTTCTCGGTAAGCACTAGTGCGTTGAATCAGCCATCGAACGAGCCAAAATCGCAAGACTGTCGGCTAGCCGCCCAATCGGGCCTGCATCAAGCGTCAAGATGACATCGATGACATCTTCTGCCGCGTTCTTCAGCGTCGAATGCCCATCGCCATCTTCGTCGAGCCCGACCATCACTTTGAACTTGCTGGTGATCTGCTCATCCGAAAAGAGAGTCGACGCTGTCCACGGATCTCCTAGCGAGTGATCTGCCGTGGCGCTAAAGACTTGCCCCCGTGCGTGAATATCGACTCCGCCCGGCACGCCGCGCCATTGACCGCCCGTCATCCATTCCGCAATATTGGAGGACGTCGGCTCCGGCACGACGGTTACGCGATTCCGGAAGGCGGCGATGCGCTCGTCGTTCATCGTTTGCCTTTCATACCATCGTGGCCCGGCCGGTACGTCATAGGCGGCGACCGCCATCGCATGGGCGTGACTGAATTCCGCGCTGAGGGGGTCCCCCGGATGTTGTTCCCGGAAGATGGATGTCAGCGCGAACGGGTTTGCCCGCACAACGACCCGCTCAATTTCTTCTGGGCCAAGTTCATGCTGGGCGACTAGCTGGGTGAAAGCGGTGAGCGGGTGGTGAATCCATCGGCAGCAAGGCCAGGGCTTGTAGGTCGTGTTGAGGATCTGCCAATCGGTGCCGAGGCCGGCCATCAACGCCTCATCGTCGTGACCGGGTGAGCCGTAGAACTTCCAGAACGCGTTTTCCCCATCGAGGATATCTTTGAAACCGGTGCTGCCCAACCGGGCAAGTAAAGCCGACGAGACGCCGATCTCCGCGCACCAGCCTGCGTCGGCGTACTTGTACATAGGCTGCTCGACCGATTCTGCCCACTTGCGCAGTGTTGGTTGCGGCGAGTTGCTGCCGCCGATACCGAAGGCATGGTTGGCCTGGTTCGCATCTAGGCCGGCGATGCTCGTCGACGCGCCGATCGCCGCCCAGGTGATCGTCGCGGCTGGACCACCCAGTTCATTCCAACCGATCACCTTGCCGTCCTTGATCTGCATGGGTGCACCCATCCAGCTTCCGATCCGCGCACCGACGTCGAAGCCGACCGCGATGGCGGTGAGCAAGTCGCGTCCGCTGCGGGCATACAACTCTGCCAGCGCCAACGCTGAAAAGATCGTCGCATTGCCGAAGTGAGTCGAGGTGGGGAAGGTGTCATCCGCATCCAGGACGTTGGCCAGGCGTGCGTTGGCGTAAGCGGCGGCGGTCACGGAACTGCGCTGCGCCGCCCCAAGAACAGTAGCATCGGGATTGCCGCCCAGGGTACTGACATACTCGAGCGCGATCCGCCCGCTTTCCGTGCGGACCGCACCAAGTGCACAGCCGATCGTGTCGAGAAGGAGCCGTTTGCATTCGGCTACCACGGGCGGTGGCAGATCTTCAAACCGCGTCTGCGCAACGAAATGGGTAAGTCTTTGGGTAAGCCTCGTCATGCCGGTTTTCCTCCTGCTAAGGTTATTGCCGTGTCAGCCTGATAGCTTGTCTCGGGACAAGTTGAGACAATCGAACGAGACGATCACGGCGGCTACGTTAGTTGCTCTACGGGCACGCCGATCGGTGCTTCTTCGATCACCCCTGAGTCTGCCGCGGCAAGCTCGGCGCGGGCTGCTTCTTCTCCTTTCAGCAACGAGCGGCTAGCGACGAGCAGGGAGAGGACGGAGACAGGCAGGACAGCTATCCCGCACAGGATTGCAAGGCGCAAGTCCCCGGTTGCATCGCTGATCAGACCCACGCAGTAAGGGCCAAGACCCAGTCCAAAAATATTCGGACCGAGGGAAAATGCGGCGAATGCCGTTCCGCGCAGACGCGGGATGACTAGGTCTTGCGTTGTCGCTTGCAGTGGGCCAAACCACATCGGCACAAAGAGAGTTGCGACCGCGTAGGCGCAGTAAAACACTGTGACGCTATGGGTCAGGTATTGAATGACGCTCGCGCCGGTGAATACGGAAGCCGTGAAGCACACGAAATACAGGCGGCCAAATGGGTGTTTGCGCTTGGCGTAGTCGCACAGGTAACCACTGACAGCGATACCCGCGCCACCCGCGATGATTGCGATGATGCCCAGATGCAAACCCGCTTGCGCAGTCAGCCCGAGCGTACGGCTTGCATAAACAAATACGAAGCCGTTGACTGCATTCATTGCAAAGGCGAGAAACGCGCCCGCCACCGTTACTGCAACGAAGGATCTGGAGCCAGTGATAAGGTGGTGTGCGGATGCGTCACCAAGACGTGTGGCCTGGAACCAGTTCGAGCAGACATAGACTGCAACAGCGATGGCTATCCATTGGACCAGGTTGCTGGTGATCGACAGGCCGAACACCGATCCGATTTCGGCTTTACGACTCGCGGACAGGACGTGATTTGTTCCCCAGGTTGCGAATATGACCAGGAGTACGGCGAACAAAAGGTACGTCCAATTGCGCACATATTCACGCCCCGGCGCGCCCAGGGCCTTGAGGTGCATCCAACTCCACGGAGGGATCATCGCGCCGAGACTCCGCATGGCGCTGCCGAACGGGTGGGGATCCTTTTTTGCGGCGACTGCGTCGAGTCGTCCGCGCACAGGCTCTTTGATCGTGAGCAACACGATCAGGGCGAAGAGCAGGCCAGGCAAGCCTACACCGATAAACGTGGCTTGCCAGCCCACCAGGCCGAAGGGCGCTACGCCGTGGCCTTTCCCGTATGCATGTTCCCACGTCGAGAGGATGGAGCCGCCGACGATCAGCGAAGCGCCCGCGCCGACATACACGCCGACTGAATACAAAGCCAGCACCGTTCCGCGACGGGAACGCTCGAAATAGTCGCCCAATAGCGAAACCGCGGCCGGGGTCGCGCTCGCTTCGCCGACGCCCACCCCGATGCGGGCAACGCCCAGCTGAGAAAAGCTCCGCGCCAGGCCCGAAAGAGCGGTCATAAGAGACCAGAACGACAGGCCCAGTGCCAGTGTTCGCACCCGGCTCCAGCCATCGGCGAGGCGGGCCAGCGGAATGCCGAAAACGCAGTAGAACAACGCGAACGACGTGCCGTACAGCAGGCCCAGTTGCGCGTCGGAAATTCCCATATCCTTCTTCAGGTAGGGCGCGAGAATGGTGACGATCTGGCGATCGACATAGCTGAATGCATAGATCAGCGTCAAGATAAACAGCACATACCAGCGATACCAGGGACGTTCATAAGTCATGTTTCTGTACCCGTAGTAAAAGTGTCGTGACGACACTTAAGTCAAGAAATCGTTTGCACGAACCATGCTTGCGGAATCTCTGATCGCTGACCGACGTTGTCGCTGAACAGGTATCGCGAGCGCCATGCGTTGCCTTCATGCCTGTCCTTATGAAGAGGTGAGGCCGAGCGAGCTTGCGTCGTTGCTAAGGACGCGGTGACGCGGTCGATGCCCCGTCGCATACGTATTCGCCACCCGAGCAGAAGGAAGCGGCATCCGAGGCCAGGAACAGGATCAGGTTTGCTATTTCAAGCGGTTCAGCGGCGCGCCCGAATGGCGTTGCGCTCGCGCGAGCAGCTTGTTTTTCGGGGCTGAAGCGCTGCGTCATCGGAGTGTCGGTGAGGCCGGGGTGCACCGAATTGACCCGGATACCATCTCGGGCCAGCTCCAGCGCAGCCACCTTGGTCATACCTCGAACCGCGTACTTGCTGGCGACGTATGCGGTCATGCCGTGAAGGCCGCCAAGACCCGCCGTGGACGACATATTCACGATCGATCCACTGCCCAGGCGTTTCATTTCAGGAATGACCGAGCGCATTCCCAAAAACGGGCCAATCTGATTGATTCGGATGACGCGCTCATAGGCCTCGTATGAGGTCTGCTCAAGCGGCATTTCATATTGGATGGCGGCGTTGTTGACAAGCACATCCACGCGGCCAAACTTTTCGATCACCCAATTGACTACCTGGGTCCAACTCGCCTCGCTCGCCACGTCATGCGATCTGAAATGGATGTTGTGCGCGCCGGATTGCAGAGGTGCGCCTTCTTCCTCATTGATATCCAGCGCTATGACTGTCGCTCCTTCGCGTGCAAAAAGCTCCGTGGTCGCCTTGCCGATACCCCGGGCCGCGCCGGTAATCATGGCGACTTTCCCCGCTAGCTGAGCTCGTCCTTCGTTCATTTCCCACTCCTGATCACGTGTACTGGGAGCATCTGGTTCATCAACTGGATTTCCACAATCAAGAGCCGATTTCTGTCCAGGCTGGCCGTCGTGCCAGACAGACGTCTCCCCTTAAGGAGCAGATTCATCTGAGGGAAACGGGAGGTGCCAGAACAAGCATCGAAGAGCCGATGCCAAATACGTCAAGCGCGCGGATTGCGCCGGGCGGGTGCATTGGATGTCTCCTGGAGTCTTATCGTTCTTGTGTGTCGGCTAACGTTGTGCCGACTACCTGAGCGTCAGGATAGCCACTTGCATGCCACAGACGCCAATACGATTTTCCGATCTATTTAGAGGAAGAACATTGGGGTTGCACGAGAGGAATATCCTCTCAAAGTATCCGCAAACAGTATTGGTCGCATTAAGCGTTTGCTCGGTACAGTAGCTCCAGATCGCGTCACCGCAGGCGTGAGTCCTGATAGGTGTACCGCACATTCGAATCAGCATGTGATGAATGATGGAGCTTCCAACTATGGCGCAAACCAGTTCGGTTCGGCAGGCCCCCGTGGTCATCGTGGGTGCAGGCCCGGTAGGCCTTGCATTAGCCGGTGATCTCGGATGGCGAGGCGTTTCATGCGTGCTCATCGAGAGAGGCGACGGCCAGGTGTTCCAACCCAAGATGGATATGGTCGGTATTCGCACCATGGAGTTTTGCCGGCGCTGGGGCATTGTGGATGACGTTGAGAATGCCGGTTATAACCGCGACTATTCCCAGGACTATGCCTGGGTCTCGCAGCTTGATGGCGGCTATGAGTTCGGCCGCGAATCGTTTCCGACAGTGCGAGACGAACCCAAACCTGAGCAGAGCCCGCAAAAGCGCGAACGGTGCCCGCAGAACTTCTTTGACCCGGTACTGACGCGTTTCGCGGGCAAGACGGGCAATGTCCAGATTCGCTACTGTACCGAGTACGTTTCGCATCAAGAGAGCGACGACGGGGTGACTGTGAGGATTCGCGACTTCAAGTCTGGCGAAGAGCAGGACATGGAGTGTCAATACCTCGTCGGTTGCGATGGCGGCGCAAGCCGGGTCAAGGAGTGCCTTGGTATCAAGATGACCGGCACGCCGGCGCTCACCTACACGACCAATGCCATCATCGAGTGCAACGGCCTTGAGCAGTTACACGACAAGAAGCCCGGGTACCGCTATATCTTCATCGGTCCGGAAGGCACCTGGAGCACGGTGGTGGCGATCAACGGGCGAGACTTGTGGCGCCTGTCCATCGTCGGCGACGGGACCATGCGCACGCTTTCCGAGGAAGACGTTTCCCAGGCGTTTCGCCGTGCCGTGGGCAGTGACGATTTCGAGTTCAAGATCATCTCGGTGATGCCCTGGATTCGCCGCCAGCTCGTGGCCGACAACTATGGCACCCCGCGGGTGAAGATTGCGGGAGACGCAGCACATCTGACCTCTCCGACGGGCGGCTTCGGTATGAACATGGGCATCCAGGACGCCGTCGACCTTGGCTGGAAACTGCAGGCCATGGTCGAGGGCTGGGGCGGGGAGCACTTGCTTGAAACCTACGAATTCGAGCGTCGGCCCGTCGCGATTCGCAACGTGAACGAGGCGACCAACAACCTCAAGCTGATGCTCACGCCGCGCGAGAGCCTGAGCCAGGTGGTGTTTGAACCAGGCCCCGACGGGGATCGTGCGAGACAGGTCTTCGGTGACGCCTATACGAAGATGATGAAGCGCGAGTGGTACACGATCGGCATTCACCTCGGATTCCGCTATGAAGGCTCCTCCATCGTCGCGGCTGACGGCACGCCGGAGCCTGAGGACACCGTCAACACCTACGTCCAGACCGCCCGGCCAGGCCATCGTGCGCCGCACGTCTGGCTCAGCCCGGAACTGTCGACGCTGGATCTCTTCGGTCGCGACTTTGTGCTGATGCGTTTTGACAAGGGTCTGGCCGTCGACGCATTGTTCGACGCAGCTGAACGCGCCGGTGTGCCCTTGGCGGTGGTCGATATCGACCACGAGGGGGCACGCATGTTGTACGAGCGCAAGCTTGTGCTGGTCCGTCCCGACGGCCATGTGGCCTGGCGCGACGATGTCGTGCCCGAGGATTCGAATGCGCTTGTCGATATCGTCAGGGGCGTTCAGCCCCTGGGCGTCACCAACCCCGCCCTGGCAGAGGAGATAGCTCGATGAACGATGTTTCGTTCGACCGTCGTCGCGGCGGCACCGCGTTGACAAATCCGGCACCCGTAGCGTGGCGCGGCGCTCATGCGCGCGCCGCGCTGGGTCAAGTGCGACCTTAGGGGAACAGAGTGAAATTCAGCGAAGAACAAGAGATGCTGCGGGACATGGTTCGCAGAGTCGCCGATGAGCAGGTTCGACCGCTCGTCGCGAGCATGGAGGAAACCAAGCGCTTTCCCGAAGAGCTCGTCGAAGTGTTCGGTGACCTGGGTCTGTTGCAGATGTGGGTGCCTGAAGCCTACGGCGGACCCGGTGGTGACTTGACGTCCGTGTGCATCGCCAAGGAGGAAATCGGCAAGGTATCTCTGGCCGCGTCCACGTTGTGCGCCAACAATTCGATTGGGCTGATCCTGCCGCTGCTTCACTTCGGCAGCGAAGCACAAAAGCAACGCTACCTGCCGGAAGCGGCGAAGGGCCGCACGATCTCGTCGGTGGCGATCACGGAGCCCGAAGCGGGTTCCGATGTCTCGGCCATCCGCACCACGGCTCGCCGCGACGGCAGCTCTTACGTGATTAACGGGCAGAAGAGCTGGATTACCTGGGCCGCGCAAGCTCATTACATGTTGCTGTTCGCAAGGACCGCCGAAGGGCGCGGTCATGATGGCATTAGCGTGTTTCTCGTCGATACGAAATCGCCAGGACTCAAGATCGGACGTAAGGAGACCAAGATGGGGCGGCACGGCTCGCCAACCTATCAGGTCTTCTTCGAGAACATGCGTATTGATGCGGATTGCCTGCTGGGCGAAGAGGGCAACGGCTTCAAGGCATGCATGAAGATCCTTGACCTTAATCGACCATCGGTGGCGGCGTCGTCGCTCGGTCTGGCACAGGCGGCGATGGACGAGTCGATCAACTATGCGAAGGATCGTCGCCAGTTCGGCAAGCGCATCGGCGACTTCCAGGCGATCCAGTTCAAGCTCGCCGACATGGCGATGAAAGTCGAGGCAGCCCGAACGTTGCTTTACACCAGCACACAGGAAATAGACACCGGTGACACCGGTCGGCTGACCCTGCTTTCGTCGATGGTGAAATGCTACGTCACTGACGTGGCGATGGACGTCGCGCTGGAGGCGGTGCAGGTGCATGGCTCTTACGGCTATTCGACGGAGTATCCCGTCGAGCGCTTCATGCGTGACGCGAAGCTGAACCAGATCCTTGAAGGCACCAACGAAATTCATCGGCTCATCATTGCCCGGCAGCTGCTGGGGAGATGAACATGGCCGGTTTTCCCCGTGAAAATGGAAGGAATTGATATGACAATAAGTTTTCATCCAGGCTTGGGTGAAGCCGCGCGAGGCTTTCTCTCGCGACAGCATCAACTGCTGATTGGCGGTCGCATGGTCGAGTCGGATTCCGGGCTGCGCACCGACATCCTGGACCCGGCCACAGGAGATGTCATCGCCACGGCAGCCGAAGCATCGGCGACCGATGTCGATCGTGCCGTCGAGGCGGCTCGCCGCGTGTTCGAGGGACCTTGGAGCAAGACCACGCCTTCTGAAAGAACCCGGATGATGTTGCGGTTCGCCACGTTGATCGAGGCCAATGCCGACGAACTGGCGGAGCTCGAATGTATCAACAGTGGCAAGCCGCTCGTGTTTTGCCGCAATGGCGACGTGGTGGGGATTGCCGAAATGCTGCGCTACATGGCGGGCTGGACCACCAAGATGGGCGGACATACGCCTAACGTTTCATTGCCAGGCGAGTGGCATGCCTATACCTTGCGCGAGCCGGTGGGCGTGGTCGGGCAGATCATTCCATGGAATTTTCCGCTCAACATGGCGATGTGGAAAATCGCGCCGGCTCTGGCAACGGGATGTACGGTCGTGCTCAAGCCGTCCGAGCAGACCCCGCTGACTGCGTTGCGCCTTGGCGAACTTGCGCTGGAAGCCGGTATCCCGCCCGGCGTGCTTAATATCGTCACGGGTTTCGGCGATCCCGTGGGCGCCGCTATCGCTGCGCACCCTGGGGTTGACAAGGTCGCCTTTACGGGCTCTGGCGTGACTGGGCGGCGCATCGTACAGGCCGCGAGCGGTAACCTCAAGCGAGTGTCCCTTGAGCTCGGCGGCAAATCGCCGGTCATCGTGTTTCCGGATGCGAACCTTGAAGCCGCCGCAGCAGGCGTGTGCTCGTCGATCTTTTTCCACGCCGGCCAGATATGCGCTGCGGGCTCCAGACTCTATGTGCATGAACGTGCGTACGACCAGGTGCTGGACGCCGTCGCGCGACGGGCTAACGGCATCAAGCTTGGCCATGGCATGGAGAGCGGGACTGAAATGGGGCCGGTGATCTCCCGCCGTCAGCTCGAGCGCGTGACGGGTTATATCCGCAGTGGCCAGGAGGAAGGTGCGACGCTTTTCGCCGGTGGGGGCACAGTAGGCGAGCGTGGATTTTTCGTTCAACCAACGGTACTGACGGATGTGAAGCCGGGCATGGCGGTTCACGACGAAGAGATTTTTGGGCCGGTGCTGTGCGCGATGTCATTCAACGATAACGACCTCGACCGCATCAGTGCTACCGCCAACGAGACGACCTATGGTCTGGCCGCAAGCGTCTGGACGAGCAACGTGGGCGTCGCGCACAAGATGGCCCGGCGGCTTCAGGCGGGCATCGTCAATGTCAACGCGCTGTCGTCGCCCGACGCAGCGTTGCCCTACGGCGGCTACAAGCAATCGGGCTGGGGCCGCGAACGCGGCTACGACGCGATAGAGATGTACACCGAGGTCAAGGCCGTGGCGATCAATCTCAACGTTTAACCGTTGCGGCTGTGATAAGCCGCAGCAGAAATCCGCGGCTTGAACATTCCACTATCAGGCAGGCGCTCGACGTGAGAAGAGCGCGAAGGAGACAGGACATGACGGGCAGCATCGATTACCTGGCGAAAGATGGGCGGGCGTACATCACCATCAATCGTCCCGAGAAAAAGAA
>Ga0073928_10001666_pt1 | contig 41519 bp, 32 predicted proteins | sample PaiPotPPA55metaG_FD_76969 | JGI IMG/M metagenome (GOLD analysis project Ga0073928, IMG submission 76969) | Iron sulfur acid spring bacterial and archeal communities from Banff, Canada, to study Microbial Dark Matter (Phase II) - Paint Pots PPA... ...
GAGCCTCAGCGGGTGCGCCGGTCGGGACGCTGCAAGCGGCGTGGAAGCGGATGAACACCGTGCGCGTCGACAGCGCCGCCGGCGACGGCACCGCATTCGTGCCGGTGCGGGTGATCAACACCGATCCGGCGGTCGGAGCGGTGGTGGGCGGCATCACTGGCCCTCTGAACCAGGGCGCCACCTACACCTGGCAGATCGCCGGCGCCAGCGGCATTCCGGCCGAGGCGGTCGGCATCGTCGGCAACATCACGGCGGTCGCCTACACCAGCGGCGGCTTCCTGACCATGTTCCCGACCGGTGTCACCCGCCCTACCGTCTCCAGCGTCAACTTCGCCCAGGCGGGAACAGTATTCGCGTGGGGCAACCATTTCACGGCCGGCTTCGGCACCGGCACCAACGCCGGCAAGATCTCGATCTACATCGGCCTCAACGCAGGCACCGACAACTGCCATGTCATCGTCGACGTGTTCGGCTACATCCAGTAGGCGAATAGCTCGCCAGGGAGGGACGCCGCCACGGCGTCCCTCCCTCTCCCAGGACGGCACGGGCGCCGGCGAATTCCGCCACTTCATCGCCGATTAGGACGGCTCGGCTCAAGCCGGCACCCTCAGGCGTGGAAACGATCCACGATGTCGGAAACGGCCTCGATCACGTCGTTCACGTCCTGATCGCTCAACCTCGGGCTCAGCGGTAGAGACACGATGCGTTGGTACTCAGCATTGGCCACGGGGAAATCCTCCGGCCGGTAGCCGTACTTCTCGCGGTAGTACGAGTGCAGGTGAACTGGGATGAAATGAACGCTCGCGCCGATGTTCCGCGCTCGCAGTTCCTCGATGAAGCGGGCGCGGTCGATCTGGAGACGGTCGAGCTTCAGGCGGAGCACGTACAGCTGCCACGCCGGTTCCACGTGCTCCCTCACAAACGGCACCTCTAGAGCGTCCAGCTCTCCGAAAGCGCCGTTGTACCGGGCGACGATCTCGAAGCGTCGGGCCTGCAGGGACGGCAGCCTGCGGAGCTGTTGCAGCCCGAGCGCCGCCTGCATGTCCGTCATGTTGTACTTGAACCCGGGAAGCACGACGTCGTAGCGCCACGAACCTTCCGATCCATACCTGGCGTGCGCGTCACCGCTCATGCCGTGGAGGCTCCAGGGCCTAGCCGACTCGATGATCTCGTCGGGGCCGGTCAGCATGCCGCCCTCGCCGGTTGTGAGGTTCTTGGTCGCGTAGAACGAGAATGCCGTGAGATTCACGACACCCTCGACTGCCGCCGGGGCGCCGACCAGGCGACCTCGATAGCGGGCGGGCAGCGCGTGCGCGGCGTCCTCGATAACGGCCAGGTGGTGGCGGCGGGCCAGATCGAGTATCGGATCCATCTCGGCCGGGTGACCGTAGAGGTGCACTGGCATGATCGCCCGCACGGCGCCATTGCCGGACTTGATCGCGCTCTCCACTTTGGCGGGGTCGATGTTGAGCGTGTCCGCCTCGACGTCAACGAGGACAGGCTGAGCGCCAACTTGCTCGATCACATGGATCGTGGATGTGAAAGTCATCGGAGTGCTGATCACGCGGTGACCAGGTCCGATTCCCATTACCGCGAGAGCGACATGCATCGCCGCGGTCGCCGAGCTGAGCGCCAGCGCGCGCGGCGCCCCGACGAAGTCGGCGAATTGCTCCTGGAAGAGGGCGACTCGCGGACCGGTGGTCAGCCAGCCGGAGCGGAGCGCGGCCACCACCTCCTGGATCTCATCCTCGCCGATGTCAGGAGGTGAGAACGACAGGAAGGTATCGCGCATGCTGGGAGGTCGGATTGTAGCCGAGGCGGAACTTGGCAGGCCTCTAAACTGACGCCGTGATCGACCAGAACGAGCGCGTCGCGAGTCTTTATCTGGACCTCATGAAACAGTCGCTGACCCGCAACCTGTTCGACCAGACGTACCAGTCCATCCAGCCGCGTCGCGGAAGCTTCCGCTCGTTCTTCTTCGGGCCGATGCGCAAGCTGCTGGCCATCGGGGATTACGAGATCGTTCGGCGCACGCCCAAGAAGGCTCGAGTCGAGGGGCGTGATTTGCCACTCGAGGCGGAGACCATGATCGGCCTGCTCCGCCTCGACAACCTCGGCGCGTGCATCAAAGATGTCCTCGACCACAACGTCCCTGGAGACCTGCTCGAAGCCGGAGTGTGGCGGGGCGGAGCCGCGATCTTCATGCGGGCCGCGCTGCGGGCCTACGGTGCGGCCGATCGGCAAGTCTGGGTGGCGGACTCATTCCGCGGATTGCCGCCACCCGATCCACAGCGCTTTCCAGCTGATGCGAAGGACCGCCTGTCGTCTCGCCCACAGCTCGCTGTATCACTCGAGGAGGTGAAGGCCAACTTTCAGCGCTACGGCATGCTTGATGAGCACGTCCGATTCCTGGAAGGTTGGTTTCAAGACACTCTGTCGGATGCGCCGGTCGAACGCCTGGCGGTTCTGCGGATTGACGGCGACATGTACCAATCGACGATGGAGGTCTTGCAGAGCCTGTATGCCAAAGTGGCCGCGGGCGGCTACGTGATCGTTGACGACTACGGCGCCATGGCGAGCTGTCGCGCAGCCGTAGACGATTTTCGATCCCAAAACGGAATTGACGAGGAGCTTGTCACCATCGATTGGACCGGAGTCTATTGGCAGAAGAAACCCATCGGTGACCGCGCGCAGACCTAGGTAGGTAGCTAGTTCGTCGCGCTGCCTTTTTCGCGATCGACGGGCAAGACCACCAGGATATTGCTGGCGAAGGCTTCGTCACCTGTGGGCGTCTCTTCCCGAGCAAGCTCCAGCACAGCTCGAGCAACCTCATCCTGGCTGCCACGGCCAGCCAGGTCCAGCAGTCCGGCTACTCCACTGCGCAGCCCGCCTCGTCGCTCCGGTTGCGGGTCACTCAATTTGAAGATCAAGGGATGAGCGGTCGGTCGTCGTTGTTCGGCTTCCAGCATCAGCTGCTCGTGCAGCTTCTCGCCGGGACGCACGCCGGTGTAAACGATCTTGATGTCGAGGTCAGCGCGCAGGCCCCTCATGCGGATCATCTTGCGCGCCAGATCGTCGACCTTGATCCGCTCGCCCATGTCGAGCATGAAGACGTCGCCGCCTGAGGTCAGGCTCGCAGCCTGGATGATCAGGCTGGCAGCTTCGGCGACGTCCATGAAGTAGCGGGTCATGTCCGGGTGGGTAACGGTGACCGGGCCGCCGGCGTCGATCTGGCGTGAGAAGGTTGGTACCACACTGCCCCGGCTGCCGAGCACGTTCCCGAATCGCACCGCCGTGTACCGAGTCATGTTCTTGGCCCTCGTGCTGGAGGTCATCACGCGGGCATCGCGGGCGGCGTTGAGGAGCAAGAGCTCTGCGATGCGCTTCGTGGCTCCCATGACGGAGCTGGGGTTGACCGCCTTGTCCGTCGAGACGAGCACGAAGCACTCGGCGCCGACTCGGGCGGCGTTGTCGAGCGCGATCAGGGTCCCCTGGACGTTGACGCGGACCGCCTCCTCCGGGTACAGCTCCATGAGGGGCACGTGCTTGTAGGCGGCTGCGTGGAAGATCACCTTCGGTCGCGTCTCGTCGAAGATCCGTCTCATCTTGGCCTCGTCGGCCACGTCTCCAACGATGAGCGTCATTCGCAGCCCTGGCGCGAGCTCGCGCAATTCGAACTCCAGGTCGAAGATGCCCGTTTCGTTGTTGTCGACGACGACGAGGTGCAGCGGATCGAAAGCAACTACCTGGCGGCATAGTTCCGAGCCGACCGAGCCGCAACCTCCGGTCACGAGGACGGTCTTGTGCGCGAGCACCTTCTCGCACGCATCGAGGTCGATGATCGCCGGTTGACGGCCGAGCAGGTCTTCGACTCGCACCTCGCGCAGAAGGGGCAGCGCCTTGGGCTTTGACATCTGCTCAATCAGGTTGGGAACGATACGAATCTGGGCAGGCGTCTCCTGAGCGGCCGAGATGATGGCCCTCAAGTCCTCGCCGCTTACGTTTGACATAGCCAGGATGATCAGCTCCACTTCGTTCGCGGCGACGATGTGCGGCAGGTCGGCGCGACCACCCAGCACTCGCACGCCGTGAATGGTCTGCCCTCGCTTCGACGGGTCGTCGTCGACGAATCCGACGAGGCGAAACGAACGGCCGTCGGCGTCGGTGAGGACCCGCCATGCGACGAACTGCCCGGAGTTGCCGGCGCCGTAGATGAGCGTCGGCTTCCTCGACGCCGCCTCTCCTCTCTCCGGCTTACCCAGGCCGTGCAGGAGGCGCGTTTGGTAGCGGACGCCGACCATGCCGCAGAAGGTCAGCAGGCCGCCGAGGACGATCAAGCTGAGCGGCAACGGCCGGATCCAGTAGTAGCCGAGCATGATGTCCGCGAGGATGGCGACCGCGGTCGCCGTGACGACAGAGGCGAAGATGGCGATGGCCTCCGGCGCGGTCGCGTAGCGCCAGACCCGCCGATCGAGTCGCCAGGTGTGATTGGAGACGAGGTAAATGCCAATGAGCGGCGCCATGCTGATCGCGAGCGCCGCCGAGACTGTCTGCTGGAGGCCCGGCGGTGATTCGGCAAAGCGCAAGAGAAGGGCAACGTAGAAGCTCAACGCAACCACCAGCGCGTCGATAAGCATCCAAGGCAACCAACGCCGTATGAGCATCTTCAACTGCTGAAACCCCTGCGGCACGTCGACCATCAGTCCGATCGTTCTCGCGATCAACACAATGTCGCCGGCAAAGGAATGGTGGTTCACATAATCGAGATCCATGGCCAGCTTGCGCGGCAGGATGTCCTCCAGATATCTCTGGCGGGCGTTACCGCCATCGAGCAGGGCTTCTTCGTTGTGGAATGCAATCGCGGCGGGGCCCGTGATGCCGGGTCGGACCTCGAGCACCCGGCGTTGGTCGTCGCCGTAAGCGGCCACGAATTCGGGATCTTCCGGCCGTGGACCGACCAGAGACATCTCGCCCTTGAGGACGTTCAGCAGCTGTGGTAGCTCGTCGAGCTTGTGCCTCCGCAAACGCCGACCGAACCCAGTGATTCGCGGGTCGTCCGCCGCGGTGATCGGCACCGCCTCACCGGAGCCAACGTTCATGGACCGGAACTTGAGGATCTTGAAGGTGCGACCGTTCCGCCCGATTCGCAGACCGCGGTGGAGGCCGGGCCCCGGAGAGTCCAGCCTGACCAACAGCGCAATCGCCACCAGCAGTGGCGACAGGACGACCAGGCCCACGGTGGCGGTGATGACGTCGAGGGCTCGTTTCATCATCTGGGAGATGCCCGAGAGGCCACCCGGAGGGCCTACCGGCGGTGCGTATGGTAGCCGAGCGCGCCGAAGACTGGGCGTAGCGAACGTGCGGGGGGAGGGAGATGGCGTTGACTCGTCGATCGGAACCCTGGTGTAAACTCGGGCCCTTGATGCGACGGTCTTTGACCGGATCACACTAGGAGGCGACTGCTCCTTGCGGGTTTTGGTGCTTGGTGGCGACGGATATCTCGGTTGGCCGACGTCCATGCGTTTCTCCGCCCGGGGTCACGACGTCGCGATTGTGGACAACTTCCTACGGCGCCGCTATCACACCGAGCAGGCGACTGACAGCCTGACCCCAATCCGGTCACTGCGAGAGCGAGCAGAGGCCTGGCGCGAGCTGACCAACAGCGACATCCGAGTCCACATCGGGGACATCAACGACTATTCGTTCTTCGAGCCGATCATGAGCGCCTTCAAACCAGACGCCGTCATTCACTACGGCGAGCAGCCAAGCGCTCCGTGGTCGATGCGCAGTCGCCGGCATGCAGTCGAAACCCAGGCCAACAATGTTCTGGGCACCTTGAATCTTCTATTCGCAATGCGCGACCACGCGCCTGACTGTCACCTGATCAAGCTCGGCACCATGGGCGAATACGGCACCCCCAACATCGACATCGAAGAGGGCTTCATCGAGATCCAGCACAACGGCCGCAAAGACGTCTTGCCCTATCCGAAGCAGCCGGGGTCCTTCTATCACCTGTCCAAGGTGCATGACAGCCACAACATGAACTTCGCCTGCAAGGTGTGGGGGCTTCGCGCCACCGACCTCAATCAGGGCGTGGTGTATGGGATCGAGACCGATGAGGCACGTCTCGATGAGCGGCTTTGCACCCGCTTCGACTACGACGAATCTTTCGGGACGGCGCTCAACCGGTTCTGTGTCCAGGCGGTCGCCGGGCATCCGCTCACGGTGTACGGGATTGGCGGCCAGACACGTGGCTTCCTGAACATCCGCGACACGCTTCAGTGCGTCGAGCTCACCGCCGGCAACCCGCCTCCTTCAGGCGAGTACCGAGTTTTCAACCAGTTCACCGAGCAGTTCACCATCATGCAGCTCGCTGAGATCGTCCAGCGAGCGGCACGCGAGCTTGGCATCGAAGTGCAGATCTCCCACATTCCCGATCCCCGCGTGGAGAAGGAAGAGCACTATTACAACGCCAAGCACTCGAAGCTTGCGGACCTCGGGCTGGAGCCTCACCTCCTCTCCGAGGAGCTCGTCGAGTCGATGCTGAAGGTGATCATCAAGCACCGCCACCGGATCAATTCCGACGCGATCATGCCCAAGATCAAGTGGGACCCCGAGCGGTCCAAGGCATCGATTACCGAGCCGGTTTGACAGTTCGGCCGTTGCCGGCGCGTCAATCCCACCCCCGTCTGGCAGCGGTTTCCATCGCGGCTTCGATAGGTTTCCTTCTTGCGTTGATAGCGCTCACCTTCCGTCCTGTTGTCGAGGGCGATGGCGTCGGCTATTACGCCTATCTCCATGCGGTCCTGGTCAGCCACAGCCTCGCCTTCACCAGCGAGTACTCCGCCGCCGTGAATTCCCACGTCCCTCTCTACCTGCCGTTGGTGTCCACCCGCACGCCGACGGGACAACTAGCCGACTACTTTCCAATCGGGTCTGCCGTGCTGGCCGCTCCGGCGTTTCTCGTGGCGCTAGTGCTGCAGCGATCTGGCGAACCCCAGTACGGCTCACCTTTTGTCGACGCTTTTACCGTGGCATCGCTCCTCTACGGTCTCATCGCGCTGGCGATCTGCTACAGGCTCGCTGTCTCTGCGACGGCAAGCCGGCGCGCGGCAGCGGGCGGAGTCATCGGCGCGGCGCTGGCCACTCCTTTCGTCTACTACCTCCTGTCTGATCCAAGCTACTCCCACTCCTTTTCAGTCTTTTGCGTCAGCGCATTCCTATATCTGTGGTGGAAGCATCCACCACAGACCTCCAAGGGCTGGTTTGGCCTGGGCTTGTTGGGTGGCCTGATGGCGATGACGCGATTCCAGGATGGGCTCTTGATGGCAATCGTCCTTGTCGACGTCAAGCGACTCAGGTGGCCTACTCTCTGGTTGGGCGTCGGAGCGATCGTGGGTTTCGCCCCGCAGCTGGTGGTAGACCACATCCAATTCGGTGGATGGCTGCCCGAGAGGCCGCCGGGCCAGGCCCTCGATCCGCTGCACGGCCACTACATCGAAGCCTTGTTCTCGAGTCGCGACGGCCTGTTCGTGTGGACGCCCGCGGCATTGTTCGCAGCCATCGGCTTCATGTTCATTCGCGATCGCCGGCTGAAGGTTGCTTTTGCGATTGCTTTTGTGCTCGAGTTAGCGATCATCGGCGCGGTTCCGGACACCGCCGGGCGCTCGTTCGGCGCGCGGCGGTTTCTCGACCTGGTCCCGTTTGCGGTCGTCGGGTTGGCGGCCCTGGGCGCGCGGATTGGTTCACGCCTTGATTGGGCGGTGGTTGGAGCACTGGTTGCGTGGAACATCGTCCTGGAGGCCAACTTCGAATACGTCATGGGCTCGACGCAGGGGTCTGGCGTCGCCGCAATGCTTCTCGGACAGGGCACGGCGCTCTCCTACGTACCCAGGCTGTTCGCCAAAGGAGCTGTCATCCGCGATCTGGTGCTGTGGCAGCAGGCACACGGCCGCTTCGATCCGGTTGGGGGCCTTACGCTGCTAGGCCTGGAGGCGGCCTGCCTCGCCGCGGCGCTGGCCGCCACCCGGTGGCCGCGCTGCGAGCCTTCGCGAGCCGATAGAGTGCTTGTCCTCCAGGCATGACCATGAGCAAGATGAGTGTGGGCGACCCCAGAGTTGACCCCAGCGGGGCCGAACCGGAGGTCCCTCTGGCGAAACCCCGCAGGTTCGGTTGGTCGCGGACACGGACGCGGCCGCTGAAGCGACGGCGCCGTCGCTCGATAGCCGCCGTGGTGGTGGCGATCCTTTTGGGCCTCGGTGGCGGGAGCGCTCTGGCCTACGCTTCGGTCAAGCAACAGACCCAGCAGCTGCAGGACGAGCTGGCCAGCCATGTGAAGTCCGGACAGACGGAGCTCGAGGCGGCCAAGAGCAGCCTCAAGCAGGCCAACAACAGCCACGATGTGAGTTACGTCGTACAGGCGAAGCAGCATTTTGTGGCGGCGAAAGCGCAGTTCGCGACAGCGGCTCAGATCGCCGACCACAGCCCTCTGCTGCATCGCCTGGAGCAGCTGCCAGACGTCGGGAACATGGTTCGCTCGCGGCAGACGGCTGTAGATGGCATCGCAGGTATGGGGATCGCCATCTCCAATGCAGGCCTGGATCTGTCCGACCTGGCCAGCAACCTCATCAAGCCGCCCAAGACGAGCAGTCAGCAAGGCCAGACCCTGCTCACCGTGCTCAGCGACACCAACAAGAGCCTGGCCACCATCCGCAGCGAGCTGGTCACGGCACAAACGGCTGCGGCGACTGTCGACGTCCGCGTGCTGCCCACTGACCAGGTGGCAACATTCGTCAAGGCACGCGACACGGTCGGGACCGCTCTATCCAGCATCGACCAATTCCAACAGTTGGTCCCAGTGCTGAACGAGGTGCTGGGCGGTAATGGGCCGCGCACCTACCTGATCGAGCAGCTCAACCCGGCCGAATTACGCCCGGGCGGCGGTTTCGTCGGCACATTCAGTGTTCTGCGCGCTGATCACGGCACGCTCAAGCTCCTGATCAGCGGCAGCTCTACGGAGCTGGCCTATCCACGTGCCATGGCGGGTCAAAGAGGTTACGTCGCCCCGCCCGGGCCCCTAAAGCAGCTGCTCCTTTTCAATACAAGCTGGAGCTTCTTCGACTCCAATTTCTTCCCCGACTTCCCAACCAACGCCCAGCAAGCCGAGAAATTCGCGCAGCCTCGGCTGGGGGTGCCGCTCGATGGCGTGATTGCCGTTGACTACTACACCGTCGCGAACATGCTCGAGCTGACCGGACCGGTGAGGGTACCGGGCTACGGGCTCACGTTGAATGCCGCCAATTTCATCAGCACGATCCTCTACTACGATCTCGCGGCTTATACCTCCGCTGTCGCGGGCAACATTCACAAGGCGATCTTGACGGCTGTCGCCGGACCTCTTATGAATCGCGTGTCAACCTTGCCACCGGCCAACTGGCCCACCCTCTTGCAGTCCTTCAACGGCCTCGCCACACAGCGCCACCTGCAGGCCTATTTCAACAATGCCTCCGCTGAGAACCTGGTCAGCCAGTACGGCTGGTCGGGTGCTTTGCTCCCAACCCAGGGCCGGGACTACATGATGGAAGTTGAGGCCAACGTCGGAGGCACGAAGGCGAATTACTACGTCACCCGCCAGTACAAAGTGGAGCTGACCAGGATCGGTAACACCCTGCACCATAAGGTGACCGTGGACCTGGTCAACAACATGCCCTACTTCGAGAAGCCCAACGACTTCTATCGCGTTTACATGAGCATCTATGCCGGCTCCGGCGAGACTTCAGGGTCAAACAACCTGATTCCTTTACTGTCTCCGATGTCGTCAGTCCCCGCCAACACTCGCATCCTGCAGGGTTGGGCAACGCTTCCCGGCTACGGCAACAGGCTCGAGGCCGTGTTCGAATACAACACGCCCTGGCAGCCGGCCAGAAATGGCCAGGAAAAGATCTACTGGCAAAAGCAGCCAGGGACGCTCGTCGACAAGGTAGACGTGTTCTGGAATGACGGAGCCGGCCATTCCTACCACGTGAGCGGCGATCTCGGCCAGGACCGCGTTATCACGGTCGGCCCGACTGGCGTCACGCTGACCCCCGGCCAGCAGGCGCAGGCGCAGCTGCCGAGCCTGAGCCTCGGTTAGCAGATCCGACTGAGCACTCTCCTGTAACGATCGGAGGCGGTCCGCCGGCGGTTCGCCATGCGGAAGGTCTGCAACCAAACGGCCAGCCGTCGCATCAAACAGGCAGGAACATGATGTCGGCAGTTATGGATCAGCGCCAGGCGGCCATGGACGGCGCCTCGGGGGGCGACGCCCAGTCGTTCTCATTGTTGATCGAGCCGCTGCTCGATCCCGCCTACCGGCTGGCCGCCGTCATGCTGTCCGATCGCGCCGCCGCCGAGGACGCGGTGCAGGAGGCCTCGATCAAGGCGTGGCGCAGGCTGGGGCAGCTGCGCGGCGACGCGGGGTCGCTCAGGGCCTGGTTCCTGTCGATCGTAGCCAACGAGTGCCGGATGGCTCGCCGCCAGCGGTGGTGGTCCGTGGTTCGGATGCCCGAGATGGAGCGGCCGGCGGACCCGGCCGACGTTTACAGCGGTCAGTCCTCGGATTTGAAGGCTGCCCTTCTGCGCCTGAGCCAGGAGGACCGTCTGCCGCTCGTCCTGCACTTCTATCTCGATCTGCCCCTGGCCGAGGTAGCGCGCGTGCTACGCGTGTCGCCGTCCGCGGCCAAGTCGCGCATCTATCGCGCCGCCCACAGGCTGCGCCCCGAACTTTCAGTCGAAGAGGTGATCTGAGGTGAGCCGGGAAGATTTCCGCCGCGATCTGCGTGGCGCTTTCGAGTCGATCAGCGGGCCATCCAGCCCTTCTCTTTCCGCCCGGGTGCACGAAGCGCTCGTGGACGCGCCCGAGCGCAGGGGGCCGGTTTGGTTCGCGGGGCTTGCCGTCGCGGTGATCGCCGTGATCCTGGTCGGGGTGCTGTTCGCGGCCGGTCCGTTGAGCCACCGACAGCTCATCCCCGTGATCCCGGGCTCGTCGCCGAGCCCGTCGACAAAGCCCTCCCCGACCGCGGACGCGAGCCTTCCCGCGTTCATATGCAGCAGTTCGACCTTGGACGGCCAGCCCCTTAACGGCCCGTCGGCGGCCCCGGTGAAGTTCGTGGACGCTGTACGCATCGGAACACATACGGGCTATGACCGGATCACGATCGAGTTTCAGAATGGGATGCCGATATCGGTCGAGATGCGGCCGCAGGGCAACACGACGTTCGCACAGGGCGCAAGCGGACAGCAGGTGAAGCTAAACGGAACCTCCGGGCTCCTGGCGACCATCCACGGCGCCGACGAGCACACCGCCTACCCGGGCACGACCGAATTCAAAACCGGCTACAACGGCCTGGTCGAGGCGCGGCAAGTCGAGGACTTCGAAGGCGTCGTCCAGTGGGGCCTGGGCTTGGGCGGGTCGGGCTGCTACCGCGCGTTCTACATGCTCAACCCGATACGCCTGGTGATCGACGTCCAGACGAGCTGAGCTGCGCGCGCACCTGCGCCACGACCGCGGTCGGGTTGTTGAGGGCGTCTGTGGCGCTGAAGCGCAGCAGCTGAATTCCTTCGTTGAGCAGCCGGTTCTGGCGCTGGTTGTCCGTGGTCAGGCTGTCACGGTGGGTGGCACCGTCGTATTCGATTCCCAGTTTGCTGATTGGATAGAAAAGGTCGGGGCGGCCGAGAAAGCGGCCCTTCGTGTCGTGCAGCGACACCTGCGCCTCGGGGCGGGGCAGTCCCCCGAGCACCAGCACCATCCGTAGGCGCGTCTCCATCGGGGACTCAGACTTCGGCTCGGCGTGCGCGGCGACGCGTCGGAGATTCACGAGACCTCGACCGCCTCGACGCGTCAGCACAAGAGCTGTGAAAGTGGAGAGCTCGAGAAGCCCGGCGTGAAGAGCCATGTCGGTTACCACCGTCGCCTCGGTCACCGTCATGCGCCGAGCGATGTCCTCGAGTGTGCGGAGCGTCGTCGTAGCTCGCAAGCCTCGTATGCAGACGAGGTCGGTTGGAGCAAGCCGCGCGCGGCAAACTCTCATGCCCACGCGCCCCGACACGCCAACGCCTTTCGGGATCGTCACCTCGATTGGGTTGCACGGGTCCACATCTAGGCCGTGAAGCCACGCAGCTGTGAAGCTCGAGAAAGCTGCACCTTCCGGCAGTCGGCAGCTTGCGGCCTGCAGTTTCAGGATCGTGCCATCAGGCCGGCGAGTCGACGCATAGGTTCTTGGTCCGACCCGCCGCCAGATGCGACGACGAATGTGCCGCGCCTCAAGTCCCATCTTCCGGGCGTCTGCCAAAGTGAATGGGGCTGTATCCGTCATCAGCTGCGACGATTCCACACCGCAAACGTCCAGACAACGCCGCCTGTAAAGCGTCGAGTGCCGGCTCCCGACAGCCCAAAGTGCAGACAACGTTGTCGAGTGCCGGCTCTCGACATGCGTTACGCGGGTGGGCGGCGTCGAGTGCCGGCGCTCGACGAGCTCTTAGATGTACCCCTCGCGCTCCAGGTGCAGGATCACCTGTTGGGCGGCTTCGGCCGGGGTGGTTGTCGTCGTGTCGATGGTTACGTCTGCGTCGGTGGGGGTTTCGTAGGGGTCGCTGATGCCCGTGAACTCCTTCACGATCCCCGCGCGCGCCTTGGCGTACAGGCCCTTGCGGTCACGCGCTTCGCACACCTCGAGTGGCGTCGCTACGTGCACCAGGATGAACCCGCCGCCGGCCTCGACCACCTTTCGCACTTCGCGCCGCGTCGAGTCGTAGGGCGCGATCGGCGCGCACACGGCGAGGCCGCCGTTCTTCGTGATCTCGGCCGCGACGAAGCCGATGCGCTTGATGTTCAGGTCGCGGTGCTCCTTAGTGAAACCCAGCTCTGACGACAAGTGCTTGCGCACCAAGTCACCGTCGAGCAAGGTCACCGGACGCCCGCCCACCTCCATCATCTTGACCAGCAGCACCGAGGCGATCGTCGACTTCCCAGAGCCAGACAATCCCGTAAAGAACACCGTCACCCCCTGCTTCGAGCGAGGCGGGTAAGAGCGGCGCAGCTCCATGGCGACCGCCGGCGGCGTGAACCACGCCGGCAGCTCCTTGCCTTCGTTCAGCCGCCGGCGCTGCTCGGTGCCCGAGATGTTCAGAACCCGCGCGCCCGCGGGCACCTCGTCCTCCGGCATGTACTCGTCGAGGTTCTCGACGTAGACCATCTGCCTGAACGGCACCATCTTCACGTCGAGCTCGTCCTCGAACTCGCGAAAAAGTTCTTGCGCGTCGTACGCCCCGTAGTAGGGCTTGCCCGACGGATCGCTGCCCGGCCCCGCGTGGTCGCGGCCGACGATGAAGTGCGTAACGCCGTGGTTCTTGCGGATGATCCCGTGCCAGACCGCCTCGCGCGGCCCCCCCATGCGCATCGCCAGCGGCAGCAGCGACAGCGTCGCGGTGCCGTGCGGGTAGCTGGGCATGATGCTCTGGTAGCAGCGCACGCGCGTGTAGTGGTCGACGTCTCCCGGTTTGGTGAGACCGACGACCGGGTGGATCAGCAGATTCGCCTCCACCTCTTTCGCCGCGCGCAGGGTGAGCTCGAGATGAGCCCGGTGCAGCGGGTTGCGCGTCTGAAACGCGACGACCTTCTGCCAGCCCACCGTCGAGAAGTGCTGGCGCAGCTGCGCGGGAGTGTGCCGCAGGTCGCGGTAGTCGTAATGCACGGGGGCCTGAAGGCCTTCGACGACGCCGCCGACGTAGAACCGGCGCGAGCGATTCAACAAATGGTCGACCCCTGGGTGGCTCGGATCGACGTTGCCCAACACCGCCGCGGCCTCGGCGGCGCGGTCTGGCTCCCAGACCTCGCTCACATGCAGCACGGCGAGCATCACGCCCTCCTCGTCCCTGAGGCTCAGCCAGTCGTCCGGCTTCAACGTGTTGGCGAGCTCCTCGGCCACGTCGAGCGTGACCGGGATGGGCCACAGCGTTCCGTCGGCGAGCCGCATGCGATCGCGCACCGACTCGTAGTCCGCGCGGCCCATGAATCCGCGAAGAGGGGAAAAGCCGCCGTTCATCAGCAGCTCGAGGTCGCACATCTGCCGCGGGCTGAGATCCAGAGAAGGCCAGCCCAGCGAGTCAGCCTTGAGCTCGGTGGCACGCGACGAAGGAACAATCAAGTCGACGAGCTCACCGCCGTGAGGGCGGACCAGGTGATTGACCATCACCAGCAGGTTAGCGGGAGCGGTCAGGCGCCCGCTGGGGCCGCCGGCGGGCTAGTACCCCGCAAGCGTCCGGGCGATGTCGCGGCCCCAATAGGGGAATGGGGGAGGCGGCGGCGCGTTGCCGAACTGGTGAAGTCCGCCGTAGCCGTCAAGCACGTAGCCGCCAGGCGCGGTCGCCGTAGAGCCTGGCAGCAGCCAGATTGCCCGAGCGATGTTCCATCCAGGCCAGTAAGCGCTCGCGGCCAGCGAAGGCGGCATAACCTGGCCCGCCGGCGTGAACGCGTGGACGTTGCCGTACCCGTCGAGCGTGTAGCCCGAGTGCGTGCCGGGTATCAGAACGACATCCTTGGCGATGTCCCAGTGCGGCCAGTAGCCGGTTAGCTGCGCGGTTACCGGCCTGGCGCCTCCGATCCCGAACGAGTGCAGGCCGCCCCAGCCGTCGAGAACGTAGCCGCCGGTGCCGTCCGAGAAGATAACGACCTTCCGGGCGATGTCCCAGCCCGGCCAGTAGCCGTCGATCGCCGCCGCGGGCGGCATCGGCTTCCCGTTCACCGAGAACGGATGGAGGCCGCCGTACGCGTCGAGCACGTAGCCGCCTGATCCGTCGGGCAGGAAGCTGAAGTCTCGCGCGATGTCCCAGTGCGGCCAGTAGGCGCTTGTCTTCAGATTGAGCGTAGCGCCATATGGATTCAGGCCGCCCCAGCCGTCGAGCACCGCTCCCGTGTCCGGTATCCCGCCTGGCAGCGCGCGGGCCGCCCTGGCGATCTGCCATCCCGGCCAGTACGCGCTCGTCGACAGGGGGGCGCTTCCATCGGGGTGGACCCCTCCATATGCGTCCTGCGTATACAGGCCCTGGAACAGGTGCGAGTCGGTCGCGGTTGAAGCCACGGTCGTGGACGCGATCACCCACGGGCTGACCACTCCGGCGCGCGAATGTGCGCGAGCCTGGAAGCGATAGGCGTGGCCCTTGAACCCCTCCGCCACCGCCGTCCCGTTAACGGCCGTGAGTGGGAACCAGCCCTGGTTGAGGGTGTCGTCGTACATCAGCACGTCGTAGGACGCGACCGAGCACGTGCCGGCCGACAACGCGACGTTGAACTCGGTGGTGGTCTCCGAGGTCGGGACCGTGATGGTCGTCGGGCAGGAGAAGTAGGTGCTCAGCTCCGACCACAGCTCCTGCCGGCCGCCGTCGTATCCCAGCGCCCAGATGCCCATGCCGCGGATGCCGCTCGAGTTCACGAACCCGTACTTGACGCCGAGCGACTGCGTGTCGTCGAAGTACAGCTCCTGCCAGCTGCCAGCATTGAGTCCGCATGGATCGCTGGATCTGGGGCTGTACCAGACGGCCCAGTAGGACTGTGCAGTGCTGTCCCAGCGGACGGCCGGATGGGCGCATGCGAGCTCGTCCATGTCCTTCGAGTACGAATCGGCGACAGCGTTGGAGGTGGGCGCGTACGGTCCGTTCGCGTTCGTCGTGAACCTGTAGCCGTACCAGGGGACCCCCAGGATGACCTTCGAGGCCGGCGCCTTGGTGAGGTATTGGCTGACCGAGAGCGTGTCGTTGTACGTCCAGCCGTTCATGGGTGCGTTCGGCCCGGCCTGGCCGGACATGTTGCTGAACGACATGTCGTAGGCCATGACGAACATTGCGTCGACGTAGGGCGCGAGGGCGTCGATCTTGAACAGCCCGAAGTCCCAGCTAGCCGCGCCCGAATATGTGTCAATGGTGAGGAATCCGTTCGGCCAGCGCGCCTTGAACTGGGTCGACAGCTGGCTCATGAAGTCTGTGAGCCCGGCCTGGATGTTGGGGTAGGACGAGCCGGTGTAGCCCTCAAAGTCGATGTTCACCCCGTCGAAGCCGCGATTGGCGACAGCTCCGAGAATGTTCGTGATCGCGGTTTGCTTGATCGTCGGATCGGTGACGACATCGTTGAGAGGCGCCTGGCCAGACGCCTCAACTGAGAGGAGGACTCGATCGCCGGCCTGGTGCGCCCTGTTGATCATGTCGACCAGGTTCTGGCTGTAGTAGCCCGTCCAGCCCCCGCCCGACGTGATCCACGTGCCGTCCCAACTGAGTGAGAGACCGAAGTAAACGACCGTGCTCATGACCTTGTAGTCCCAGCCGCTTTCCTGCGCGAGCGCCCAGTGGGGCGCGAACGCCATCACCTCTTTTTGCAGGCCGCTGCCGTTGTAGGAGACCAGCGGGCCGGAGGACTCCGCTGCACCAAGGCCCGACGCCGTGGTGACACGAGGTGTGATCGTGCTGGTCTGGATCGGCGTGAGGTTGACCTGGTCGTGCTCGTGGAGGGCTGCCAGGCGGGTCAGGGGACCGATCAATGGGTCCGATCGGTTCGCCATGCCGTTCGCCAGCGCACCTTGCCCGATGGGGGCGAGGTGTGCGGTTACCGGTGGGGCACTCGACAAGCTCAGCGCCAGCACCGTCCCGATTCCGATAAGAGATCGCAGGAGGAGGCTCGGGCCCACGGGTCACGGGCACATTAACCGTATGGCCCGCGTAAGGCAAGGACACAACGGTCGCATCCCCCAATCGTTGTCGACCCGCGTTTACGGATGAATTCGCCCGTTCTCTAGATCGGGCGCTCCGAGGTATTCGTTGACTCTCGCGGGACCACTTGTGTAGAGTGCACAGGCCCACGGTCCGCCACACGTCAATGCAACGATTGACCCACTACGTTCCAGCGCTGGCTTTGTCGGCCCTGCTTCTAGGCTTTGCCACGCAGGGCGCGTTCGCGAGCACCTCGCCCGCTCCCACCCCCAGCCAGGACGCCACGCACCCAGTGGTGATGCAGCAGGCGGCGGAAGCCGTGGCGAATGCCAATGTGGGTACCCAGAAGCCCTTTTCGCGGCCCCTGCTGCCGCGGACCGCTGTCGGTGGCGCCGGCGGCCCGCAGCGAGAGATCTTCGGCTTCGCCCTGGCGAGCAGCCTCAGCGACCCCACGCTCGGCTACCCCACCTGGGACTTCTCGCTGCTGTCGACCGTTGCGTTCTTCGGCCTGCACGTCAATGACAACGGGACCATCGCCTCCGATTCCGGCCTGACCGTGTGGAACTCGAGCCAGCTGACCGGCCTGCTCAACGCAGCCCATGCGCGCGGCACGAAGGTGGTCGTGACCATGATCCTTCAGGACTTCGGGCCGGGCACCCCGCACATGTGCTCCGGGCTCGCCAATCGGGCGATCACGGTCAGCCAGACCGTAAGCCAGGTGACGGCCAAAGGCGTCGACGGAGTCAACATCGACTACGAGGGGCTCAACGGGACCTGCCCCAACGGCCAGTCGGCGCGGTCGATGATGACCGACTTCGCGCACCGGCTGCGAGCCGCCCTGCCCCCGGGCTCGTATCTGTCGGTCGACACCTACGCGAGCTCGGCCTCGGACACGATCGGGTTCTTCGACGTGCCGGGGCTCAACGCCTACGTCGACTCGTTCTTCGTGATGGCCTACGACCTCGAGTACTCGAACTACACGCGCGCTCCGCTCGGCTGCGTGAGCTTCTGCCTCGGCCCCACAGCGCCGCTGACCGGCTACTACTACAACGACACGACCACCGCCGCGCAGTACGCCGCGGCTGTGACGGGGGCGAAGGTGATCCTCGGCGTGCCGTACTACGGGCGCAAGTCCTGCGTCTCGGGCGCGAGCCCGAACGCATACCCCTCCAGCTCGGTCAGCGCCGACGGATATCTCGACGCGTCAGGAGAGTCGACGGCGTCCGCGGTCAAGGCGGGCAGCTACGCCACCCACCGCGATGCGCACGATCCGGCCGGCCAGGAGCGGTGGGATACGTGGATCAACACGTCGCTGAACTGCACCAGGGAGCTCTACTGGGACGACGCGCAGTCACTCGGCCAGAAATACGCGCTGGTCAACAACGACCGCCTTCGCGGTGTCGGCATCTGGACCCTGAACTACGGGGGCGGCGCTCCAGAGCTTTGGTCCGCGCTCAGCACGTACTTCTCATGCTCGGTCGCGATGACGGTCACCGACCCCGCGACCACGGCCGAGTTCAAAGTCGGCATATCCGCGGGCAGCTGCGGCGTTGCCTATTACGAGGTCCAGCAGCAGGACCTGACTCTGAGCGAGAACGGATTCCCGCTGCGGAACGCGACGCCCGTCAACGGACTGGCCACCGAGGTTATCGAGGGCTTTCCGGGCCACTGGTACAACATCTGGGCCCGAGCCCACACGACGTTCGGATTCGTCAGCCAGTGGGCGACCTTGAAGATGTCGGTGGCTGTGAGCGCGACCTACTCGCATCCCTACACCGGCCTGTACACGATCGACGCGTATGGGGGCGTCAACATCGACGGCGGCCCGCCTCTGGCCGGCAGCGCCTACTGGCCAGGCTGGAAGATCGCCCGCACGGGCCATGCGCTTCCCGGCGCGAAGGCTGACTGCGGCGCAGTGCTCGATGGGTGGGGAGGGCTGCACTCGTACGGCACAGCCATGACGTTCACCACAAGCGGCTACTGGCCGCACTGGGACGTGGCCCGCGACTTCGCCTTCCTGCCCGACGGCTCCGGCGGCTACGTGCTCGACGCCTTCGGCGGCCTCCACCCGTTCTCGGTCAACGGCAAGCCGATGCCGCCCGCGACCTCGATCGACAGCTACTGGCCCAACTGGTACATCGCCAAGCACGTCGTCATCTTTTCCGACGGCACGGGCGGCTACGTGCTCGACGCCTTCGGCGGGGTTCACGGATTTGGCATTGGCCATCCGCGTCCGGCGGCGGTGAGCCTCACCGGCTACTGGCCGAACTGGGATATCGCCCGCGACCTGGTCGTGATCCCGGGCACGCACTCGGGGTACGTCCTCGACGGCTGGGGAGGCCTGCACGCGTTCACGCCGACCGGCCAGGTCATGCCTCCGACGATGAACGGAAGCGCGTACTGGCCACACTGGGACATCGCACGCGCGGTCGTCATCCTGAGCGGCTCGACGGCTGCCGCGCCTGGCGGTTACGTGCTCGACGGCTACGGCGGGCTCCATCCGTTCGGCAACGCCCCGGCGCCGCCGGCCTTCGCCTACTGGGGCGGCCAGGATATCGCCCGCGACCTCGCCGGCTTCTAGGGGCGAGGCGCGCAGGCCCCGTATCAGCCAAGGCCCTGCACCTCGAGTCAAGAGGGCAACGCCATCCGCTCTCATCCACGCGTCGCTAGTAGAGCGTCGATCTCGCTCGCTGCACAAGCCGACCCATCTTCCGGGGCCATCTGTAGAGCCAGATCTCGGGCCCAGGCGCCATACGGGCCGGCCTCGCGCGCGGCCATCTCCGCGATGAGCCGCTCGCCCGTGAACTTTCGGAACTCCAGCACCCTGCCCGCTCGCAGCGCTCGGATCCGTCCGGCGTTGTACCACTGGTCGAAAGTCGCCGGCAATCCGATGCAGGCTCGCCCGCTTCGAATCGTGGTCAGGGTGGTCGCGATTCCGGCGTGGTGGATCACGAACGACGATCGCGACGCGATGCGGGAAAGGGGCAAGTAGGGCCAAGAGACGACACCTGGCGCCAACTCAGCCCCACCCAATCCAGCCGCCAGGTTCCCCGTCAGCAGGATGCCGCGCCTCCCCGTGGCCGCCAGGACTTTCGCGGTATCGATGAAGAAGCTGCTCGCATCGCGCTCGCCCGCTGAGCTGGTCGTGACCACAACCGGCGGCGGTCCGGAGGCCAGAAACTCCTCGACGCCGGCGGGCTGCGTCCAGCCGCGTGGCTCGTCCCAGGGCGTGAACCCCGCGAGCTTCACAGAGGGCGGCCAGTCCGGGAGCCTCGGGCTGTAGACGGGCGAGGTCAGCACGACGGTCAGGTAAGGCGAGAGTCCGCCGGGCTCGAAGGCGTCGCTCTCCCTGGTCACGCCCTGAGTGGCGAGAGCCGCTGGCAGGGCCTCACCCGCGAGGTGTCGGAGCGCATCGCGGTACACGCGCCACGTCAAGCGGTTGACAACGCGGCCGGCCGGTGTTGGCAGCGCCGGCAGCCAGTGAGGCTGCGGCACCGTATACGCGCTGGGAATGAAGCCGGGGAACACCGTGAGACTGACCCATGGCAGTCCGTGCCTGCGGGCGACGATGGGTGTCGCGAGCTGCAGCGGATGGCTCACGATGAGGTCCGCCGCGCCGCAGATTGAATCCAGGGCCGCCACTGCGCCGCCGAGCAGGCTCGGAAATCGCTCCTTGATGAGGGTGCTCGGCGAAGGCGTCCGAGCGCCGCTTCGGACAGCAGTCGGTGGGCTAGGTGTGAGGACGCCCCTATACCCCTCCTGAGCGACCACCTCTCGCATGTGGGCGGGGACGGCGAAGACGACGTTATGGCCCGTCACTCTGAGCCGGTCGGCCACGGGCATCATCGGATGGAGGTCTCCTAGCGATCCGAACGTCGTGAACACGATCCTGGCCACGATCGTCAAGAATGACATCCGTGCTGGCCGTCACAGCAGCGGCGCGATTCGCTTTGGTCGTCGCCGCTAGCCTAGTGAGCGCAGATGCACATCGCCTTCATCGGCACGCGTGGCGTCCCGGCCAGCTACAGCGGCTTCGAAACGTGCGTCGAGCAAGTCGGGCGGCGCATGGTCCAGCGCGGCCACCAGGTCACCGTCTTCTGCCGCAGCAGCCACTTTCAGCGGCATCCACCTGAATACCTGGGGATGACACTTGAATACCTGCCGGCCGTCCCCCAGAAGCACCTGGAAACCCTCAGCCACACCGCCGCCAGCGCGCTTCGACTGCCGAAGCAAACGGCCATCGTCTGCATGGGCGTGGGCAATGCCCCGGTCGTGCGCGCCCTCGAGCTGCGCGGCCGCAAGACGGTCTTCAACGTGGACGGCGCGGACTGGCGGCGAGACAAGTGGGGCCGCTTCGCCAGGTGGTACCTGCGCCGAACCGAACGCATGGCCGCGCGCGGAAAGAGCATCGTCCTCGCGGATGCCGAGGCGGTCCGGCGCTACTACCTCGACGTCTATGGACGCGAGACGGTGGTCGTGCCCTATGGCGCCGATCCTCCGCACGACACCGGCACCAGCGTGCTCGAGGAGTGGGCCCTCGAGCCTGACTGCTACACGCTCTTCGTCGGCCGGCTGGTGCCTGAGAACGCAGCTCATGACTATCTCGAGGGAGTGCGCCTATCGGGAATCGACGGGAAGGCTGTCGTGGTCGGCGACGCGGCTTATGCCGAGGATTACAAGCGATCGCTCCACGCCGCCGCTCCGAAAAATGCAGTCTTCACGGGCTATCAGTTCGGCTCTGCCTACCAGCAGCTTTCGAGCCACGCGCGGCTGTACGTCCTGGCCGCCACGGTGGGCGGGACGCATCCGGTGCTGGTGGAGCAGATGGCTGCCGGAAACGCAATCCTCGCGCGCGAGACTGACAGCAACCGTGAGGTGCTCGGTGACTCGGGCCTGTACTGGGACACGCCGAAGGACCTCGCGGGTCTCTTGGCGAAGCTCTGGCCGGACGCCCTGGAGCGCCGCCGGCTAGGCGACAGCGCCCGCAAGCGGGCCGCGGAGCGCTACAGCTGGGAGGCCGTCACGACCCGCTACGTGGAGCTGTGCGAACAATCTCTGGGCTCGTAGCCGGATCCTGAGCCGCGTCGAGAGCCACCATCAGAAGCCCAATCACAAGCCACATGACCATCAGCTCGAGGGTCTCGGTCGCCTGGTTGGTGATCGCGATCACCAGGATCGTCGCGGCCAGGCCCAGCACGGTCAGGTTTGCGCGCGCCCGCCAGGCGGCCATGATCACGAAAACCACGAAGGCGGCGAAGGCGATCAGCCCGAGCGCGCCCGTGTCGTGCGCGATCGCCAGCTCGAGGTTCGTGAGGTGCTCAGGCATTCCTTGCAGCACGTGGAGCTGGCCGAAGCTGTCTACACCGCGCCCGATGATCGGCTGGTGCTTGAGGTCGGAAAGAGCCGGGCTAATCTGGTACAGCCGCCCCAAGAGGTCCGCGCCATTGCCGACCGACGAGCCTATGTTGCCCCCCGCCAGGGTGTAGCTCCCGAAGGCGTCCGCGGCGAGGATGCCGAGCACCAGGACCGCGGCGCCCGCGGCGCCCGCAAAAAAGGCCTTCAGGTCGATCTGGCGCCTGGTCGGGCCCACCAGGGTGATGAGAAAGACGACAAACACCGCCAGCCAGGCGGCGCGTGCCCAGCTTGCGGCGCAGGCGGACAGGCACACCGCGACCCCGATCCACGAGTGCTTGAAGAGGCGTGGCCCGAGGTATGCCCACGCGACGGCCCCGGCACCGGCGAACGCCCCCAGGACGTTGGGCTCCCACAGCGTTCCGTAGGCGTCCAGGTGCCCGGTCGCGGAGTTGAACCCGGCGGAGATGGTTGGACCGAACAGGTGGAGCAGGTAGGCGAGGTAGGCGTATCCGCTCTCGACCGCCAGGGCGATCAGCGTCCACCCGACGACCTGCTCGACCTCGGACCTCCGGCCGGCCAGGAGGCGGCGCGGAAGGAAGAGCGCCAGCGAGGAGACCAGAAGGAGAGCCAGGACCTTCAGGCTGTCGGCGCGGTTGGGCGCCACCAGCACGCTGCTGAGCAGCGCGATCGCGAACCAGGCGAGCAGGGCCGCTTCGGCGCGGTCGGGCCGGACGAGAAGGCTGCGCCCCGCACGGATCCTCGAAATCACAAACACGAGCAGCGCAACCGCCGCCGCCACGTGTTCGGGACGCGTGTTCAGGCGCCCGACCGCGAAGGTGTTTCGATCGATGAGGCAGGTCACCACCAGGAGCACCGCCAGTCCGACGTTCCAGCCCAGCACCCGCACGAACACGGCACCTGCCGCGACCACGCAGATGGCCATGAATGCCGCGCCCAGCGGCTGTGGCTCCCGAGCCAGCTCGCCCACCGCCAGGCCCAGCAGCACGCCCGTGCCCCCGAGAACGCCGGTCGAGCCCCAGCGCCACGACACCCGGGCGGGGGTGCTGATGTCGGGGTCGGTCACTGCGTGCCGGCCCAGCGCATGCCGAGGGTTTGCCGGAGGTTCGAGACCGTGTCGCGCAGGTCGGCCCCGATCAGCGGGTAGGCGCCCAGTGCGTAGATCACCGTGGCCGCCATGTAACCCAGCGCCAGCGCGTTGAGCGAGAACGAGCCGGCAGTGGCGATGACAAACCAGCCCAGGCCGTATGCGACGACGGCCAGGCCAAGCGGGCGGGCGACTGTGAGGTACCAGCGCCACAGCGGCATGTCCAGGCATTCGCGGCAAACCCTCGGCACCATGTAGACGTAGGTGAAGAGGTGGTAGAAGACCCAGGAGAAGGCGGCGCCGGTGATGCCGTAGACCGCGATCAGCACGGCGGTGACGGGCAGCACGACGAACAGGGCCACGACGTTGGAGCGCACGGCGATCTGGGGCTTGCCCATGGCGAGGGACACGACGTAGGGCGTGTTGATAGCCCCGTTCATGAAAAAGCCCAGGGCCAGGAAGAAGGTGGGCAGCAGCAGGCGCCCAGCCACGGATGCGTTGAACAGATACGTGTAGGCGGGCAGCGCGCCAAAGCAAATGGCGGCAAACATCGGAAGGGTTCCAAAGCAGACGAGGTCTTGAAGCTTTCGGTACTGCCTGAGCAGACCGAGACGATCTCCGGACTCGAACAGGCTCGAGAGCGATGGGAAGGCCGCCTGCGTGATGGCGGAGGTGACGAATCCCGCACGCCCGACTGTGGCCGAGGCGAAGCCGTAGAACCCGAAATCGGCGATGGGCAGCAGCTTGCTGACAATTACTTTGTCCGCCTGCGAATGCACCAGAGACAGCAGCGAGTTGGACATCATCAGGCCCGCGAAGCGCGCATTGCGCCTGACCACCTCGGAATGCAGCCTCGGCGCGAGGGCGGCCCAGCCGAACATGCGGGCCGCAACGAAGACGTACGCGAGCACCCAGATCACCGCGCTTACAGAGATCCAGGTGGCGACGGCGAAAACTCCACCACCCAGCCGCAGGACGACCACGATCCCCAGCTGCTGCGCGACGGCGGCCGCCACATCGATCGAATTGTTGATGCCCATGCGCTGGCGGCCTCGGAACAGGCTCGTGTAGAGCGCCCTCGGCAGGACCACTGACGTGCTGACGCCGAGAATCCTGACCATCGTCGATGCGGTGGCCGCGTCGACCGTCGTCAGGTTGATCCACTTCTCGACGAGGACCGGGGCGCTGGCGAAGACGACGACGAAGACGAGCATTCCAAGGCCCCAATAGATCAAGGAGGTGGTCTGGATGAAAGACCTGATGTAGTCGGGCTCGGTCTGGAAGTGGCGGGAGACCTCCCGCACGCTGGTGGAGGAGATTCCGAGCTCGAGGACGGTCGTGACCACGGTCGCCAGGGTGATGTTGAAGTAGATGACGCCAAAGACGTCTGCGCCAAGCTGCCGGAAGAGGAATTTCACGGCGATGAAGCTGAGGACGAGGACCAGTCCCTGACCGACGACGTTGAAGACGACGTTTCTGGAGAGTGTGGTCAAAGCGGCGTTACCTCCGCGGCTTTTTCACCCGCTTCAAGAAGCCGCCCGGGGAGTGCGTGACCTTGAGCCGGTTGTAGTAGGGATCGATCTCGAACTCGTCATTACCGTCGAGGAACTGCTGGATCGCCTGCCACGGGTTGTCCGTGCCCCAGCCGGGCGAACCGCCCGGTGCGTCGGCGAGCACCTGCATGACGCCGTCGAACACGACCAGGTAGCTGTCGGGCGTCACCAGCGGGGCGTAGAGCTTCAGCTCCTGCGCGACGTGGGCGAGCGTGTGGTTGGAGTCGAGGGCCACGAGCACTCGGTCGTCGGGGCGGATGTAGTTGCGCACGTCGTCCAGCGTGGACTGCTCGACCGAGCTGCCCTCGATGAGCGTGAAGCGCCGGCTGAGCGGGTGGCTCTGCAGGGCCAGCCGGTTGTACTTGCGGATCTCCACGTCTACCCCGATCACCTGGCCCTTGCCGAGCAGCTCGAGGATCGACGCGTACAAGACCACCGCCCCGCCGTGCGCCACGCCGCACTCGACCACGACGTCTGGGCGCACTTTCCAGATGAGCTCCTGCATCATCACGATGTCCTCGGGCGTCTGGATGATGGGGATGCCCAGCCACGTCGGCTCGTAGCTGATCTTCTGCTGCCAGCCCGAGCGCGTGTACAGGTTGGTCAGCACCTCGAAGCCCTCGGGCGTGTAGATGTCGACCTCGCGCTCGCCCTGCGCGGTGCGGACCTTGATCTTCGGCTCGGGCTGGGGGTCGAACAGCTTTGGCGTGTGCTTCATGTGGCTCCTTTGCACCACTCGATCATGTTGGCAAGGCCTTCGCGCAGCGCGTAGCGCGGCGACCATCTGGCCTCGGTCCGCAGCCTGCTGCTGACGCCGCAAACGTACATGGGATCCCAATCGCGCTTGGGAAAGGCACCGAGGCGGATCAGCTCTGGTCGACCCAGGAGCTCGCCCAGGGTCTGCATGAGCCCGGCAATGGTAGCAGCCTCTCCCGAGCACACATTGAACGCGCCCTCGAGCCTCTGTTCGCTCACCGCGCAGAGCCCCGAAGCGACGTCGGCGACGTGCAGGTAGTCGCGGACCATCGCGCCGTCCGAGGCCTTGAACTCCCTGCCCTCGGTCAGCGCTTTGATCGCGGCGGGGACGAGGCGGATATCGTCTTCGTACGGGCCGTACAGGTAGAAGAGGCGCGCCCAGGCGAAGCCCATCCCGAGCTGTGGCGCGCGCTGCGCCGCAACCAGCATGAACGCCAGCTTGCTTGCCGCATAGAGGGTGAACGGCTTCGTGGGCGAGTCTTCCCGAAGCGGCTTGTCGGCCATCTCGTATTCGAAGCACGTGCCCACACCGACCACATGCTTGCAGCCGGCTCTCGCCAGCTCCTCGAGCAACCTCAGGCTTGCGCGCAGCGAGTCGAGGTTCTTCGGCGACGGAAGGTACTTGCCCGGCTCGGCGTACCAGGCGGTGTGGATGCAGGCCTCGGGCTTCGTCTCGTCCAGGAGGGCGGCGATCGTCTCGGTGTCCTGAAGGTCGCCTTCCAGGATCTGGATCCTGGCCTCTACGCCGTGCAGGCGCGGCCGCGGACTGCCTGGCCGCACCAGCGCGGCGACGTCCTTGTTCTGTTCGAGCAGCTGCCTCACGACGTGCGAGCCGACGAAGCCCGCCGCGCCGGTGACCAGGACGGTCACCGCTCCTTCACTGACCAGTCGTAGGGAATGTGGTTCTTGTGCGGGTCGATGCGCGTTGAGTCCGCCTGGTCGTGAGGGATGTCGATTACGTCGGCGATGATCGCGGGCTCGTCGCCCATGCCCTTGAAGCCGTTCCACAGGTCGGGCGGGATGACCACCAACGAGTAGTTGTCGGTTCCGAGGAAGAGCTCCATCAGCTCGCCCTTGGTCGGCGAGCCGTCGCGCTCGTCGTAGATCACGAGCTTCACCCGGCCGTGGATGCACGCGTAGTGGAGGGTCATGTTCTTGTGACGGTGCCAGCCCTTCACGACGCCCGGGTAGACCGTTGAGAAGTAGACCTCGCCGAAGTTCGTGAAGTGCGGGTCGGTGGCCTTGAGCATGTGGTGGATGGTCCCGCGCTCGTCGGGGATGCGCTTCAGGGGGATGACCTGCACTCCGTCGATGTTGCTCACACGATTTGCGGCTCCGGCACGGGAATGATGAACCGGCCGCCCTGCTTCCGGTATGCGGCCTGCTGCTCCAGGATCTCGTCGGCGAAGTTCCAGGTGAGCAGAAGCACGTGGTCGGGCTTCTCCTGGAGCAGCGCCTCGGCCGCCTTGATGGGGAGGTGCGTGCCGGGCGTATACATGCCCTGCTTCACGGTCGAGCGGTCGGCGACGAACTCGAGCGTCTCGCGGCCGATGCCGCAGTAGTTGAGCAGCGTCGAGCCTTTGGCGGAGGCGCCGTAGGCGGCGATGCGGCTCTTCTTGGCCGTGAGGTCGTGGAGTCGCGCGACCAGGTCCTTCTTGAGGGTGCGCACCTTGTCGCCGAAGTCTTTGTAGAACTCCGCGTCGCCGACGCCGGCCTGCCTCTCGTCGTCGAGGAGCCGTTGCACGCGGTCTGACGGCGCGCCGTTCAGCGCGGCATGCACCTGCAGCGAGCCGCCGTGGAGCGGGATCTCGAACACGTCGACGATCTCGAGCCCATGGCGCTTGAACAGTGGCTTCAACGCCGTAAGCGAGTAGTAGCAGAGGTGCTCGTGGTAGATGGTGTCGAACTCGAGGCGTTCGATCATGGGCTTGACATGGGGAGCCTCAATCACCGCGACACCATCGTCCTTCAACGCCAACGCCAGGCCGGCGACGAAGCCGTTGAGGTCGGCGACGTGGGCGAGCACGTTGTTGGCGTGGATGACATCGGCCTGACGCTTGGTGTCGCGCAGCTCTTGGCCGAGCTCTTGGCCGAAGAAACGGACCACCGTGGGAATGCCCTTGTCCGTGGCCACCTTGGCGATGTTGGCCGCGGGCTCGATGCCGAGCACGGGCACGTCTGCTTGCTTGTAGAACTGCAGCAGGTAGCCGTCGTTGCTGGCGACCTCCATCACCAGGCTTTTCGAGTCGAGCTTCCGCTCTTTGATCAGCCTGTGGGCGAGCTCCCTGGAGTGCTTGACCATCGTGTCGGAGAAGGACGATAGGTAGAGGTAGTGGCTGAAGAGCTGCTCGGGTGGCACCGTCTCGGTGATCTGGACCAGCGCGCACCGCGGGCAGAACACGAGCTCGAGGGGAAAGGTCGCCTCGGGCTTGTCGAGGTCGTCCTGGGTCAGCAGGGCGTTCGCCAGCGGTGTGCGGCCCAGCGAGAGGACCGGCTCGAGGTTCTCCGAGCCGCACGAGCGGCAGCGCGTCAAGCCTTCTCTCCGAGCGATTTCTTGTACCAGTCGATCGTGCGCGTGAGGCCGTCCTCCAGCTGGAACAGTGGCTTCCAGCCCAGCCTCTCGCGCGCCTTGGCGGCGCTGAGGTACTGGCATTTGATTTCGTTGCTCGCTTCGTTCTTGATGTCCGGTTCGAGCTCGGAGCGCATGAGCTTGAGGATGAGGCGGGTGAGGTCGATGACGTTGATGGGCTGCTCGTTGGAGAAGTTGAAGGCCTCGCCGGCGAGGGCGCGCTCGGCGGCCAACTTCTCGGCCGCCAGCGTATAAGCGGCGGCGCCGTCCTCGACGTAGAAGTAATCGCGCACGAACTCGCCGTCGGAGCGGATGATCGGCCGCTTGCCGCGGATCGCCGAGCGGACGGTGCCCGGGACGATGCGGCTCCAGTTGAGGTCGCCGCCGCCGTAGAAGTTGCCGCAGCGGGTGATCACGACCGGCAGGCCGTAGGTGATGGCGTACGACTGCGCGATGAGGTCACCGGCGGACTTGCTGACGTCGTAGGGGTGGCGGCCCTGCAGCGGCGTCGTCTCGTCGTAGGGCAGCTTTTCCTGGTCGCCATAGGACTTGTCCGAGGACGCGACCACGATCTGCTTGACGGTGGGGCTGCGTCGACTCGCCTCGAGCAGCGCCCACGCGCCGGCGATGTTGGTCTCGAAGGTCGACACCGGGTTGCGGTTGGCGATGGGCACGATGGTCTGGGCCGCGAGGTGGAGCACGGTGTCGATCTCGTACTCCCCCAGCACGCGCTCGAGCAGGCGCTGGTCTCGCAGGTCGCCGCGGACAGTCTTGGTGCGGTCGATGACCCTGGAGCTGACGAGCTCGCTCTGCGGCACCCAGTCGCGGACCAGGCAGACGACGTCCGCCTCCGCCTCGACCAGGCGCTTGACGAGCCAGCCGCCAACGAGGCCTGACGCCCCCGTGACCAGGGTGGGACGGTCGCGCCAGAAGTCCTTGGGAGCGGCTGCCTCGATCAATCCCAGGTCTTCCATGGCGGGTTGCCGGACTGCCACAGGCTCTCGAGCAGGCGCACGTCTCGGAGCGTGTCCATGCACTGCCAGAACGCGTCGTGCTTGTAGGCGGCGAGCTGGCGCTTGGAGGCGAGGTGCTCGAGCGCGTCGGCTTCGAGGCTCGGATCATCGCCCTTGAGGAACTCGAACATGCCGGGCTCGAAAACCATGAAGCCGCCGTTGATCCAGCCCTCGCCGATCTGCGGTTTCTCGGTGAAGTCGGAAACCAGGTCACCGTCGAAGATCAGGCCGCCGAAGCGGGCGGGCGGGCGAACGGCGGTCACGGTGGCGAGGCGGCCGTGGTTCTTGTGGAAGCCGAGCAGGCCCTTGAGGTCGATGTCGCACACACCGTCGCCGTAGGTGAGCATGAAGGTCTCGCCTTCCAGCCAGGGCTGCAGGCTCTTCACGCGGGCGCCGGTGTTGGCCTTGAGACCGGTGTCGATGAGGTGGACGGTCCAGGAGTCGCCGGCCGACTCATGGAAGCTGGACTGGCCGGTGGCGAGGTCCACGGTCACGCTCGAGCGCAAGCGGTTGTAGTCGAGGAAGTAGCGCTTGATCTCCTCGCCCTTGTAGCCGAGTGCGACCACGAACTCGTTGAAGCCGTGGTGAATGTAGTGCCGCATGATGTGCCAGATGATCGGGTGACCCCCGATCTCGACCATCGGCTTGGGCCGGACCTCGGTCTCCTCGGAAAGCCGAGTACCAAGCCCGCCGGCCAAGATGACCACCTTCACCGGTGGAATGTTACCCAGCGGGTCGGGGGGTCGAGTTAGCGCACGTTTGGTGCCAGACGTTCGTTTGCTGGTTTCAGCTCGCGCGCGTTTGGTGCCAGACGTGCGTTCGGCCCGCCAGGGCCCCTCGTACCTGGGCGGCGATCACCTGCGGCTGCTGGTGCATGTCAGCCGCAGTAAAACGCAACACCTGGTAGCTCGCGGCCATGAGCAGGTTCTGGCGGCGATCGTCGGACACCAGGCGCTCGCGGTGGTTGGCGCCGTCGTACTCGATGACCAGGCGGGCGGCGGGGTAGTACAGGTCTGCGCGGCCGACGAAGCGGCCGCTCGCGTCATGCAGCTCGCGCTGCACCTCCGGGCGCGGCAGGCCGGCCTGAATCAACAGCCAGCGAAGGCGGGTCTCCATCGGTGACTCGGCCGGCGCGGCGAGCGGGACCAGGGGGCGCAGGCGACCGGCGCCGGCACAGCCCTTTGCCGTTTGCGCGTGGCGCCACAGCGAGACCGGGTCGGTGAGTTTGGCGCGGACCGCCATGTCGATGGCGACCAGGGCCTCCACTGCAGGCCACTGCAGGCTGAGATCGGTGAGGGTTCGGTGCACCTTCGTCGCGCGAAGTCCCTTGATGGTGTCGACCTCTGCAGATTCGATCTCACGGCGGCGCACGCCGAGTCCAGGTCGCGACCTGGCGGTCGAGTTTGGTGGGACCACGATCTCGACGGGAGAGGTCGGGTCGAGATCAAGGCCGTGGATCCAGGCCGCTGTCGCGCGTGCGAAGACGGCATCGTGGGGCAGCATGCCCTGCCAGGTCGAGAGCAGCCTCCAAGGATCTTCCCGCATACCCTTCCAGCAGTCAAGCTCAGCACCGAGGCGCCGCCAGGTCGTGCCCCTCAAAGCACTGAGCGTGAGCCCCGCCTCGCGCGCTTCTTTCAGGGTGAAGGGCCTCCTGGTCAGTTCGCGCGGAACGCGAGGGGATCGAGCCACACGGGGAAGGATGCAGCTCGAAACCTGGGCCAACCAACCCTGCCCGTTAAGAAAAGGCATTCCGCACGTCTGGCACCGAACGTGCGGGTGCCCTGCGCGCGAGGCGCACGTTTGGCACCGAACGTGCGGGTGCCCTGTGCGCAAGGCGCACGTTTGGCACCCGACGTTGGGAATTCAGGCCAGCGCTGCTCGGTAGACCTCTACCGTTTGGGTGGCGCACTTTGCCCAGCTGTACTTTTTGACCTGGGCTCGGCCTCGGTCTACCAGGCCTTTGCGGATCTCTTCGTTGGTCAGGATTGACCCCGCCGCTTCCACGAAGGCCTTGACGTTGTGGGGGTCCACTAGAAGGGCGGCGTCGCCCAGGACTTCCGGCAGGCAACCCGCGTTCGAGGCCACCACCGGCGTGCGCGTCAGCATCGCCTCCAGGGCCGGGAAGCCGAACCCCTCATTTAAGGACGGGTAGACCAGAAGATCGGCGCTCGCCATCAGCTGGGGCATGTCGGCGGCAGGCACCTTGCCACGCCACTCGACGCGGTCGGCGAGCCCTAGCGACTCGATCCGCGTGACGTGGTGAGGGAACCGCTCCGGCGCGCCACCGGTGATCACCAGCCGCGCCCGCCGGAGCGCGCTGCCTTCTGGCGCCTCCGCCATCCCGGACAACACAAGCTCGAGGTTCTTGCGCCGCGTAGGAGCGCCCGGGAAGAGGAGGAGCGGCGGAGCGCCGGGCACCGGCGGCTGGCGGCGGGGCAGCGCGAACCGCTCCGCCACCCCATACGGCGTGACCACGACGCGGTCCTCCCGGACGCCCAGGTCGCGGATGATCTCGCGGCGCGTGAACTCGGTCCCGGTGATCACGCGGCGCGCGTCACGCGCGCGCTGCGGCAGGAACAACCGCGTGTAGGTGCGCCACTCGAGCGGATGGTCGTCCGGGAACTTCTCAGTCGACGTGTCGTGGATCGTCAGCACCAGCGGCACTCCCAGTCGCCACGGAGCGACGAAAGCTGGACAGTGCACCAGCCGCGCGTGGTCGACGGCGCGGCCCGCGCCGCCCATCAGCCAGCCCATCGTGCGCGGGAACCCACCTCCTGGTGGAGACTCGATCACGCTCACTGAAACGTCGTCTCGCAGCTTCAACTGCGAAAGGAGCTCGGTCGCGTACACACCCGATCCCGCCGGATTGCGGTTGGGAAAGGTCATGTCGTAGGCGACCGCGATGGGCGCCATCAGGAGAAGCCGCAGGCTGCGAGGATGCGTCTCTCGATGGCCCGGATGTTCGTTCTGGCGTCAAAGCGCCGCACCGCCTCCGCCCGGGCGCGCGCCGCGAACTGGCTGCGGACGTCCTCCTGGGTCAGAAAGCGGATGAGGGCGGCGGCCAGGGCGGAAGGATCAGCCTCGGGCACCAGGAGCCCGGTGACCCCGTCCTCGATGAACTCCGCGATCGATCCCGACGGCGTGGTCACCACCGGCACGCCGCACGCGAGCGCCTGTATCGCGCTCATGCCCACCTGCTCGGCCCACTTCTGCGTGGTTCGCGACGGCGCCGCCAGCACCGACGCGCTTCTCAAGCAGCGCGGGACGTCCTTGTTCATGACCGTACCGAGAAGATGGACCTTGCCTTCGATGCCGGCTGCCCTGGCCGCGTCCTTCACAGCCTGGCGATCAGGACCGTCGCCGACCAGGACCAGGTCCGCTTCCACGCGGTCGAGTACAGCGGGCATCGCCTCCAGCAGGTCGAAGACGCCCTTCTCGCGGTCGATGCGGCCGAGGAAGACGATTTTCGCGCCCGAGCCGGGCAGCTCCTCGCGGGCGCCTTCGGGCGAAAACTCGCCTGTGTCGACGCCCCAGGTCCCGTACATCATCCGTTCGATGCGCTCGGGGCGCGCGCCGGCCCAGCGCAGGTTGCTCTCCGCCCCTGCATTGATCGCGATGTCGAGCGCGGCGCCGCGGATGTACGGCCGGATGGAGGCGCGCATCGCGGCCGCCCAGGCGGGGCCGTACTTTCCCGCCACTGGCAGGTTCTCCAGGCTCGGCACGATGTAGGGCCGGCCGTGCAAGCGCGAATAGGCGAGCACGGCCCACGCGGTGGGCACCAGCCGCCGGACGAAGGCCTCGCCGCCCTGCACGATCTGCGGGCGCGCCCGCCGCAGCTTCCCGTACAGGTCCGCGGGGCTCTTGAACTGGTACGTGCCCTCGAGGTCGGATGCTGTCATGTCGCCGTAAGGCGCGCGCTGGAAGAAGTGAATCGGCTTCAGCACCTCGAAGAACCGCAGCGGGTCGTGGACGTCGCGGCGGATGTCGTAGCTGACGATGGCGAACGAGACGGAGTCGCTCAGAGCCCCGCCAATATAAGGGTGGTCACGAGCGAGCTTTCTCGTAGACGTCGAGGGTCAGCTCGGCGCTCTTTGTCCAGCTGAACTGTTTGGCGCGCTCGAAGCCCGCGGCACTGAGGCGCTTGCGCAGGTCGGCGTCGCCCAGCACTCGATCGACTGCGTCGATGATCGCCTCGACCGAGAGCGGGTCGAACAGCAGCGCGGCGTCGCCGGTGACCTCGGGCAGGGAGCCCGCGTTGGAGCACGCGACAGGCACTCCATGCGACATCGCCTCCAGCGCGGGCAAACCAAAGCCTTCGTACAGAGAAGGAAAGACGAAGGCGATGCTGCACCTGTAGAAGGCGGCGAGCTGCCTGTCCGTCACGTAGCCCGTGAAGCGGACACGCTCGGCGACGGCGGCGCTCGCGGCGACGGCTTCCTCGGCGCGAAAGTGGCGCGGGCCGACGATGACAAGGTCGACGTCGTGGCCCCGCGGACCGACCAGCTCCTTGAATGCTTCGAGCAGCCGCACGAGGTTCTTGCGGGGCTGGAGGTTGCCGACCGCGAGCAGGAACGGGCGCGCCGTATCCACGCCCAGCGCAGCGAGCTCGCCGCGGGCGTCCTCGAGCGAGATCGGTTCGGCGGCCGGCCCGGCGCCGATGGGGATCATCGAGATCTTGGAATCGGGCACGTGATAGTGCTCGATGATCTGTCCCCGCGCCGACTGCGAGTCGGTGATGACGTGGGCGGCGGCGCGGAGCGAGCGCGGCACGTTGGAGGAGAGCACTCTCAGGTCGCGCTCCGAGAACCACTCTGGGTTGGTGGCGTAGCAGATGTCGTGCACGGTGAGCACCATCGGCGCCGCCGACCATAGAGGCGTCGAATACGTCATATGCAGGATGTCGAGGCGCTGTGCCAGCGAGCGCAGCGGCAGCTCGAGCCCAAGGCGCATGTACGGGTTGGCGCTGAGCAGTCGGCCGAAATGCTGGTGGCCGTCGGGCTGCGTCCAGGGCGAGCCGACGTGGTAGACGAAGACCTCCAGGCGGGACGTAAACGCCTTGAAGCCCTCCACGAGCCCGCGCACGTACGTCTCGTTGCCGGTCTCCTGGCCGCCGACCATGTGGGCGTCGATCCCCGCGCGGAGCAGGGCGCTCACGACAGCGCAGTGCGGTAGACGGCCAGCGTCGCCTCGACCGCCGAGTCCCAAGTGAGCGACTTCGCTCGCTGCAGACCGCGCTTGCGCAGCTTTGTCGCGAGGGCGCGGTCGCCGGCGATGCTGCGCATCGCGGCCGCGAGCTCGGCCGCTGAGCGCGGGTCGAAGGTCAGCGCGGCCCCGGCCGAGGTCTCGCTGAGGACCGGCAGGTCGCTGTGGATCACGGCGGCGCCCGCGGCCAGGCCCTCGGCCACGGGCAGGCCGAAGCCCTCGTGCAGCGAGGGGATGATCAGAGCGGTCGCGCCGCGCATCAGGCCGGGCAGCTCGAGCGCAGGCACGAATCCGATGTGGCGCACACGGCCCTTCAGGCTGCCCGCGGCCACCTGGGCCACCAGCTGGCCCACCTGCTTCGTCAGCCAGTGCCCTCCAATGAGCAATTCCTCGTGGAGGTCGGTGCACTTGTCCAGCGCGTCCAGGATCACGCCGAGGTTCTTGTTCGGATTCGGACCGCCTATGTAGAGGAAGTACCGCTTCGCCCGCGGCACCACCTGCGGCGGCGTCGGGGGCGGGTCGACGCCGGGGCGCGCCACCACAATGCGGCTCGCGGGCAGGCGCAGCAGCTCGATGAGGTCGCCGGCGGTCTGCTGGGAGATCGCGAAGAGGCGGTCGGCCAGGCGTAGCGACTTCAGGTAGGAGTCGTAGCCCGCGTTGGCCAGCACGCGCTTGCTGGTGCGCCGCTGCTTGAGCGGGATGAGGTCGTACACAGTCGTCAGCAGCCGGCGGTTGGCGAGCGCGGTCAGCGCGTCGGGGTCGGTGATGTGGACAACCTTGACGTCGCTGCGGCGGGCACGGCGGCGCATCGCGAGCTGGCCGACGATCCAGGCGCCGCGGTACTGCGGCATCGGGATCTTGCGCAGCGACAGCGCGCGGTGGGGAGGGGGCACCTCGATCCCGAAGTCGCCCGACCAGCCCCAGAACTCGATGGGGATATCGGACTGGGCCGACAGGCGGCGGGCCAGGCCGCGCACGTAGGTGCCGATGCCGCGGTACTGGTGCGCGTTCTGAAGCGGGGTGATGTCGAAGGCGACTTGTGGTGCGGCCAATCGGGTCTCCCGACGATAACGCAACGACCTCGGGAGCCCCGCACTCCGACTCTTTCCCGCTCGCGGGATAGGGGCCCCCTCGGGGTACCCTGTACCCATGGCCCGTCGTGGAGCGGAGGTGCATCCCTCACCCGCTTTTCCGACACCCCCGGCGCCCGCGAGCCAGAGTCCCGTCGAGAGGCGGCTTGCGGTGCTTCCGGCCGACTGGCTGCCCGTCGCGCTGATCGCCGGCGACGTGGTGATCGCGGCCATCTCCGTCCCGGCCGGCTACTGGATCAAGTACTACAAGGCAACCCAGTCTCTGCCCATCGGCCCCTACCTGGTGGCGATCCCGGTGGTGGTCGCGATCTATCTCGTGGCCCTGGCCTTCACCGGCCAGTACCGATCGTGGCGCGGACGCACGCTGATCGACCAGATCTTCGCCCTCTTCGCGGGGGTCGCCCTCGCCGCCGTCCTCATCTTCGCGGCCATCGAGCTCGGCAACCTGGGCCAGAGCTACTCGCGCCTCACCATCCTGCCAGCGGTCATCCTCGCCGGCGTGCTGATGACGGGCGAGCGCTACCTGCTGCGCCAGTTCGAGACGCGGCTGCGCCGGAGGGGAATCGGCACGGAGCGGGTGCTCATGGTCGGCACGGGCGAGGGCAGCGAGCTGTTGATCCGGCGCATGAGCATGTTTCCGCAGTACGGCTTCCAGGTCGTCGGCGTCGCCAGCGACGAGGTGGCGACCAGCGAGTCGTATCTCGGCGTCCCGGTCGTCGGCCGCGTCGCCGACCTGCCCGCGCTCGTGAAGCAGCTCAACGTCGACCAGGTCTTCCTCGCGCTGCCGGCGTCGCAGCGCGAGCGCCTGCTGCACCTTATCAAGCTGTGCGAGGACGAGAACCTCGAGTTCAAGATCGTGCCCGACCTGCTGGAGGTGATGAGCACCAGGGTTGCGGCCAACGCTATCGACGGCCTGCCCCTGGTCGGCATCCGCCACAGCCAGCTGCGCGGCGGAGCTGCGGCGCTGAAGCGCCTGATCGATGTCCTCATCAGCGGCATCCTGCTCGTCGTCTTGAGCCCGATCCTCCTGGTGGTCGCGGTCCTCATCAAGGTGCTCATGCCGGGCGGGCCAACACTTTTCAGGCAGGAGCGGATCGGCCGCAATCGCAACCCGTTCGTGATCTACAAGTTCCGCTCGATGATCCCCGACGCCGAGGCCAAGACCGGACCTGTCGTGGCGAAGCCCGGAGACGATCGGGTCACCCCGTTTGGGCGCTTCCTCAGGCGGTCGAGCCTGGATGAGCTGCCGCAGCTCATCAACGTGCTCAAAGGCGACATGAGCCTGGTCGGGCCGCGGCCGCAACCCACGTTCTTCGACGAGCGCTACAGCGGCGAGGTGCCGCGCTACCTGGAGCGGGGCCAGGTGCGGCCGGGGCTCACCGGATGGGCCGAGGTCAACGACCTCCGCGGCGCGGCGCCCATCGTTGACCGGACAATGTACGACGTGTACTACATCGAGAACTGGTCGCTCGCCCTCGATATCAAGTGCGTGGTGCTGACGGCGATCCGCCTGTTCTCGCATCATCACGCGTACTAGGCGCTCGTGAATCCCGCGCGAGTCCTGCGGCCTGTTGTGCGTCGCCTGCTGTCGGACGAGACCCGCGCGCGAATGCGCAACTACCTGAGCAACACGCCGGCCAGGCGTTTCTACACGCAGGCGAAAGATGAGCTCGCTCTCATCGAAGCTGAGCTGAGAGAGCTCGGGCCGGGCGCGTGGGATCTCGGCGCCGGGACTGCATCGACGGCTGGCATGACCGAGCGGGTGGTCGAGATCCCATGGGTTCTCTCGCGCATCCACGCGGAGCCGCGCGTGCTGGACGTGGGCTCGACGTGGGCGCTCCCCGTGTACCTGGACGGGCTCAGGGCCCGCGGACTGTCGGGGCTCTACGGCGTCGACCTCGTCGCCAAGGCCGTGCCGGGAGTTCGGATGGCGCAGGGAGACGTGCGCGCGCTGCCCTACGCAAGTGGAACCTTTGACCTCATCCTCTGCATCTCGACGCTGGAGCACATCGGCCTGGACGTGAGCGGCTACGGCGGTCAGGCGCAAAACGAGGTCGCAGGGGACGTGCTCGCGATGCGCGAGATGGGGCGCGTCCTAACCCCCAGCGGCAGGCTGCTGATCACCGTTCCGTTCGGACGTCGCGAGCAGCTGCACTGGCTCAGGCAGTACGACCAGCCGGCGTGGGACGAGCTGCTGGCCCAGACCAGCCTGGAAACGAGCGAGGCCGCCTACTACAAGTACGGAGACGTGCGTGGCTGGCGAAGGACGTACCCGCCCATCTATCCGGACCGCGGTTTCCAGGAGATGGGGGCTCCCAACGCAACGGGCGTCCTCTGTACCGAGCTCAAGCCAAGAGCTGGAACCCAGAACTAGGATCCCCGGTCTTGTTCTTCAGCATCGTCATACCCACCCGCAATCGACCCGAGTTGGCCGCCATCGCGATCAAAAGCGTGCTCCGGCAAGACTTCCAGGACTTCGAGGTCGTCGTCTCCGACAACTCCAGCCCAGAGGACGAACCCGAGCTCGAGAAGACTGTGGCCAATGTTGCCGACCGCCGGGTCAGGTACGTGCGGCCGCCGGCCGAGCTGACGATGGGCGAGCACTGGGAGTTTGCACTGGGGCACGCGCGCGGGGAGTATGTCGGTTACCTCACCGATCGCATGGTGTTCAAGCGCGACGCGCTGTCACGCCTCCACGGGGAGATCACCAGGCTCCAGTCGGCCGTGATCTCCTACTCCAGCAGCGGCATCCTCGAGCTGGAACCGCCGTATCGCTTGCAGCGCCCGCCCTTCAGCGGCCGCACCGAGACGTTTGATTCGGACTGGGTGGTGTCGCTTCTGGCTCGCTCGATCTCTCCATGGGGCGCGCCGTGCATGCTCAACTCGTTCACGACCCACGAGCTCCTCGCCGACATGAAGGCGGCCTACGGCTCGCTCATGGCGTCGGTGGCCCCCGATGCCGGATTTTGCGTGCACGTCCTGGACTACGTCGATCGGTTCGATTACCTCGACGAGCCGCTGATGATCAGCCATGGGCGCGCCACGAGCAACGGAGCCGGATTCGGGAGCGGGCAGCTGAACGCCTCGGCGCGTGAGTTTGCTGAGAGGATCGTGCGACAGGGCGGGCTGCCGTTCGCGCCCATCCCCGAGATCGTCAACAACCACAACATCCGGCCGTATTCGTTGGCCCGGATGCGGGCGGAGCAGCGGTCAGGCCGCTTCATCGAGCTGGACCTCGTCGCCTACTGCAGGGAGCTGGCAGCGGAGCTCACGCTGCAGGGGCGCAACGCGCCAACCCAGGACTGGGCTTCGCTGGAGACGTTCATGACCGCGCACGGGATCGCGAGCAGCGCCGGGGTGCCGCACCGGCCGGTGCTGACGCGCGCGGCGCAGCCTGTGTTTCAGGTGGCCAACGACTGGCTTGGTATCAATCCGCTGAACCGGCCCGTCGGCAGGTTCGCGTCGGTCGAGGATGCGCTGACGTACGACGAGACACGTCCGTCGAAGCCGAACTCGCGCCACTCGGGCTTTCTACGCTCGCGCGACCGCGTGAGGCTGGCGGCGGCAGGAGTGCCTGTGGCCTAGCGGGCCTAGGCGCGACCAACCTCTTTCCTCTCCCTCGAGGGGAGGGTCGGGGTGAGGGTGAGCAATCTTCCTCTATCTTGTCGCCGTGGCTACTCCGGCGTCCGCGGCGCGCGCTGGACGCACCCCCTTCGCAAACTTCATTCCGGGCGCCCATCCAATCACCCTCGGCCTGGCCGCGCTGACGTGCGCGCTGTTGCCCGCTTACACGATCCGTTGGCACGTCTCGCTCTACCCCAGCACCATCCTCGAGGACGCCATCCTGGTCACGGTCGCCGCATTCGTATTCGAAAGCTGGCGCGCCGGCATCATGCCGATGTGGCGCACCCCTTTCACGCTGCCGGCAGCGGTCTTCCTCGTCGCGGGAGCGATCTCCGTGGTCGTGGCGCCCGACCGGCGAGCCGCGCTGGGCATCTACCGCGCCTACCTCATCGAGCCAGTGCTCTTCTTCTGGGTGCTCGCCAATGTGGTCCGCGAGGTCAGGCAGGTCTGGTGGATCCTCGGCGGCCTGGCGGTGGCAGGCGTGGTGGTCGCCATCCCCAACGCGTACGTCGACCTCCAGGCGATCCGCCACCACACCCTGAATCCTTCAGAAGTCGCTCCCGTCGCGATCTTCACCAACCCCAACGACATTCCTCTTTTTCTAATGCCGCTGATCGCCATCGCCGGCAGCCTCATCCTGTACGCGACCGACCGACGCATCCGGCTACTGAGCGCAGCATTCGTGGTCATCGCGCTGGGATCGGTGCTGGTCAGCTTCTCGCGGGGCGGCTACCTCGCGCTGGCGGCCGTCGCCCTCGGACTTGCCCTGTCGCACCGGCGCCGCTGGTGGCTCATGGGCGCTGCGGTTGCCGCCGCGATCGTCCTCATCCTCATTCCGCCCATCAACCACCGTCTCGCGGTCGAGGTCGACTTCAGCAACGGCAGCAACACGCTGGTCGGGCGTTTCGAGCTGTGGCGAGTCAGCCTCCAGATGCTCCAACAGCACCCGATCTTCGGCGCGGGGCTCTCAGGCTTCGCGCAGGTGCTGGCGCCTTACTGGAACCCCACGCACACCGACCGGTTCATCTATCCGCACAACATCGTCCTGACGTTCTGGAGCGAGACCGGGCTCCTGGGCCTGGCGGCCTTCGCGTGGATCCTGGTCGTGGGCTTCATGAAGAGCTGGCGCCTGTGGAGGCGCGGCGGGGTCGTTTGGGGGCCGGTCGGTCTCGGCGTGCTCCTTGCTCTAGTCGGCGTCGTCATCCACGGCCTGGTCGACGTGCCTTATTTCAAGAACGACCTGAGCGCGGAGTTCTGGATCCTGCTGGGGTTGGTCGCGGCCGGGCATGCGTGGGGAATGGAGAGGACCGCCGCCTAGGACTGGCCGACCACGTGTGGCCACGCATCGAAGAACGACGTGTCGAGCGAGCCGGTCTCGACGTCGGAACCGAGGTCGTACACGTAGGTCTTGCCGCTGAGGGGAGGCCCGCCCAGCCCGCACGGCGTGGCCGTGGTGCAGATCGTCTCGCCCGCGTACCAGACGAGGCTCGCATTCAGGAACGCCGCACCGACTCGCGGGTTGGCCGACAGCGCGTGGGTCTGGCCGCTGGTCAGGTCGAGGACCTGGCCGACGTGATTTTGCTGAGCGTTGAGCACTGAAAAGGCCATTCGGCTGCCGTCGGGGCTCGCCGTGGGGCGGATCCATTGGATGGCGGAGGCGCTGATGACTCCGCCGCTCGGGCTCCACGACTGGACGCCGGCTGTGGTGCTGAAGTACAGGTGCGCGCCGGCTCCGGCCCACGCGGCCATGGAGCCGTCGGTGCGGCTGTAAGCGATGCTGCCGTCGGCCACGCGGTTGACCTGGACCGGTGGCGCGGGCGACGTCGGGCCTCCCCCGCCCTGCGTCATGGTGGTCTCGACCGCCACGTACTGCCCGTCCGCCGAGAATCCCACCATCGTGTCGTCCACATCGCTGTTGACATCGCGAGGCGGCACAGGACCGAGGTTGCTCAGCACCTTGTCGCCGCCGCCCGACAGCATGTGCCACTGCAGCCCCGAGCTGTCCGAGCTCAGGTAGGTGAGCTCCTGGCCGTCTGGGCTCCAGCTGTAGATCCATGAGTCGAATCCACCGTTATTCCACGCCCGCACCAGCGACGTCGTGTGGGTGGTCAGGTCGGCGAGGTAGAGCGCGCCGCTCGCGCCGAGGTTGCCGCTCGAGAGGACGATGTACGAGACGTGCGTGGCGTTGTAGAACTTGAAGTAGCTGCCGCCCGCAAACGAGCAGCGATTGGCGGGATGGTTGATGTCGGTGATGTCTCGGACCACGATGCCGGTGACGCCGTGGATCGTCACGAGCACAAGGTGCTCGCCGGCCGCGGGCGTGGATGAGCACGACATGGAGACGGGCTGCAGCGTGGTTGTCCCTGGAGTGGGGCTGGGGAAGGTGTGTCCTCCCGATGACACACCTGACGGGCTCGCGCCCGCCGAAGCCGAGGCCGAAGGTGAAGGCGAGTGGTTCGTGGCGTGCAATGTGGAGGCGCTCCCGCACGCGGCCACGACAAGCAACGCGGCGAGAGC
>Ga0073928_10001668_pt1 | contig 41490 bp, 42 predicted proteins | sample PaiPotPPA55metaG_FD_76969 | JGI IMG/M metagenome (GOLD analysis project Ga0073928, IMG submission 76969) | Iron sulfur acid spring bacterial and archeal communities from Banff, Canada, to study Microbial Dark Matter (Phase II) - Paint Pots PPA... ...
CGCCGCGTCGCCGCTGCTCGAAGGCGTCAGCGGACGGTATTTCGAGGACTGCAACGAGGCGGAACTGCTCACGAAGCGGCCGGCCGACCTGACGGGCGGCCATGCCGCCTATGCCCTTGATACCGAAAACGCCGACAGGCTTTGGGATGTGTCGCAGCAGCTTGTCCGGGGGATCGGCGAATGATCGACGTCAGCAATCAGCGAGTTGGGTTCGTCGGGCTCGGCGACCAGGGCGGCCCGATGGCCGTGGCGATCGTGGAGGCGGGCTTCCTCCTTCATGCCTGGGCCAGACGGCCACAATCCTATGACGCCTTGGGCGGCGCTGCCTTCGAGCGGCACGCCGATCTGGCGTCGCTTGTCCGCGCGGTAGACGTGCTGGCGCTCTGCCTGCGCGACGATCAGGACATTCGCGATCTCATCGAGCAACATGGCTTGCTCGATGCCCTTCGGCCCGGTGCGACGGTGGTGAACCACGGGACGGGCGATCCCAAGGAGAACGAGCGCATCGGCCCGGCGTTCGCCGCTCGGGACGTGCGCTATCTGGACGCGCCCGTGAGTGGCGGACGCCCCGGCGCGGTTGCGCGCACACTGACCACGATGGTGGGTGGCGAACAGCGCGCGTTCGATCGCTGCCAGCCGATATTTGACAGCTTCTCGCGCAAGATCGCTCACATGGGACCGGTCGGGACCGGCCAACTCGCGAAGCTGCTCAACAACGCGCTTACGATGACCAACCTAAAGAACGTGGCCGACGTGTTCGGCCTCGCGCACCGGCTCGGCATCGACCCTCCCCAATTCCAGGACTTGATTGCTATCAGTAGCGGATCGAGCGCCATTCTACAGGCGATCGGTACGCAGATCGACGCGACTGCCGCGGCACAACTCCAATCCCTCATGCGGAAAGACATAGAGCACTTTGCAGATGCGATCCGCGACCGGGGGTTCGACCCCTCCGAAGTTCGCGCCAGGGGGCTTGGCGGCGCCGACGCCATTGTTGATCTCGCCAACAAGCTTGCCCAGCGTCCGGACGCCTTACGATCCATTCGTTGCCTATGGCCGGTCGAAGAAGGCGAATATCCTTTTGGGGGTGGCCTTCGATAGACGGCCACCGGAGTCGTGGTCTGCGCGCTGCTGTTGTCCATCCGGGAGGCATTCAGACCGACCTGAGCCGGCATATGGGTGCCGAGGCCCTAAAGAAGGTGGTCGATCAGACCACTCAGCAACGAACGGCAGAGGGCAAGAGCCCATTTCAATTTAAGACCATTCCGCAAGGCGCGGTAACTTCAATCTGGGCCGCGGTGGTTGCGCCGGCTGACGGCGGACAGTATTGCGCGAACTGCCACGTGGGCAAAATACTGTCAGATGATGTGATTATCACCGCGGCAGCAAAGGTCTGAGTAGTTATGCGCTCGATCCGAACAACGCCGAGGCACTCTGGAAGAAAAACGAAGAAATGGTCGGAGAATCATTCTAACTCTCTCTATATAGACGTGATGAGCAGAATCACGAGGCTCCCGCAGATTCACGTAAGCCGATTGACGCATCCACCGCCGGCTATGCGGGTTGAACTCTTGCCAACAGCCATCCCTTTGGCACTGATTGAAAAATCAGTTCATCTTCTGGGACAGTAAAGTCGATTCCGCAGCGCGAACACGTGAACTCACACCACGATGTGGCATTGATGCGTCCTGTGCGGTCTGGCGGTCCGTAGGAGATCACTAATGCACCGCAGTCGGGAACTGGGCAAATCGACCCTGCCGCCAACACCTCATCGCGCTCATCACAGTCATCTAGCATGGGGGGCATGCCTTAAGTTGCGTACTTCCCACTGTTATTAAGAACGCGGGACCGACAAAAATATTCCCCCACATTCCCTCTGTGCGGTCTGGAATAAAAGATGAACGCTTTGGTTATCTCCAGTGAGTGAGCGGCAATATTTTGAAGCAAAGGAATTCAACGTGAACAGGCTGAAGATGATGTTGATAGCACTCGCACTATTGTCGGCAGTATCGCAGGGAGTCGCGCAAGCGGCCAAAGATGCGGCCACCGGGGTGCGAGGGGTCCATGAAATTCAGGTGACGCTCAGAAAATACGAATTTAGCCCTGGCTCGCTTCGCGTCAAGAGAGGCGAACAGGTCAGGCTGAGCATGGAGGCTGCAGACCACGATCACGGATTCAAGCTGGACGACTTTAACATCAACCAGAAAATCCCTAAGGGAACGACGGTCGTCGTCGAATTCACCGCTGACAAGGCTGGCACTTTCCAATTTCGCTGCTCGAGTGTCTGTGGCATAGGCCATAGAAGTATGAAAGGAACACTGGTCGTGGAGGAGTAGAGACACCTCAGAGTTTAAGCAAGAAAATCAAATATAAGGAGATAGACAAATGACGAAGAAAAATGTGCGGATCGCAGGTATGGTAATGCCGGTGATAATTGCGATGCTGCTGCTAGTCGCGGCATCATCGCGCGTCACAGCAAGTGACCAACCCTCCGCAGCAAACGTAGGGGTGAAAATCGACAATTTCGTTTTTGGGCCGCAGGCGATCACGGTACCCGTCGGAACAACAGTTACTTGGACAAACAGTGATGACATTCCTCATACGGCCGTGAGCACAGACGGAGTGTTCAAGTCCAAGGTGATGGACACGGACGAAAAGTTCTCTTACACGTTTACCAAGGCAGGAATCTATTCCTACTACTGCTCGGTCCATCCGAAGATGACGGGCCAAGTCGTGGTGAAGTGAGTAAAGGGTCCCTGCACCTGCATCCGTGAACCGTTCGCAGCTTTGACGGGGTCACTAGCATGTTGCAGGACTCGGCCCGCACGCTTTACATCCCCAATGGAGCCGGAGTCTGGATCGTATCACACCAGCAAGTGTTACGCAGTCATGAGTGCGGCTCGTCGCACGCGATATCGCCCCGCCGAACTACGATTAGCGGCTTCCACGAGATTCGAGCGCAGATAGTTTCGCGACTTCGGGTCGCAGAGGATCGAATCCTATGTCGAATATTTCAGCTATTGTGGCCGGCATTGCCTTTGTCACACTGGCTGCTGCCAACGTGGTGGTGATGCTGGAGGCTTCTTGGCCCTCGCGCAGCATAACCACGAGAAGCCGCTTGATCGCTGTTCACCGGTTGGGTGGGTATTTGTTTGTGATTCTGCTCTGCATCATGGCTTACAGCATGAGTCAGAGACTCGCTGGTTTGGGAATAACAGGTCACCTGCCTACGCACCTCGTTTTGCACATTGCGCTTGTGCTCGTCCTCGTGCCTCTGCTTTTGCTGAAAATACTGATTGCTCGCCGCTACAAGCATAGTGGTTCGTCGCTGAAGGCACTGGGAATAGCAATCTTCGTAATTTCATTCGCGCTTGTCTCCATTCCCACGCTCTCGGAACTTCTTCGTTCGGCGAGCCCAGGAAGCCTCGGGTTAAGGCTCGCGACGGGCTTGGTTGTTGTTGTGTGCATAGTCCAATGTGCCCTGGTGTTTAAAGAGAGGAAACACTCGTGGGCTTCCATGGAGTCGCGCATTCCGGAAATTCCTCCGCGGGCGACCGCATTAACCAACCGCGAAAGCGCTAAGGACCCAATGAATCTTCTGTTGGCACAGACCGAGCAACTAACGCACGATACGAAGACGCTACGCTTTCAGGTACCAAAGGAAAGGCGGTTTCGTGCCAAGCCAGGGCAGTTCCTGACCTTCCAATGGACCATCGATGGTCGACGAGTCACGCGGTCTTACACCATTTCCTCGTCGCCCATCCACGAGGACTACGTGGAGATCACGCCCAAGCGCATTGAAAACGGATGTGCATCTCTTTTTCTCAATGACCGGGCGAAACCCAGTCTCATTGTGGAAGCTAGCGGACCCTACGGCCAGTTTTACTTTGACGAGACAGTCCATAAAAGCATAGTTCTCATTGCGGCTGGCAGTGGTATCACTCCAATGATTTCGATGTTGCGCTATATTGACGATCTTAAACTGGCTACTGCGGTCACGCTCTTATATTGTGTGCGAACCGCCGCGGACATCATTTTTCAAAGCGAACTGGCGAGACTTGAAAGGTCGCTCCCCAACTTCAAGTACGAGGTCTGCCTGTCGCAACCAGACCTACCCTGGAAGGGACACAGCGGTCGCCTCACTGGGAAATTTGTTTCACAGCACCTGATTGATGTGATTTCACCTACTTTCTTTGTCTGTGGTCCCAAGGGATTTATGGACAACGCACGCCAAATTTTGTCCACTCTCGGCGTCAAGCAAGATCGGATCCTGCAGGAAAGTTTTGGGGAAAGCAAACGGCCCACGGAGTTCCGACCACAAGAAGCTCCCGCGGTCAACACCGCCGTGTTCCTTCACTCGCAGAAGGTTTGTCAGGTTTCAGCCGGGTGCACCCTGCTCGATCTGGCGGAGAAAAACGGAGTACAGATACCGTATGGCTGCCGCCAAGGCGTATGCGGTACCTGCGCTACGCGAGTTCTAAGCGGCACCGTCGAGATGGACGTCGAAGCTGGGCTGACGGCTGAGCAGAAAAATGCTGGATATGTGCTGCCTTGTGTCAGCCGGACCTCGGGAACGGTTGTCGTGGCGGCTTGATCCGTTTCTCAGACTGCCCTCTACGTAACCTTTGACACTCAGGAAGATTGCCTGGGAAAAGTTCGCATGCCTCCGAAGCGTCATTTGAAAAGCTGATGCGGATCACGGAATAAAAGCGACTGGCGCAAGTTATCAACTCGTAAAGGTCAAAATCCGACACATATTAATTCCGCACTATTCAGGTGCAATTGTGAAATTTACATTGGGGACGGTAATGCTTTTCGGATTGACGGTAGCCTTGTCCCAAGGCTCGGCGGCACAGGGACAAACGGCGACAGGCTCGATTGTGCAGGTGGTCCCGACCCCGAACGACAACCCCAACAGCGAACTTCTTGCGGCATCTGCGTCTTCCCCCAACGATATTTGGGCGGTGGGGCAGTCGACAATCCACTTTGATGGCACAACGTGGACGGCATTTCCCGCTCCAATGATCAAAGGCGACAACAACAGCTTCCTACAGGGGGTGGTCGATATTTCTCCGACTTTGGCTTGGGCTGCGGGAAATGGGACTGACGGGGCGCATCCGCGGCAGGTGATCGAGCAGTGGAATGGAACCCAGTGGAGCCTGTTTCCGGCTCCCAAGTTCGGTAAGAAAGACCAAGCGGATGTTTTCGCCATGACCGCTAGCTCGGCGAATGACATTTGGGCGATCGGCAGCTTGATGAACCGCGGCTCCGGGCTGGTCTCGCCGCTTTTCGAGCACTGGAACGGCACGGCATGGACGGCGACAACTGGGGAATCGAACAACGAATTTTTGTTTGGTGCCTCCGCCGATGCCACGAATGATGCCTGGGCGGTGGGATTCAACGGTTCCGACAACATCAGAACCTCAGCGATGCACTGGAATGGCGCGAACTGGAAGAGTGTGGCCACTCCCAACGTAGGGGAAGGCACAAACAAGTTGAACGCCGTGCTGGCGCTGACGCCAAATGATGTATGGGCAGTGGGTTTCTCCACGCCCGTCGCGCTTCCCGAACAGGCTGCCACCCTGACGTTGATCGAACACTTTGACGGCACGAGTTGGGCGGTGGTACCGAGTCCGAATATTGGACCGAATAGCGCGAATCAGTCGAACCGTTTGCTTGGATTGACGGCGAATTCGGCAAATGACATCTGGGCATTTGGTTCCTATTTCGCAGCCGACGGATCGGGGCACCAGAGGACATTGCTTGTGCACTGGGACGGGATCAGTTGGACGATTGCGCCAAGCCCCAGTCCAACGAAGAGCGGATTTCCTTGTGATCTGCTGTGGGCCGGAGTTGTCCCGTCACCGGGAAACTTGTGGATTCTCGGGTCCGTGCACGACGGGACTCTGGCTATACATATGACGACGGGGGCAGATTCTAGTTTAGTTTCTAAGTTCTAGGTTCTGGGGGATTGATGAACGACGGCATTGTTCGCAATGCACTCACCACGACACTCGTTTTGGAACTCGAATATCGGGAGCCGTCTATTGTTCATGAATCGGAACCGAATCCGAGCGGCTCACAGAACTTCAACACCCACGGCGATTGTTTGAAGATTGAGTTTGCGTACCTCCTGAGCGTGATCTGAAAGGGGCAGAGAATTTCTTGACGAAAGAGGAAATTCGACTGGCCGAATCGGGCAAGCGCAAAAAGCACTGGAAGCGTTGGGGACCCTACCTCAGCGAACGTGCATGGGGCACAGTTCGTGAAGACTATAGCCCGCATGGGAACGCCTGGGAATACTTGCCGCACGATCATGCTCGTTCGCGTGCTTATCGCTGGAACGAAGACGGCTTGGCCGGAATCAGTGATCGCCGGCAGATCATTTGTTTTGCCCTCGCACTGTGGAATGAACGCGATCCAATTCTGAAAGAACGTCTGTTCGGTCTGACGGGCAACGAGGGCAACCACGGCGAGGACGTGAAGGAATATTACTTCTATCTTGACAGCACGCCTTCGCACTCCTACATGAAGTATCTCTACAAGTACCCGCAAGCGGAGTTTCCTTACACGACGTTAGTAGAAGAGAATCGACGCCGCGACAAGAATCAACCGGAATTCGAACTACTCGATACGGGTGTATTCGACAAAGATCGCTACTTCGACGTGTTCGTGGAATATGCCAAGGCCGATGTCGAAGACATTCTGATCAAGATCACGGTCACAAACCGTGGCCCGGAGGCCGCAAATCTTCGAGTCCTGCCCACAATTTGGTTCCGCAATACGTGGTCCTGGGGAAACCCTATCCAATGCCCGAAGTTGTACGAAGCGCGTCCCGCTCCTAATCCCGTCATCGAACTGAACCTTTCCCAGGTAACGCAAACTCAGTCTGAGACTCACTGGCTCCATTGTGAAGGCTGTCCGGAACTTCTCTTTACCGAGAACGAGACGAATGCTCGAAGGCTATTTGGAATTGAGAATCTCACTCGCTTCGTCAAAGACGGGATCAACGACCATGTCGTGCACGATATCAAGGAGGCGGTCAACCCCGAACATGTTGGCTCGAAAGCAGCCGCCCACTACAAAATGTCGCTCGGCTCGGGAGAAACGGTTGTAATAAGGTTGCGCCTTGCCGACTCGGATTTCAAAGGGACGAACGCGTTTGGCGCCTTTGACGAAACGTTCGCGCTCCGGCGGCGTGAGGCAGAGGAATTTTACGCAATGGTGATTCCTCAGGATCTCTCCGGAGACGCGAAGAACGTCATGCGCCAGGGCTTTGCGGGAATGCTCTGGTCAAAGCAGTTCTATCACTATGTCGTCAAGGATTGGCTGCGCGGCGACCCGGACAGCCCCCAGCCACCCGAGCAGCGTAGCACGGGGCGCAATCATCAATGGACGCACTTGTATAACGCCGATGTGATTTCTATGCCCGACAAGTGGGAGTACCCGTGGTATGCGGCTTGGGACCTGGCATTCCACTGCATTCCGCTCGCCCTGGTCGACCCTGACTTCGCAAAAGAGCAGCTCACGCTGATGCTCCGCGAGTGGTACATGCACCCCAACGGGCAAATACCCGCTTATGAATGGGCTTTGGGGGACGTTAATCCGCCCGTGCATGCCTGGGCCGCATGGCGCGTGTACAAGATCGACAAGAAGCACACAGGCAGAGGAGACCGCGAATTTCTGAAGCGCATCTTTCACAAGTTGATGTTGAACTTCACTTGGTGGGTGAACCGCAAGGATGCCGAGGGCATGAATATCTTCCAGGGCGGATTTCTCGGACTAGACAACATCGGCGTATTCGATCGCAGCGCTCCCCTGCCTACCGGCGGCTATCTCGAACAGTCCGATGGAACCAGTTGGATGGCCATGTACACCCTGAATTTGTTGGCTATCGCACTGGAACTGGCCAAAGAAGAGCCCTGCTATGAGGACATGGCCAGCAAATTCTGGGAACATTTTATACACATTGCGCATGCCATGAGCCATCGCGGTCGCAACCGCATGGGACTTTGGAACGAAGAAGACGGCTTTTTCTACGACGTGCTGAAACTGCCTGACGGCACACAATTTCCAATGAAGATCCGCTCCATGGTGGGATTGATCCCGCTGTTTGCAGTGGAAACTCTGGAGCCGGAAGTGCTCGATCGGCTGCCCGGCTTCAAGCGACGTCTGGAATGGTTTATCGATAACCGTCCCGATCTCACTGAAGGGTTCGCCTGCATGCGCAGCAAGGGGGTGGGTGAACGCCGGTTGTTCTCGATCGCAAATGAGGATCAGCTTCGCCGTATTCTCAAGTACATGCTGGATGAGCGTGAGTTTCTATCGCCGTACGGAATCCGCGCACTGTCTCAGTTCCATCGGGAGAACCCTTACTCACTTCAGGTTAACGGAACCGAGCACCGAGTGGACTATGAGCCGGGCGAATCCACGACCGGAGTATTCGGAGGAAATTCTAACTGGCGGGGCCCAATATGGTTCCCGTTGAATTTTCTTTTGGTGGAGTCCTTGCAAAAGTTCCACCACTATCTAGGTAATGATTTCAAAGTCGAGTTCCCGACTGGATCGGGAGACACGAAGACGTTGTGGGACGTTGCAGGTGAGCTATCACGCCGGATGACAAACATCTTTCTTCGTGACGAAAAGGGCCACCGACCGGTATTCGGCAACTTGGACAAGTTCCAGACCGATCCTCACTGGCGCGACTTGCTTCTTTTTCACGAATACTTCCACGGCGATTCCGGTTCCGGCGTGGGTGCCAGTCATCAAACCGGATGGACGGGCGTTGTCACTAAGTTAATCCAACAGAGCGGCGAATTCCGCGAAAGCAAGAAAACTGACCCAGCGGCTGCCGCGGTACTGCCGAGCGGAATTGAATTGTGGGACGGCGCTTCCGTACCTACATAGATGCGCACCCACGCTCGCACATTTCCAAAGTTACCACCGGTGAAGGCAGGGACCGATTATGATTCAGTTCGAACGGGAGACATGGAGTGATCTGCAAGTTGCTCTTCGCCGGGAGTGGCTGGAAACCAATGGGCTCGGCGGTTTTGCTTCGTCAACAATCATCGGTTTGAACACGCGCCGCTACCACGGTCTCCTGGTAGCCGCCACCACGCCACCTGCCGGCCGATTGGTCCTCCTCTCCAAGCTCGAAGAGACGCTGTGGATCGATGGGAAGCGTTTCGATCTATCCGCCAACCGCTATCCAGGTGTTATTCACCCGCAAGGATTTCACTATCTCAAACAGTTTCGCCTCGACCCGTTTCCAGTTCTTACTTATGAAGTAGAAGGCATCGAGTTGGAGAAGTCCGTTTTCATGATTCACGGCGAAAACAGCGCCGTGATTCAATATGAACTTAGGAAGAACAACCGTCCAGACGTGCCGGAGAGCCTGCGGCTGGAAATTCGTCCGTTGATTGCGTTCCGCGACTATCACGGCACGACCCACGAAAACGGCGTGATTAATCCATGGGTGCAAGAACGCTCCGGACTGGCAAGTATCACTCCTTATCACGGATTGCCCAGCCTGCACTTGGCGCACAATGCCATCGAGCTACGGAAGACGGGCGGTTGGTATCGCAACTTTGAATATGACGCCGAGCGCGAACGCGGGCTCGATTGTTCTGAAGACCTCTTCAATCCCTTTGCGCTATGTTTCGATCTGCGCTTGCGCCGCCAGGCATCGATCATCGCCTCCACCGAGCAGCGTGATGTTACCCAAGCGGTCGAATATAAACGGGCGGAAATCACACGTCGCCGAAAAGCGCTCATGGCATCCCCCATTGAGGATAGCCTTGCCCAAACTCTCGCAGCTGCTTCAGACCAATACCTGGTTTCGCGTGGCGAAGAGAAAACGATTATTGCCGGTTACCACTGGTTCGGCGACTGGGGTCGTGACACTATGATCGCCCTGCCAGGCCTCACGCTACCGACCGGCAAGTATGATGTCGCGCGTGGTGTCCTGCGCACCTTCGCAAAGCATGTGGATCGGGGCATGTTGCCGAATCGTTTTCCTGACGCGGGCAAAACACCGGAATACAACACGGTCGACGCCGCTCTCTGGTTTTTCGAGGCGGCTCGCGCATACCTCGCGTACACGGGCGATCTGGAGTTCGTCCGCGATGAACTCTATCCCGTATTTGCTGACATCATCTCCTGGCACACTCGCGGCACGCGCTACGCTATCAAAGTGGATGGCAGCGGCTTGTTGGCTTCCGGTGAACTAGGCGTCCAGCTCACGTGGATGGATGCTAAGGTCGGCGACTGGGTGGTGACACCCCGCCGTGGCAAACCTGTTGAAATCCAGGCTCTCTGGTACAACGCGCTGTGCATTATGGAAGACCTGGCCAGCAGATTCGGGGACCAGGCTGCACGAAAGCTTTATGGCCGCATGGCCGCGGTCGCGCATTGGAGTTTCAACCGGCTCTTTTGGAACGAAAAGCTCGGTTGCTTGTACGACGTGGTAAACGGCGGTCCGCCCGATCCATCCATTCGTCCCAACCAGATCTTCGCAGTGAGCTTGTCGCACAGCATGTTGCGCCAGGACCGGGCCAGAAGCGTAGTGGAGAAAGTTAAAAGACACCTGCTGACCCCTTTCGGACTTCGCACTCTCGCACCAAGCGACCCGCAATACCACGGACGCTACACCGGCGGCCCCATGGAGCGCGACGGAGCTTACCACCAGGGAACTGTTTGGCCGTGGCTGCTGGGGCCATTCATTACCGCGTATGTAAAGGCGAATGGACGATGCGAGGAGGCCAGGCACCAGGCGGAAGCCTGGTTGTCTCCCTTAGAGTCTCACCTTGCGGAAGCTGGGTTAGGCCACGTCTCGGAGATCTTCGAAGGTGACGCGCCCCATCGCCCTTGCGGATGTATTGCTCAGGCCTGGAGCGTATCCGAGATTTTGCGTGTCTACTTCGAGGATGTGAGTGGGCTGGGATCGAACGTGCGGCCGGTATAGAGGAAGGCACAGAAGTCCTCGTGGGCGACCGGGGCCATCCATCGGGCTTCGAGGCGGGATACTTCGTGAAGCCCGCGATTTTCGTCAACGTGGAAAATAACATCACGATCGCACAGGAAGAGATTCTTGGTTCCGTTCTGTGTGTCATCACCTATGACTCCGAAGATGAGACAATCCGGATTGCCAACGACACTCGAAATTTGGTCTCCACTCCGCTGTCATCGGGACTGACCTTAAGCGCGCGCGTCGCGTGGCTTCACAGATTCGGGCCGGGCGCGTCGTGATCAACGGCATGACGGACGATCCGCTGGCGCCTTGGGGCGGATTTAAATACTCCGGCTTCGGCCGTGAATATGGCCAATACGGGGGCGAGGCATTTCTCGAAACCCGCGCCATACTTGAGTCTTAAGGAGGAACTACATGAGCCAGCAACTGACAATCTCTTTCAACGAAGCCGCCGATCGACTCGCTATACGCGAGCTAGTCGAGGCCTATGCACATTGCGCCGATCGTCGCGACGCGAAAGGTCAGACGGCGCTCTTTACCGCCGACACTCACTTCGTCGTGTACATGAATGCCAAGGACCCGAAGCCTTCACAGGAATTGAACTCCCGCGAGGCATTGGCTCCCGCCTTTGCGGATCTGAACAAGTATGCCGCGACGATGCACTTTCTTGGCCAGACCACGATCCTGACGCTGACCAGCGACCGAGGTACAGGGGAAACGTATTGCATGCCCCATCACCTGACTGTCGACGGCGCGAAGAGAAACCTTATGACCGCCGCGCTCCGTTATTACGACACCTTTGCGGAGCAAGACGGCGCATGGTTGTTCGCGAAGCGCAAGCTGTACGTGGACTGGATCGAAGAGCGCATTCTCTCATGACCTCGACGAATAAAGTGGGTTCCGGGGCGTCGATGAATGTCTCCTCCGTCGGCCAGAAGCGTCTCGTCATTGTGGGGGCGACTGGAATGGTCGGTGGCTACGCGCTTCGTTATGCGCTTGATAGCCCCGCTGTCAAGAGTGTGACTTCGATTGGGCGCAAGAAGGTCGGCATCTCACACCCTAAGTTGAAAGAGGTTCTGCATCAAAACTTCGCGGACTGTTCCGCGCTCACGGATCCACTTGTGGACCACGACGCGGTGGTGTATTGCCTGGGGACGTACACCGGTTCGGTGTCAGACGCGGAGCTTCGCACCATAACCGCCGGCTACACGATTGAGTTCGCGCGAGTTCTCCGCGAAAGCAGTCCGAACGCTGCTTTTTCGTTCTTGAGCGGGAATGGCGCCGACCCGACAGGACGAAGTCGGCTTGCCTTTGCACGCTACAAAGGAGAGGCCGAGAAGGCACTCCTCGCAGCGGGTTTTCCCCTCGTTTACATCTTCCGACCTGCGTACATCTACTCCGTGGAGCCGCGGAAAGAACCGAATTTCAGCTACCGGCTCATGCGCGCGATCTACCCCGTGTTTCGGGTGCTGTTCCCGTCCCAAGTGATTCGGGCCGACGAACTGGCTAAGGCCATGATCGATGTGGCCATCATCGAAAGGGGAGAGCGCCGAAGCCTGATCTTCGAGAACCGTGACATCCGAGCCATGGTCAAATCGCATAATGTCGCCATGGGGTATCCGCATGCGTCCGTTTGAAAACCGGAAGCCCCAATGCGCCGGTAGTATGTTCTTGTTCAGATGACGAGCTAAGCGGAAACTCTTTCCCGGTCGGGGACGTACTTTCAAGAACGTCGTGTTCAGGTTGGAGCGGTCATTGCCGTGTGAAGCCTACTCGAAATTATGGTCCATTAACAGTCCACGAATCGTTCCCGAGGCTTACTAAAACGTTTCTACATCGCCATCCATGTCGCTTGGTTTCAATTAGTTACGGGCGAAGCGTTCGCTATGACGGCAGAGGCCGCGGGTTCGAGTCCCGTCGTCCTCGCCATTTACTTTTCGGCACTCGCAACCCCAGCGTCCGGCAAAATCAGGATATGTTAGGGCTTCGCCCGAGAGCAGCGATTGAAGGTTGTTGTCCTCGAGACGCCCCAGTTCCCGGTGAAAAGCCCGCGCCTTGAACACTGATCTAGGCCAGCGTCACTTTATATAAGGCGACGAGTTTCCCCCAGGCACGCTCGGCTTCGGGCTTGTTATAGATCGGCACGCCGTCACGGACGGGCATGTCCGGCACGCACCACCCATGCTGAGCGGAATAAACTTCGATTTCGGCGGGAACCTTTGCGGCTGCGAAGGCTTCCTTGAGCTTATCCTTGGCATCGGGTTGTTTCGCGTCGTCATTCGACGCGATCCCGAAATACATTCGCGCCTTGATCTTCGGCGCGAGCAGATGCGGGCTATCGGGTTTATCGGTCACCAGGCCTCCGCCGTGGAACGATGCGCCCGCACCAATGCGATCCGGCAATTGCGCGGCGGTCCTTACCACCAGCGCTCCGCCCATGCAGTAACCCTGCGTTCCGATCTTCTTTGCCTTGTTCACTTCTTTTTGCGCATCGAGGAAGGCAACGTAAGCGGTGGCATCTTTTTCGGCATTGCCGGCCGCGTTCACCGACGCCATCAGCGGCCGAAGCTTCGCCATATCGTCCGCATTCTGAAAGTTGAAGGTGGAGGCATCCGTGAAAGGAGCTTTGGAAACGCGATAAAAGGGGTTGGGAACGAGGACGGAATATCCGTCACCCTCAGAGGCAATACGCCTGGCAATGGCGCGCATCGAGGGCCGCAAGCCGAATGCGTCGGGCCAGATCAGAACTCCCGGATGGGAACCCTTTTTCGGACGAATAAATGCGGCGTCGCAAGTTCCGTCCGGAGTCTTGATCTCGACATCGGTTTCAACTACTTCGAGGCTCGCGGCCGTTGCCTTCTGTGCCGTCGCAACCAGGCCCGCCCCCACTAAGAGGGCTGCAAAATCGCGCCGTGTGATGTCTCCAGGATGCAGGTCGTCTGTCGTCTGATGTTTCTGGTGTTTCTGGTCGTCTGTCATGGATTTCCCTGCAATGAGTTTATCGCTTTTGGCTGCCGACCGCATCTTCACGAAAGCGCTACCCGCACACCGCTCCAGACGGTCTGCCTTCTATTCGCATATCGGATATCGTCAGAGATTATATGCCTTGACACGTATATGCCAAATGGAGTATATGAAGAGCGTGGAATCATTCGAAATCATTGCGGAGCCCAACCGCCGCGCGATATTGAGCCTCCTGGTCTCTTCGGAACAGTCGGTGGGAGACATCGAGCGTCGGCTTCGTATGCCGCAGCCGACTGTGTCAAAGCACCTGCGGGTGCTGCGCGACGCCGGTTTCGTGGAGTCCACGGTGGACGCACAGCGCCGTCTATATCGCCTGAAACCCGAACCACTTCAGGAGCTGGATGCGTGGCTGGCTCAGTTTCGCCGCTTCTGGTCCGCTCACCTGGATGCTCTCGAACGCCACCTCGACCGCATGGAGCAATCAACAGCAACGAAAAGGAAGACGAAGGAGAAAACGCGGCCCAAACCGCGACGTGACAAAGGAGAAACAAAATGAAAATCAAAATGACCAGCGTATACGTGGACGACCAGGAGAAGGCCTTGCGCTTCTATACGGAGGTGCTGGGATTTGCCAAGAAGGCCGATTTCAGCAACGGCCCATATCGCTGGCTGACCGTGGCCTCGCCCGAGGAGCCGGACGGCACTGAGCTGCAGCTGGCGCTGAACAACAACCCCGCAGCCAAAGCGTATCAGCAGGCGATCTTTCAACAGAATCAGCCCGCGATCATGTTTTTCACCGACGACGTGAAGGGCGACTACGAGCGGATCAAGGCCCGCGGCGCCGAGTTCACAATGCTGCCCACCGACGTGACCGCCTCGACCATTGCCATGCTGAACGACACCTGCGGCAACCTCATTCAGCTCACCCAGCTGACACACTATTCACGCTAAAGAGAGGCGGTCAATCTAGAAATATGAACAGCCATAAAAGAGCCTTGTCACCGGAACAATGTGAAGAGGTATTCATTACATTGAAAGCCCGTTTTGAGAAAAACATGAACCGCCACAAAAGCCTTGAGTGGGCTAATGTACAAGCAAAGCTGGAAGCTAATGCCGAAAAACTGTGGTCACTCAATGAAATGGAAAGAACCGGTGGTGAGCCGGACGTAGTGAGTCACGATAAAAAGACGGGCGAATGCATTTTTTATGATTGCGCCGCGGAAAGTCCGAAAAGCCGCAGAAGTCTGTGTTACGACCATGAAGCGCTGGTTTCACGGAAAGAAAATAAACCCAAAGATAGCGCTATGAATCAGGCAGCTGCCATGGGTATCGAGCTTTTGACCGAAGAACAGTATCGAGAGTTGCAGACACTCGGAACTTTCGATACGAAAACGTCGAGTTGGGTGAAAACACCCTCTGATATCAGAAAACTAGGCGGCGCTCTGTTTTGTGATCGCCGCTACAACACTGTTTTCGTGTATCACAACGGCGCGGAATCGTACTATGCGGGCAGGGCGTTCCGTGGCTCGCTCAGGATCTGAGCAGACGAGTAGGACAGGAAGATGATGAACGATCGCGAGCACTACAGACCGGGTCCCGCCCGCGGAGCGCAGGTACGAAAGGACCGGCAACAAAACGGTAACCATGAAGACAAGTGGACGCTCATCCTCGTCAGAGAACTGCGCCACTCGCCGGAAAAAGTCTGGGAGGCGCTTACCGACCCCGCGCATCTGCGCGAGTGGGCCCCCTTCGACGCCGATGGGAACCTGGGTACGGCTGGAAACAAGGTGAAGCTCACCACGGTTGGAGCGCCCATGCAACGCGTTTCCGAAACAACAGTGACGCGAGCCGACGCTCCCAGGGAGCTTGAGTACAAGTGGGGCGGCTTCGATATGCGGTGGGAACTCGAAGAGTTTGATGGTGGCGGCACGCGCCTGACGCTGTGGACCAACATCGGTCACCGCTTCATCGCCATGGGCGCTGCGGGCTGGCACATTTGTTTTGATGTTCTGGATCGCCTTCTCAGCGGAACGCCCATCGGCCGCCTCGTCGGCCCCGAGGCCATCAAGTTCGGCGGTTGGCAACAATTGAACGCGGAGTACGCCAAGCAGTTCGGTATCGAATCACCCAACTGGCCGCCTCCGGCGGCTCAAAAGCCGTGAATCAGGAGGTCATATGAACTGGAACAAATGGGTTCGGCAGGCTCACCGCTGGCTGACCATTGCCTTTACCGTGGCCGTCATCGTCAACGGCGTTGCCGTCATACAGGGGAAGTATTCATCCAGGCTGGGACTCTTGGCGGTGTTCACGCTCGCCTTGCAGTTCTTCACCGGTCTGTACTTGTTCGTGCTGCCGTACGCCACCAAGTGGCGCGGCGGGCAACGCAGTAATTAACCGCGGGCTCGCGGACGGACGGGCGGCCCATTCCAAGCCGTCTCTGGACTAGTGTGGGGCAGTTCGGCCGCTGCACAAAGTCTTGCTAGAAAATCGCCGCGCACCGGTGAAGTTCACACGATGCGCGGCGTTGGTATGGCGTCAGTGCCTATCGCCCGATAGTGCTTTCACAAAGTCCCATCCGTTGGGAGTGCCCAGCCCCGTCGCTAGATCCCACCCGGGCCCAGTCGGAAGCGTGGAATCGAGACCGAACGTGAGCACGAACCAGCGTGTGGAATGCGGGCTGTTGTACAACGCGCTGACAAAGGTTGGCAGGTTCTGGAGTGGCGCTGCCAGTTCCCACGAATTGATCGGGTCAGTTCCACCCGCATCGTGGATCGTGCCCCTGACATTGTGCCGGGAGCTCACGTTCACGACATCGGTAATGGCGTCTGGTGGCAGCCGATACAGAAGCGGCGCCGCCTGCCCCAGCGGATGGTGAGCGTTTTGGTTGGCGATGGCCCAGAGCGCCGAGAACATCGGACACGCCACGCTCGTACCGCCAATCACCTCGATCCCCAAATCGCCCTGTTTGTCCCCGGTGTAGATGATCTCCACACCGGTGTAGGGATCTCCCACCCAGGAAATGTCAGGCGTGAGACGGCGATCCCCGGGGAGGCCGAACTGGTAAAGCGGCTTCGGGTAGACGTCGCTGATACCTCCCGTACCGCCATAGATGAATCCCTCGTTGAAGGGAGGATCAATGGGCGGGTTGCCGAGCGCGGCTGTGTCCGCTATCTCGGTTAAGTTCGTGCCCCAGCTCGTCTGCCAGGAGATGTGCTTTGCGGAGTCAAGAGCAACGCTCACTCCCCCAATTCCTGTCACGTACGGCGAGGTTGCGGGCCAACCGGGAGAGGCGAAGCCGAGCTGACTGGCGTTGTTGCCGTTGTCCCCAGTACTGAACTGAATCGACTGGCCGGCCGCGCCGATTGATTTGAAAATGTTATCGATGGCGCTGTAGAACTCTGAATCGCCGGCGATTCCGATCTCGAACCCGCTCCAGCTGTTAGAAATGGACACCACCCCCGGCACCGATGCCGCCGTGATGTCGGCGGTGAACAGGTCGTTAAAGGAATTGGTTGGAGCAATCACCAGGACGATCTTCGCGCCCGGAGCGACTGCATGTACCCACTCGACGTCCAGGGTCGTCTCGGTCGCCCATCCAGCATTCGGGTCGGGCGAGAAATTTGACTCGGTCGGGACGCCAATGATGGTGAGGTTCGGCGGCGGAAGGCCCATTAACTGTGAGAATGCCGCTGCATCCTGGGCAATCGTCGTTGAGCCGTAAGCGTCGACGATAGCGACGGTCGTACCTTTGCCGGTGAGACCCTCCTTATACAGAGGCGTGAGGTTGTACGCCGTCTGGATTTCACTCGGCTGGTAGCCACACGGCGGAACATTCGGCGGTCCGCTGGTAATGGGGGCGCCGTAACGGTTCCCCTTGTAGGTTGCGGTGGCAGTCGCGGAAGAGAAATTCACTTCCGTCGGCCCGTAGAAGCACTGCTCCGAAAAGACCAGTCCGTCCGGCGCTGCTGAAAGGAGCAGCGGCTGAGAGGGTAAGCCTTCGGCATCGGTTTGCCGCGCGATGGTTGGAGCGGCTTTGTTACTGGCACGTGCGATCTGCGGCTCTGGATTAAGGTCCGACAGGCCGCCGACGGCGCTGACCAGTGGTACCAGCGCAGCCGGCAAGGTCGCGCTGCGGCTGCTGGCGTGGAAGTTGCGCCCTTTCAGGTTGTACTGATGCAGCTCTACGTTAAACGCGCTCTGCACCTGACCGACCGTACCCGTGGCTCTTACGAACAGGTTGTCCTGACCAAAGCCGCTTACCGCGAATCCCTCGGCCTTGAGGACGTCCGCTACCTTGGCAACGTCTACGCTGCTCGGCGCATGTTGCGCGCGGACTTGCTCGTGGGAAAGGTAGCCTGCCTTACCTGCCTGCTGCGCCGCCACCAGGGCATCAAGACCCTGCTGGTCGTGCAGTTTCATCCATAAAGTGATTGCAATGGGACTTGCGGTGTTCGCCGGCCCGAGGTCGGTTGCACCGGACAACAGCGATCGGTGGCCGGCCGCAGTGGTCGCGGTTAATGAACCGTTTTGGGAAAAGCTAACAGCGCTCAGTCCCACAACGATCGCGCAGCAAAGAAAACTGAATCGTCTCAAAATGGGCATACCCTCTCCTGGTTGGACTTCAAGCAAAGCCCAAACACTATACATCTGTTCTGTCGCGAAAATGAAGATGAATTTACGTGACCGCAGGCAATAGGGACGAATATGCAAAGCTTTGCGACCCTGCGAAATTTGCCGATTTGCCACGGATATTTGCGACGGACGAAGAACGCTATTCCCGTGATGAACGTGTGGCCCATTCAAGCCGTCTTTTGGCTTGAGTGGGGCAGTTCTATACTGGACGTTTCCCACTTTGGTTCGCTGAGCAACAGATGAACATGCTCCCGCATGACTACGTACCCGTAAAACGCGCAGCCTGAAACCGCGCCGCACACGCTCCAAGGCTGAATCGAAGATTCGTGGGCTTGCGTCCGTAGTAAACAAAACGAGCTTGTCCCGAGCGACTGAGCGCAGCGAAGGCGTCGAATCGGGCGATGGTAGCAGCAGAAAGTTGAGGGGCCTAGCGGTCGGCTGAGCCCGCTGCCGAAATCCCGAGCGAAGCCGAGGGATCACGATTCGTGAAAACGTGTTAGGACAATCTAGTTAGTTCGCCGGACTAAGTCTGCGACGCGCGAACATCCCCACTCAAGTTGAGGCGGTTGCGCGGCGTCTGAGCCGCGCGCCGAAATCCCGAGCAAGTCGAGGGACCTCGGGCCAAAACCGTGCTAGAGTGCCCCACTCGTCAGCCACTTGCGCTAGGATAGGCTCAACCTAAGCGCTAGGAGCCCAACGTGACAATCCAGAAAGCTGCCTTACAAATTGCAGCCGTGGTGTTGCTCATCCTGATGGCGTTCAACACCTATCTCGCCATCGATCACTTAAGGCAAATCCAGGCGACTGCGGCGCTCAGCCTCGAGAGCTCCGGTGTTCAAGCTGGCATCGCCCGCGTCTGGCAGGATTTCACTGACATGGAGACCGGGCAGCGCGGCTACCTTCTCACCGACGACCCTGCCTACCTGCAGCCTTACGCTGACGCGAAAAACGGGATCGCTACCGACTTGGCCCATCTTCGCTCCGCCTTAACCAATCGCCCCCAATCCGAGCAGGCGCTCCAAACCCAACTGGAATCCCTCGCCGCCTCGAAACAAGCCGAGATCGAGCGAACCATCGCTTTGCGCCAGCAGGGATACCGCCATCGCGCCTTCCAACTCGTGCAAACCAACCAAGGCAAACAATACTCGGATCAGGCCCGGTCTCTGCTGTCTTCATTGTCTTCCCTGGAGAACAGCCGCTTCGCCGCACTCGAAAAACAGAGAGACGCCAACTCCAGCCAAGCCATGTCGCAAACCATCGCCGCCAATTTGTGTTTGCTTGTGCTGACCGCAGGCCTCTTTCTGCTCATCCGCTTCCACGAGCGCGCCCTCGAACAGCAAGCCACACAAAGCCGACAAGCACTAGCCGAGCGCGATTCGGAACTGGAGAAACTAATCAGGCTGATGTCTGCCGCTGGGGACCAGAATCGCGCCCAGATTGCAGTCATCGAAGAGAATGCCACCCTCTTGCTCGAAAAATACGACGGATTTTTGCCCCCTCTCGGCTATGCCTGCGCCAAGCAGATCAAGGAGGCAACCGCCCAACTCGAACAACTCCGCGCGCATCTCCTCGGCTACCCAGAGTCCAACCTCCACGAAAAAGCGGCCTGACGGACGGCGCCGCGGGTTTTGGGCGCAGCGGTTCACCCCTGCGATACAAGTGCCACACACATCAAGCGGCTTTAGCCGCCCAGCGGGATGACTCTGCCCGCTGTTATGAAACGCGTCAGTCCTCTAACTCAAGCCAAAACCGGGCTTAAGTGGCCAAACCCCTTATCTTTGCTTTAAGTGAAATAATCGGACTGGAGAACCCCCCATGAATGGACGGCTCGAACGACAGAGAAACATACGCAAATTGAGCGGAGAACAGGTTCTTAAGGAACGTGAGGCTTTGAAATCGAAAGTGCAGTCAGGGCAAGCGAAATCAGAGGAAAAGACGAAACTGAAAGAACTCGAAAAACGGGCGGCAAGGATGTTGAAGGATGTCGAAAACGTTATTTGATCTTTTAATGAAGGGGAGCGGGCCACGCGCATGGATGAACTGACGCGCAGGAACAATCAGGCCGCCGATAATTCATTGCGTCGCTGACGCCTCAACAACGTGCATTGGCGAAGGTTGGTGCTCTCCGGGCTGATCAGCTTACTGCTTATCAGCAGACTTTGGCACTGGAGATTCAGGCTCCAGAAGGAATGACACCAACGCAAGCGGCAGAATCGGGAAGGCTCTCCACGTTGGACGAAAACAGAGAGCGCTTTCAGGAGGCCTTCCAGAGAGGCTGGAAAGAGACAGATAAGCAGGCCAACAAGCTTAAGTGGATCTGCTTTGCACTTAGCTGTTGCATCGCCCTCTTTTACTTCGGTGCTAGCGACCGGGGCCTCGGGGCTGCTCATACAAGCCGCCTTTTGGCTGGAGTAGGGCTCTTGAAATTCGTGAAACACACACAACGTTCCCAATGCTAGTTTGAATCGCAACCCAGAGAGAAACGCAGAGCGGCACACACCTCATTCATTCGCGCGGAGCTGAGCTGGGCTACACGTTTTCCCAGGCGCTGTTGTGACACCGTAACTGCATTGTGAAGGTTCACCGCGCACGGGGACTTCATGCCGTCATCCTCATTCAGAACGACTTCCGATGGCACGCCGCGGATCGTGGAAGTGACCGGCGCAACCGTAACTGTGGATAAATACGCGATGGCGCTGTCGCGGGTGAGCACAAGCGCCGGTCGCTTTTTGTCGGGTGCCGCAAACTGGTAGAGCCGAACCTCACCTCGCTCTATCCTCCCTCGGGCTATTCTTCCGGCCACGTGGCCTCCGATTCCCATCCCCGCGCTTCCGCGTCGGCTGGCGAATGTCGCGAGTAGCCTTGACGATCGCGTTCTTCACTGGCTCGCAGTTCCAACCGGCGGAGATGTTCCCGCAGGGCGTCGCGCACTAAAGCGGAACGGTTTCGCCTCGTGCGCTTGGCAGCTCGGTCGGCGGCGTGTAACAGTTTTTTATCCAGCACGATTTGAACGACTTGCATATGTGGAATCCATCCCACAGTATATTCCACATCGAGACATTTTCAAAGCAAGCGGGCGGGGACAGTTCAGAGCTGGACAGAAATTAAGAAAACCTTAAAATTTCCACAAGCCATTGTGACATCTAACCTTGTGCACAGCCCATCACTTACGCAATGATGGTTGAGGCCGTAACAGTTGGCACAAGCCAATTCGCTGCGCTCCTAAGTCCTTTGCTTCACGGATTTTAGTATCTAAGTTCTTTGACAGCCGGATTTTGCGGAGCATTTCGTGCTAACTCGATGATTCCAGAGATTCGAGGGGGGAGGGGGAGGGGGATACCCAAAATCCTTAGAGCAAGAGAGAGTGAGTTGTCCAGGGCCCGCTGCAGTGAAGTCGCCTTCACTGGCGGAGGTTGCAGGTTACGCTGAGCGCGGCTAAATTAGAGGCGAGAGTTGGAGCTGAACATGAAAAGCCCCGTCCCGGCGGAATCTGCTTCTGCATTAATCGACGCAAAGATCAAGGAACTTGCTGACTGGCGCGGGAAGACGCTCGCGAAAGTGCGCGAAATCATCCTTGAGGCAGACCCTGAGATCGTCGAGGAATGGAAGTGGATGGGAAGCCCCGTGTGGTCTCGTGACGGCATGATCGCGGTCGGCAACGCCCACAAAGATAAAGTGAAGCTTACTTTTTCCCACGGGGCTAGCCTCCCGGATCCTGACAAGCTCTTCAACGCGGGGCTCGGAGGCAACGCATGGCGAGCGATCGATTTGTTCGAGGGCGATAAGATTGATGCGCGTGCTCTAAAAAATCTCGTCCGTGCCGCCATTGATTACAATGAGATCAAATTGAAGAGGAAAGCGCCTGCGGGTACTCGAGCGAAAGTACATAAAAGTAAAAAGCGATGAAAGTACAGCTTTTCTCAATTTCAATCGCTCGCGTTCGCACCTTCAAACACTCGATAGCGGCCGATTTTGAGCGCCCGTTCCTCGCCATCCTTACGCAATCGATAGCGCCAGGCCCAAACCGTGGTCAGCACTACGATTAAAAGGCACGATTCGACAAATACCTTTTCTCCATCCAGGGGATCGATAGCATGCCCTTTCAACTCGGTATCGGCAAGGATGCCGTGAATAAAAGTACAAATACCCGCCACATAAACCAGGTAATGGAATCGCTTCCACCGGCGGCGTCCGAGCCAAAGCCGCAAATAGGATGTGAGCAGGACCACCACCAGCAGGTACGCGCCGACCGCGCCGACTGTATTCTCAACGGGTTGAACCGGAGACCATAGCGGAAGGGCGAGGTCCAACAGGCGCCATCGAGGCTTGGCAGAAAAAAGCAATATGATGGGATGGGTCAACACAGACGCCATGAGGACGTAAGCGGTCCAGTTGTGGAGCGCGAAGATGTTGATTCGCCGGTGAGGCCACAGGCGCCGCGGACTGTAACGCACGGCAATGAGTAGTCCCAGGCAGATGTTCGCCGTCGCCAAAAAGACAGCGAACAATCCCACGTCCGCGGAAAGCTCAAGCGCCGTCATTCTTGTCCGTTCTTCATTTGCATTCCTTATTGGATGCACCGAATTCCGTTCGCAGCGGATCCGGCTCGCCTGAATCCTGTGTTCAGACCGATGCAAAAAAGCGATGGTTGTCCGTTAAACTGTGTGTTCAAACCGAGGACACCACTTGAACAAATTTATATCGCGTTCTTATCGTTGTGTAATTCCAGCGCTCTTCCTGTTCACAATCTCGGCGGTTGCTCAGACGGTTCCCTCAGAATTGTTTAACGGGCTCAAGTGGCGGCTCATAGGCCCGTTTCGTGGCGGCCGAGTAGTCGCGGTGGCGGGTGTCCCCGGTGACTCGACCACTTTTTATTTCGGTGGGGTGAATGGCGGCGTCTGGAAGACAACCGATGCCGGGGTTGTCTGGACGCCAATTTTTGATGGCCAGCCCGTTGGCTCGATCGGCGCTCTCGCGGTTGCTCCCTCGGATCCCAAAACAATTTATGCGGGAACCGGCGAGTCCGACATTCGCTCGTCTCTTTCCTTTGGCAACGGCGTCTACAAATCCGTCGACGCGGGCCGAACCTGGGCGCACCTGGGCCTCGAAGATACGCACCATATCAGCAGGATCGTCGTCGACCCGCAGAATGCGAATATTGTCTACGTCGGCGCTCTGGGACACGTCTACGGTCCGAACGAGCAGCGTGGCGTTTTCGAATCTATCGACGGCGGCTCGCATTGGACCAAGGTTCTCGATCAAGGCCCGGAAATCGGCGTCTCCGATCTGGCAATCTGTTCCGGTCATCCCCGGCTTTTATTTGCCGGCACGTGGCATACGTGGCGTCCTCCTTGGAGCACTTATGCGCCAATCGATCGTCCCGGCGGCGGATTGTTTCGTTCTCAAGATGCCGGCCAGACTTGGACTCGACTCAACGGCGCCGGCCTGCCAGAAGGCGATTGGGGACGCGTCGGGGTCGACGTTGCGCCCGACGGCAAACGCGTGTACGCGCTGATTCAGGCGAAGAAGTCCGGCCTCTACCGTTCGGATGACGGAGGCGACACCTGGACACTGGCTAACGACGATCCGCGCCTCACCAGCCGCGCCTGGTACTTCAACAGCGTCACCATCGATCCCAGCAATCCCGACGTGCTCTACATTCCGAATGTCGCTCTGTATCGCTCTGACGATGGAGGCAAGACCATTTCGATCGTTCGCGGCGCACCGGGCGGAGACGATTACCATCAGATTTGGGTCGACCCCCGGAACTCCGCAAATATGGTTCTCGGAACGGACCAGGGCACAACCATCAGCCTTGATCGCGGCCAGACTTGGAGCACCTGGTACAACCAGCCGACGGCACAGTTCTACCACGTCATCACCGACAACCAGTTTCCCTACGCGGTGTACGGGACCCAGCAGGATAGCGGCAGCGCCGCCGTTCTGAGCCGCACCAACTATGGCCAGATCACGCCTCGCGACTGGTTCCCGGCCGGTCCCAGCGAGAGCGGATACATGGCGCTCGATCCCAACGATCCGAATATCATTTATCTGGGCTCCAGTTACGGTGGAGTCGCTCGCTACAATCGCCGGACGGGCCTCAGCCAGGACGTTACTCCATGGCCGGTTCCAACTTTCGGTTCGGAGATTGATCAGCGCAAGTATCGCGCACCCTGGTCTCCCGTGCTGGTGTTTTCTCCGTCTGATCCGAAAGCGCTTTTTCTGGGCACGCAGTTCGTGATGAAAACTCTCGACGGCGGTCTGCACTGGGAAACCATCAGCCCCGATCTCACCGGCTCAACGGTAGCTGCGGGCGACAAGAGGCCGCGCGAAACGGCAACTGTCGAGAACGCTAAACAAAGAGGCTACGGAGTGGTGAACACGATCGCGCCATCCCCGCTGAATCGCGAACTGATCTGGGCGGGTAGCGATACCGGTCTGGTTCACGTGACTCGCGATGGCGGGAAAAGCTGGAAGGATGTTACGCCTCGAGGACTCAGCGATTGGAGCAAGATTTCGCTGATTGAAGCCTCGCACTTCGACCCGGCTGTCTCTTATGCCGCCGTCGATCGCAGCCGGCTCGACGATCAGTCGCCACATCTCTATCGAACCCGCGACTACGGCGCAACCTGGCAGCCGATCACCGACGGCATTTCGGCTGCGGCCTTCCTGCGCGCGATTCGGGAAGATCCCAAGAGTAAAGGATTGCTTTTCGCCGGAACTGAGCTTGGGGTCTATGTTTCTTTCGACGACGGAGACCACTGGCAGTCGCTGCAATTGAACCTGCCGGTCAGCTCAGTTCGCGATCTCGTCATCCACGGCGATGACCTGGTGATCGCTACGCATGGACGTTCCTTCTGGATTCTCGACAACATCACGCCGCTGCGCCAGACATCGGAGGCGCGCAAGGCGAATGCGACATGGCTTTATCATCCCTCTGCGGCTATCCGTGTGGACAATGACGATTTTGTAGGTACACCACTACCTCCCGAAGAACCCACGGCAGAGAACCCGCCGAACGGCGCTGTGATTGATTATTTCCTGAAGTCTTCGGTCAGCACAGTAACGCTTGAGATTTTTGACTCGCAACATAAGCTCACGCGGAGATTCTCTTCAGAAGACAAAAACGCAACGAAGCATGGGACCGTCCCAGTCGCGGAGCGCTGGTTTCCGAAGCCAGAGACGCTGGCAAAAAGCGCGGGCATGCATCGCTTCGTGTGGAACCTGACCTGGGGTAGTTCGGGGGCGCCGGCGGCGGATGAAGAGGCCGAATCTCGCAATCCACCCGGCCCGAAGGCAGTTCCGGGAATTTACGAGATCCGCCTCACGGTGGATGGACACACGCATACCCAGCCTCTGGAAATCACGATGGATCCGCGTTCGTCCGCTACTCTCGAGATCCTGCGCCAGCAGTTCCAGCTAGCGAACCAAATCTTTGCCGAAACCATGGAAGCTCGCCGCGTACTGGCGCAGATCAATTCAGTGCAGAAACAGATTGCAGAGGCCCAGCGCAAACTAGAAGAACAAAGCCCTGAGATCAAGTCAGCGTTGGCGGACGTCCAGTCGGGAATCGCTGAAATTCTCAAAAAGAAGGACGATAATTCGGGTCCCTCAGCTGGACTGCAGGAAGCCTACCAGAACCTTGTCTCAGCGCTGCGAGTGGTTGAGCGCGGGGAACGTGCCACGCCTTCGCAGGCCGTCGCTCTCTATAAGGAATCCAGCCAACAAGCAAAAAGATCCATTGAAGAGTGGACCACGTTCCAGCAGATGAAATTGCCACGGCTGAATCAGCGGCTACACGAAACTGGAATTTCGCCAATCACAATCTCTGAGATTGAGCAAGGCGTAGACTTCCTCATGTCGCGCTAGATCGGTTGTGTCATTTGGCGACACTGACGAGGCACGCCCCTGGGACGCCCACAGCTTTCCCTCCGAGAGCGCTCGTCATTGTTCATTGTTCTTGCGGCGCTCGATGCCAGCGTCCAGTAAGTGTGGGTCGAAGAACATAACCTGTGGAAAATTGGCCATTGTGATCGTAATATATTTCCGTTTCTGCTTAATACCATACCCAGTATGGTATATTGCGAGGTGACAATAAAACCATGAGCCACACAATCAACGACAAGCAAAGTCTCCTGCTCAGAGCCAAGCGCATCCGCGGGCAGGTAGAAGCTCTGGTGCGAGCCCTGGACGAAGAGCGCGATTGCTCCGAAGTTCTGCAAGTGATGAGCGCCGCAAGAGGAGCCATGAACAGCCTGATGGCCGAGCTTCTGGAGGGCCACATACGCAGCCACGTCCTGAACGGAAAGCACAAACCGTCTTCCCAACAGGTGGCGGCCGCCGATGAAGTGATCGACATGGTCAAGTCTTACTTGAAATAACCGCGCTCGCAGCACGGAGGGTACCTGCTATGAGTTCGTCGCCCACAATCGAAAAGTCCCCGATAGGAAATCCTGCCTTCGGGGAGAAGCGAAATCGCCCAGAATTGAAGGAGCCCGCTGCTGGCACTGAGCAGGGAGAACACGGGCACGCAGTGGAGTGGGCCGAGCTCGTCCGCATAGCCTTTGTGACATTGGCTGCGGCTGCGGTCTGGTTTCGGCTCTGGGAGCCGTTTCCGCACGTCAGCGTGATCGGCATTGCGGCCGCCCTGATCGGCGGATATCCCATCTTTAAGGAAGCCTTCGAGAACATCGTTGAACGAAAGATGACGATGGAACTCTCCATGACCATCGCGCTCCTCTCGGCGTTGGCGATTGGAGAGTTCTTCACCGCGCTGGTGATCACTGGTTTCGTCCTTGCCGCCGAGGTATTGGAGGGGCTCACAGTCGGCCGGGGCCGCCGCGCTATCCAGAGTCTCCTGGATTATCTCCCCAGAACTGTCACAGTCCGCCGCAATGGTCAGGTGGTGGAAGTGGCGTCGGCCGAGGTTCAAGCTGGTGACGCAGTCATCGTGAAACCGGGTGGACGCATCCCGGTGGACGGCGTTGTGCTTGGCGGCCGCTCGTTTGTGGAACAAGCGGCAATTACCGGCGAAGCCATGCCGGTTGAAAAAGCTGCCGGAGACGCGGTTTATGCCGGAACCATCAATCAATCGGGCGCGCTCGAAATCGGCGCTCAAAAACTTGGCCGCGACACGACTTTTGGAAGAATCATCGAAGCTGTCGAGCGAGCCGAGACGTCACGGGCTCCCATCCAGAAAACCGCGGATCGCTTGGCTGGTTATCTCGTTTATTTTGCCCTCGGAGCAGCAGTTCTGACCTTCATCCTCACTCACAACGTCAGATCAACCATTTCGGTTGTCATTGTTGCTGGCGCGTGCGGCATCGCGGCTGGAACTCCACTGGCGATCCTCGGCGCAATCGGCCGCGCCGCGCACCAGGGAGCCATCATTAAGGGTGGCCTGTACCTGGAAGCGCTGGCCTTCGTGGACACGGTGCTGTTGGACAAGACCGGCACGTTAACGTTCGGTACTCCCCAGATCCGGGAAGTCATTTCCGCTAACGGCTTCGGCGAGCGGCAGATCATCGCCGCCGCCAGTATTGCCGAGCGCAAGTCCGAACATCCTCTCGCCAAGGCGGTTGTTGCGCGCGCAACCGAACTCGCCATTCCACTGGTGGATCCCGATGAATTCTCGTACACGCCCGGAAGAGGAGTCAGGGTGAGTTATAAGGGCGAGGAAATCATGGTGGGTAGCCTGACGCTTTTCGTCGAACAGGGCCTGACGAGAGGTTTACCGATCGAACCGAACGGCGCGCGTAACGGCGATAGCAATGGCGCGGGCACGGCGTCGGAAGTCTACGTGGCTCGCGCCGGGCAAGTTCTGGGAAGCATCCGAATTGCGGATGTGGTGCGTCCCGAAGCCAAGAGTGCAGTTGCCGCGATGCGACAGATGGGTTTGAAGACTGTTCTGTTGAGCGGAGACACGCAGGCTGCGACTTCCTCCGTTGGCCGCGATCTTGGAGTGGACGAAGCGGTTGGAGGCCTCCTGCCGGAGCAGAAGGCAAAGTGGGTGACGGAGTTGCGTAGCCAAGGCCGGAATGTCGCGATGGTCGGTGACGGAATCAACGACGCTCCAGCCCTGGTCGAAGCCAATGTCGGCATTGCCATGGGATCGGGAACGGACGTTGCGCGCGAAAGCGCGGATGTCATCTTGATCGGGAGCGATCTCTCGAAGCTGGTCGAAACTCTGCGGGTTGCTCGACGCTGTCGCGGAATCATCATGCAGAATTTTGTGGGCACATTGGTCGTCGATAGCGTGGGAGTAGGAATGGCAGCCTTCGGTTTGCTCAATCCGCTGCTGGCCGCGTTTATTCACGTGACCTCAGAGTTGGCGTTCATCCTCAATTCCACCAGATTGCTGCCCCGTAATACCGAAGCCAGGCTGTGATATCGAGCAATATTGCCAATTCGCGCTATTGAATTGCGCTTTGGCTTTTCTGAAAGCAGACGGGACCCGCACCATGAACGAGGATCAAGATCATCCGCTGAAAACGAAGCGCCTCGTGGTCGGTCAAATTACGATCTGCCGGGGCTGCTGTTGCGGCAATGTCGAACGTGGGCTGCCCGAAGTTCCCGTGGAATGGCTGAAGAGCGAATGGCGCAAGCGAGGCCTGTTGAAGCGGGTGCAGCTAACAATTAGCGGTTGTGTTGGCCCTTGCGATGTGCCCAATGTTGTGGTGATCACAAATCCATCCGGCACAGAGTGGCTGGGGAATATCGTTAAGTTCGATCAATACCGGAGCCTGTTGGAGTGGGCTGTCCGGTGTCGGGATGCCGGCGAGATGCTAACCCTGCCGCGCGAATTTCAAGCGTGCAGACTCAGCCCTTTTCCTCGTTAAATCCGCGAATCGTTGTGTACTTCGGAGTGATGGTATCGAGATGCTCATTCCGTTCATGAGCGAGAGCAATGGGCGCGCGTGAACGAAGTGTAAGCGCAACGGGAACGCACGCCCCGCCCTAGAGAAGGCCTTGCGAGCGGAACCGTTTGACCGGGTCTGCGACTGGCAGACCTTGCCGCCGGAAGATCCAGCGGGCCACCGCAAAGCCTATCGCCGCATAGCACAAATGCATCATTCGCATAAATACCCCCAATCAGGATCGACTCATGGACCCTCAGGGGAGGAGTCAATTTTCAGACTCTATCGAAACGATAGCAACGAGATTAAGCGCGAGCAAGGCACAACAGTGCCATCGAAATGGCACAGAGGTAATAGGGGTAACACGAAGGGTCAGGAACCGGAGAAAAGCCCGCAGTTTCTGGCTCTTTCCCGGCTCTGAACGTGAAATGACCCGAGCCTCAGTGCGCCGCAACCGGCTCATCCGTTGCCCGGCCCGCAGGTGGCACGACCACCGTCGATAGGCTGCCTTCAGCAGTCAGCTTCTGAAACGCCGCCAGATCGCGCCGCTGCAAATCTTCCCAGCGGCCGATCAGCTCTCCGCTCTGCCGCTTTAGCTTCTCGAATTCCCTTTGTTCGGCTTCCGTCGGTGCCGAGTCGGCAGTCCCGACGTCCATCGCCAAATACGCCAGCTTCGCGTCCAGTTGCGGAGGATAGGCTAGCGAATCTTCATTGGCGCTGATGGTCAGGTTGATCAGATCCTCGCGAACCGCAACCAGCTTTTTCTCGAGATCGTCGGCCGCCGCCACAACAGTTTTCGCGCTGACGTTCTCCGGCAAGCGCCGCTTCAGGCCGGATAACTGAGAACGAACGTCCTGGATCTGATTGACCGTGTCATACACGCGGCTGAGTTCGTCCCGCGTCTGCAACACCAGATTGAATTGCTGTTCGAGTTCGGCCTGGCTGGTTTTGACTCGCGGATCAAGTTTCAAATCGAAAGCTGCGGTCTGGGTTTGACCGCCCGAGGTGATTCGAACCTGATAACGGCCCGGAACAGCCACGGGACCGCGCGCTCCCGCACCATATTCCCACAGATAGTAGCCGGGAACGTGATGTGCTTCTTCGTAGCGCAGGTCCCACACAAACCGGTTCAACCCCGCTTCGGGCTTAATTTGCTTCTCCGGTTTCTTATCGTCGGGATCGAGCGGCTCTTCCAGCGTGTTGTATTCCGCGCTCGAATATTTGCGAATGACTTTGCCGGAAGGGTCCAGGATTTCGATTTTGGTTTCGGTATCGCCTTTCGGCGCATCTTTCAGGAAGTAATAAATCACCGCGCCCGCCGGCGGATTCTGCCCCGTCCTCTTGGAAGGATGGCGCTCGCCGCCTGCTCCCGCCTGCATCCGGTAAGCCGTCCCCGGCGTATACAGAAATGTGTCTTTCTGCACGATGTCGTCGCTGTACTGCCGCAGCGGCGAAAGGTCGTCGAGAATCCAGAACGCGCGGCCATGCGTGGCCGCGACTAGATCGTTGTCTTTGATGACGAGGTCGTGCACCGGCGTAGTCGGCAGATTTAACTTCAACGGACGCCAGTTCGCCCCATCATTGAATGACACGTAAATCCCCTGCTCAGTTCCCGCATAGAGCAGGCCGCGTTTCTTGGGATCTTCGCGAACCACGCGAACGAACGTCGTCTCGGGAATTCCTTGCCCCAGCTTGGTCCAGCTCTTGCCGAAATCGCTGGTTTTGTAAATGTATGGACGCAGATCGTCGAATTGATGCCGATCGGCGGCGACGTACGCTGTCCCAGCGTCGAAAGGCGAAGGATCAATCTGGCTGATGCGGCTCCACTCCGGCATGTCCCTGGGCGTGACGTTGCTCCAGGTTTTGCCTTCGTCCTTCGTAAGCTGAACCAGCCCATCGTCCGTGCCCACCCACAGCAATCCCTTGGTGATTGGCGACTCCGCCATTGCGAAAATCGTGTCGTAATATTCCGTGCCGGTGTCGTCGAGCGTGATGTCGCCGCCCGAAGGTTTCTGTTTCTCTTTATCGTTGCGAGTCAGATCGGGACTGATGGCCTCCCAGTGAACGCCGCCGTCCGTGGTCTTAAACAGCCGCTCGCCGCCGTGATAAAGCGTGTTGGGATCGTGCGGAGAAAGCATGACCGGAGCCGTCCACTGGAAACGATGTTCCAGATTTGCCGCCCCGCGCGCGTCGGAAAGTTCCGGCACTTCCGTGATCGCCTTCACCTGCCCGATGTGCCGATCGTAGCGCGTGATGTTTCCCTGATAGTCAGCGGCGTAGACAATATTCGGGTCGCGCGGATCGGGCGCAATATAACCCGCTTCGCCGCCGCCCACGTCGTACCAGTCGCTGCGGTCAATGGATCCATCGTCGCTACGGCTCGCGATCGCGACCGTGCCGGCATCCTGCTGCGCTCCATATACCCGATAGGGCGTCGCCGAATCTGCAATCACGTGATAGAACTGCGCCGTCGGTTGATTATCCTGGCGAGTCCAGTTCTTGCCGCCATCGTAAGTCACGGTAACTCCGCCGTCGTTCGAAGCGATCATCCTCTTCGTATTCTGCGGATCGATCCACAGCCCATGATTGTCGCCATGCGGCACTTTCACCTTGTTGAACAAATGCCCGCCGTCGGTGGATTTATAAGCCTCGACGTTCATGATGTAGAGCACGTTCTCGTCGCGCGGATCGGCAATCACGTGCATGTAGTACCATGCACGCTGCCACAGGCTGTGACTGGGATTCACCTGTTGCCACGACTCGCCGCCATCGTCGGATCGATAGAGCCCGCCGTCCGGATTGTGAGCTTCGATCAGCGCATATACGCGATCGGAATTCGCGGCCACGGCGACGCCGATCTTTCCATACGGTCCTTTCGGCAGGCCATGCTCCTGTATTCGCTTCCAGGTCGTGCCACCGTCATTCGAACGATAGAGACCGCTTCCCGGCCCTCCGCTCGACATGTTCCACGAAGTGCGCCGCGCCTGCCACAACGCCGCGAAAAGAATATTCGGATTGTGAGGATCGAAAGCGACGTCAATGCCGCCCGTGTTTTCGTCTTTGTAGAGAACCTTTTCCCAGGTCTTGCCGCCGTCGCTAGTCCGGAAGATGCCGCGCTCAGTGTTCGAACCGTAAGGATGGCCCAGCGCCGCGACGAAAACAATGTCAGGATTATTGGGATTGATAATCACTTTTCCGATGGCGCGCGAATCGCGCAGCCCAACGTTCTTCCAGGTCTTGCCGCCGTCGAGCGACCGGTAGACTCCGTCGCCATGAGAAATGTTTCCGCGGATGCAGGCTTCGCCCGTCCCGACGTAGAGCACATTGTGATTGGAACTCGCAACCGCAATACTTCCGATCGCCGACGTCCCTTCTTTATCAAAAACGGAAGCCCAGGTCATCGCGCCGTCGGTCGACTTCCAGACTCCCCCTCCGGTCGACCCGAAATAATAAGTTGTAGGATCGCCCGGAATGCCGGCAGCTGTCAGGGACCGGCCGCCGCGGAAAGGACCGATCAGCCGATACTTCATGCCTTTGAACGCCTTGTCCTCCGGCTTCGGAGAGTCGGCAGCCTCGGAGTTGTTTTCCTCCGTCGCCGCCGGCTGAGCCGTTTGAGTGGTTTCTGCCGGCTTCGCCGCTTTCGCCGCCTTCGATTGGCGCTCCGGCTTGGTTTGGGCGCTTACCGCGGTGGCCAATAAGATTGAAAAAAAGATTGCGAAAACCATCCGCATAGAAGTAGAGAGATCTGCATTCCTGCGAAACCCTTCTGGGCCCATGTGAAGTTCTCCAGGGAAGAAATGGACAAGGCGCTATAGTAATCGCCGCATAGGCTTTGCTGCAAAGGGCAGAGAATCATCACTAGCGAAATGTGTCATCCTGAGGCCCGCGTTCTTTGCGGGCCGAAGGACCCATGCAACTCTGCCGCGAACTGCACAGGTCCTTCGCTTCGCTCAGGAAGACAATACGTCCCGGCCAATTGACGCCGAGTCGCGCCCACTCACAGCCCCCCGCTCACTTCCTTCCCAACAGCTCTTTCTTCGCCGCTTCCAACTCCTTGCGTGTCGCCGCATCAACCTTGGGATACGACAGCTTCAAACTCTCCAGAGTGTCGACCAAGACCGTCGACACCACCAGCCGCGTAAACCACTTATTATCCGCGGGCACCACGTACCACGGAGCCTCTTCGCTCGCCGTATTGCGGATCATGTCTTCGTAAGCGTCCTGATAATCGTCCCAGTACTTGCGCTCGCGAATGTCCGCTGCGGAAAACTTCCAGTTCTTCTCCGGATGCTCGAGACGCGCCAGAAAGCGCTGCTTCTGCTCCTTCTTGGACAGGTGCAGAAAGAATTTTCGGATGACAGTTCCGCTCCTCGACATGTGCCGCTCGAAGCAGCGAATGTCCTCAAACCGCTCGTCCCATATATTCTTCCCGACGAGAGAAGGGGGCGTCTTCTCGTTCTTGAGGATCTTGGGGTGCACTCGCACCACCAGCACTTCTTCGTAATACGACCGGTTGAAGATTCCAATATGTCCGCGCTCGGGCAGGGAACAGGTCGTCCGCCACAAGAAATCGTGCTGTAGTTCAGTCTCCGTCGGTACTTTGAAGGAGTACACCTGGCAGCCCTGCGGATTGACTCCCGACATCACGTGACTGATGGCGCCGTCTTTTCCCGCAGCGTCCATGGCTTGAATATCAATAGAACCGCCCAGTTGTCCTGAGCATAGAGCATTTCTTGCAGCTCCGCCGTGCGGGCAACCCCTTGCTGCAGAGCCTCCTCTGCATACTCCTTTGAGGGGCAGTCCCCAGTATCCGCAGGATCAAAATCTTTCAAGCGAAAATGTTTGCCGCTTTCCACACGGTAGGTTTTTTCCAGCTTGCCAATCTTCATTTCGAGTCACCCCTTGGGCGTCATCCTGACCGTAGCCGTTCTTCAGGCGGAGGGAAGGATCTCGCGTGTACCGTGCTCGGTCAGGTCCGAAACCGCAAATGGCGCCACCGATTCGCAGCGGTCAAGTATTAAGATTAAGTTATCTCACAACTGGCAGGAATGCGTTTCGTTCAACTGCATTTCGTTCAACAAAGAGAGAACATTAGCAAACCCTTCGAACGCCCCCGCCTTGTTAGTGATAGGATCACTGTCGCGTCGCTGTTTGCTGCTTGCTTGATTGGAGTTTCCTATGAAAGCGCTGCCCCTGGTTGGAGTCCTGCTGCTGGTGCTGGGAGTCCTGTCTTTCGTCGTACCGATTCCTCACAGCGAAAAGCACGGCGTGAAATTCGGAGACGCCAAAATCAGCGTGGAGACCGAAAATAGCGACAAACTGCCTCCCGCGGTCGGAATCGTCCTCATCGCTGGGGGAGTAGTCGCACTCGTTCTGGGGTTGCGCAGGGCGTAGCTCGAACTCACGTCCTCGTCGAAGGCCTAAAGGCTTGAATCAACAGTCGCTTAGCCGCTCTTACTTGCACATCTGTACATACATTCCTGCCCTCAAAGTGTTCCTGCAGGAACACTTTTTCCACAGCTTGAAGCCGGACATTAAATTCAAAATAACTGAAGGAATTACGAAGGCAGCGGCGTGATGAATTCCAGGCCAAAGCAAAATCCATTGCGGGAGCGAACGATGGCGGTCATCCGCGACAGGGTGGGGGTCTCGAACTCGATCTCCAGCAGGTCGCCTGGGTTCAACAGGATTCCCGCATACAACACCATGCCGCCTTCGCTCATTTCGGTGCCGCGTCCCTCCACCACCGTCGTGGAGAAGCCTTTGGAAGTGACGACGCGCACCGGCATATCGACCTCAAGGCGCGGCCAACGGCGTGTGTTTTCAGAAGCGGGCATGATGCCAATCATTATTCTTGTGGGCATTTTTTTCAAATTACGAAGGTGACATGAGCTTCCGCGCAAGCGGTCCGCTGGTGAAATCCGCGGCAATTGTGCTGGAAACCTGCCGGTGGAGGCGCATCCCTGTACAATCTGCGTGTGAATTTGCTCAGAAAATTGTGCCTGGCTACGCTCGTCGTCCTGTGGTTAGGCACGCTGACGTGGGCAGAGTCGGTTGCACAACTGCAGCCCACAGGATACGTCAACGATTTCGCGCACGTTCTTGACCCCAATACTAGCGCACAGATCACGGATATCTGCCGGCAGATTGACGAAAAGGCTCACGCGCAAATCGCTCTTGTGACCATCAATTCCCTGGATGGGACCGACATCGAAAGCTACGCTGTCGACTTGCTTAAGAAATGGGGGATCGGCGCGAAATCCACCAATCGCGGAGTTCTGATCTTATACGCGATTCAGGACCACCGCGCTCGCATTGAAGTGGGCTACGGACTGGAGCCGATTCTGCCCGATGGCAAGGTCGGTGGTTTTCAACGCGAGGCCATTCCGCTGATGCGGAGCGGGAACTACAACGACGCCTTGCTGCTGGTTACAAGCCGCGTGGCCGAAGTGATCGCGACGGACGCGGGCATTCAACTCACAGGTTCACAGCCGCAGGCTCCGACACAGACGGAGCCTCAGACCGGCGGCGGCCTGTCGGTTGGCGGGATCATTGGAATTATCGTCGTTATCCTAATCATCCTGTTTACACCGTTACGCAGCATTCTTTTCTGGCTTCTTTTTTCTCAGATGTTCGGCGGGCGCGGTGGTGGTTTCGGCGGTGGTGGGTTTGGAGGTGGTGGTTTCGGCGGAGGAGGCGGCGGGTTTGGCGGTGGGGGAGGCTTCGGCGGTTTTGGTGGCGGCAGTTCGGGTGGCGGCGGCGCCAGCAGCAGTTGGTAACCAACGAGGTATCGAAATGGTCCCTGCAGATAAAATCGACGGCGAGATCGAAAAAAAGATCGACGAGTTCGTGAAACGAGTTCGCGATGCCGCGGGTGCGAATCTCGAGAGCATCATTCTGTTCGGCTCGGCGGTGTCTGGCGATTTCCATATCGGGTTGTCGAACCTGAACATGTTCTGCGTTCTGCGCGATTGCTCGTTCGCGGCGTTGCAAGCGCTGGCTCCGGTGGCCAAGTGGTGGGAAAAGCAGAAGCAGCCTCCGCCGCTTTGTATGACTCGCAAAGAACTGGAGCGGTCCACCGATGTCTTTACCATCGAGTTGCTGGACATGCAGCAACATCACCGCGTCCTGTTCGGAGAAGATGTGGTGCAGGGCTTGCGGATTTCCCTGCACGTTCATCGAGTACAAGTCGAATATGAGCTGCGAGAAAAGTTGATCCTGCTTCGCCAGCAAGTCCTGTTGGCCTCGGGAAACAGTTCGCGACTGTGGGACTTGCTGCTGCGTTCGGCTCCATCGTTCGGCACCCTGTTTCGCCACGCCCTGATCGCGCTGGGGGACTCGTCGCAGCCGGGACGACGGGGAGCCGTTAACGTCCTGGCGAAGCGGGTGGGATTCGATCTGTCGGCGATGAATCAGGTTCTGGATGTTCGGGAAAATAAAGTTGATCCGAAGAAGATCGACCTCAACGGGCTCGTAGCCCGCTATCTGGCAACGGTTGAGAAAGTCGCTGCCGCGGTCGATGAAGCGTTAGACTCAGATGCATCCGGCCCTGCGTAACCGCAGCACATTCAGATTGCAAGGAGGAAGGTATGGGGAAAGGTTTAATCGCGGTGGTCGTAATCATTGTTCTGCTGGTGTGCGTGCTGGCCTTCTTCGGCCAATACGTGAGCGTGAAGAATACGCTGGTGAGCAAGAACGAGGCGGTGAAGAGCGCGTGGTCCCAGGTCGACATCGTGCTGCAACGCCGCGCTGACCTGATTCCAAATCTGGTCGAAACGGTGAAAGGATATGCGAAGCAGGAGCAGACCGTGTTTGGCGACATCGCCAAGGCGCGCTCGGCGCTACTCTCGGCGGGAACTCCGCAAGAAAAAATCGCGGCCAATGGGCAGCTGGATGGAGCCCTCGGCCGCCTGCTGCTGATCGTAGAGAATTACCCGCAATTAAAGTCCAACGAAAACTTTTTGCGGTTACAGGACGAGCTTGCCGGCACTGAGAATCGCATTGCAGTTGAACGCAAGCGCTATAACGATACCTTGCAGGACTACAACACTTACGTCCAGCAATTCCCCAACAGCATTTTCGCGAAATGGGCCGGATTCAAACCGAATGAGGCCTACTTCGCGGCCTCCGAAGGAGCGCGCGAAGTTCCTAAGGTAAATTTCTCGAATCCCAGCACATCGAATCCGCCGGCGACTCCCCAACCGGCGCCAGCACACTAAGAAAAAGCACCGCTCTGGCGCTGGGGGCGTCAGCCCTACAGGGGCAATAGATGGGGACCTGTTACGACATCGCTGAAGCGGTGTCCTGATACAAGCCACGTCCTTTCAGGCGACGGCTACGTTGCGACTTCAGCAAAACCTCTACGGCGGCGACAACGACTGGCGGTCGGATTATGTTCGCTGGCGTACAGTGTCTGCCGTATTCCGCATTGAGCCAGAAGGCGTAAGGTCAAATCAGCCTTTCGTCGGACTTAACGCCGGATCATCTGCGCTCACCATGGTGGATGCGATGCGAAAACTATTTAAGGATTGTCCCCTGGCGAAGCCTCGGATCGCTCTGCCGTGATCTTTATCTTTAAGTTTGCCGAAAGAGGCTGTTTTGTTGCGGATTCTTCTGGTGGATGACAATGCGTTGGCGAGATCCGCTATCAAGGCAGCGCTGCAACAGCATTCGGAGTGGGTCGTGGTTGGAGAAGCGAGCAGCGGGCGTCAAGCACTGGATTCCTTCCGCCACCACAAGCCCCAGATTACCGTAATGGATTTCAAAATGCCTGGTATGAATGGCCTCGAAGCGGCCCGGCGCTTAACCGAGCGCGACCCTGAGGTTCGCATTTTGATGATCACCACTGATCCTTCCAACCAGCTTGAGCAAGAAGCCAAGAGGGCCGGCATCAAAGGGCTTTGTCCCAAGGACGAAATGCACTGTCTTGAGAACGCCATTGACGTGGTGATCAGCGGAGGGACTTATTTTTCCCAGGAAGCGGCGTAAATACTCTTTCATCGGCATGATAAGTTTCCCATTTTTGAAGCAAGCTCTGCCCTTACTATTTAGTTTTTTAATCCTGTTGTAATCCACGCTCAACGCTTTCGTTATAGACTTCCCTCACCGCAAGAAAATTCCTGAGGCCCAGCCGACTTGTGCATGGTGTCGTGCACAAAGCAGGAGATCCTTGCGTCAAAAAAGGGGAGGCATTTTATGTGGTTTCAACAACTAGGGAGAGGGGTGTCAGTTGCTCTGTTGCTGCTTGCAAGCCTGGCAGCGTTGGCCCAAGTGCCTTTGTCGCAACATGTGGTGCTGGTGATCGACGAGAACACCACTTTCAATGATGTGATCGCCAACATGCCCTGGCTGGTGAGTAAGGGCAATGCGAACGGATATGCCAGCAATTACCACTCCGATAACAGCGGCTCTCTGATGGACTACCTGTGGCTCGCGTCGGGCAGTTGCCACTCCAGCGCCAACTGCACTCTGCCCGCGGGAACCCATAACTTCAACTGCTCGGGAAACGACTGCTACTATCCGGAAACGACGACCACGGACCCGATTACGGATGACAACATTTTTCGGCTGATGAATAACGCAGGAGTTTCGTGGAAGGTTTACGCCCAGTCGTACGCGCTCGCGGGAGGAACGCCGACAACCGCGGACAATCAAAACGGCACTTTCTACTACCGACGCCATAATGCGGCAACCTGGTACAGCGACGTCTTGAACAATGTTGACGGATCGGCCAGCAAGGTCGTCGACCTGTCGGAACTTGCAATCGATGTGGCGAAGGGGACGTTGGCGCGATTCACCATCATCGTTCCCGATGGCAATCACGATGCTCACGACTGTCCAGTTGGCATGGTGACGTGCTCGGTTGCCCAGAACCTTGCCTCGGCGGATAAATTCCTCAGCAGCACGTTGAGTCCGATTCTAAGTGGCACGGATTTTAAACCCGGCGGCAGCGGTCTGCTTTTCGTGACCTTCGACGAATGCGCCAGTGGCACGAATCAGGGATGCGGAGCGTCGGTCTATCTCGCGGTGATTGGTCCCCAAGTGAAGCCTCACACGATCTCCGTCCTGCCTTACAAGCATGAGAATACTTTACGCACCCTGCTGGCGGCTCTGGGAATCAACACTCTACCAGGCGCGGCTGCTACGGCGGTTGAAATGTCGGATTTTTTTACGACCAGCGGCAACAAACCATTGGTTGCGGTCGGTTCGCCCGCCAAGGGCGGCACGGTCGGTCCCTCTCTGACAATTCAGGCTTCCGCGGTCCCCACCGTCAATCACGCGATCACGGGATGGTATGTCTATGTAGATGATGCGCCGGTCTACGATGCACAATCGGTAGCCGCCATCAATCCGGTTTTGAATATGAATTTAGGAACACACACCGTGCTCGTGCGAACGTGGGACAGTTCGGGAGCGTTCGGGGATCGAAGCTTTTCCGTGACTGTCGTACCGAAACCAATCGTTGCCGTCGGTACTCCCAGCAATTACGCGAACGTAGGCTCCCCGGTCAATATTCGAGCTTCAGCTTCGCCAACTGCCGGCCACACCATCAGCGGCTGGTGGATTTATGCCGACGGGGCCGGCGCTTTCAGCGCGGGAGCTGGGAGCGCGATTAACGCCAGCCTGCCCTTGAAAGCTGGCGCGCATAATTTGTTGGTGCGCGCGTGGGATACGTCAGGCGCATATGGCGATCGAACGCTGTCTGTGCAGATTCACTAGGCGGCGAATCTGCTCGGTTTCTTTCGACCTTCGCACCCGCTGGAAACACGGGCAACGATTGGATGGTTACTTCATTTTCAAGACGACGGTATTGCGCTCATCGCTGGCAATAATGCGGTAGAACTTCTTCAGGTCGTCAGCCCGATTCACCGGCACGCTCAGCTCCTTGACTTCGAACGTGCGGCTGTAGTGGATGAAGTTGCCGTTCACTTCCGTCTTGGCGTGATAGCTGGCGAAAGGGTAGTCGGCGTCAACGGCGGGAGGTAGGTCGTCCACGACGTAACCCGGGGGAATCGCGATTTCGAAGGTATCCGTATCGCGCGAGGGGCCTTCAAATTCAATGGGGAACTGGCGCGCCTCTTTGGTTTCCAGCAGGCCGCTGCTTTTCACTCCCAGCACTCGCGGACGCACGAGCAGCAAACCGCCGGCATTCGTCGCATAGTCCCGCGCTTCAAACGAATAGTGAAAGCCAAAGGGCTGGTCGGTGCGGGTCAGGTTTTCGATGCTGGCATGAGTAATGCTGAAGAGCGACAACGAGCCCGCCAGCAGATCTTCGATAGGCTTGATCTGATCCGCAGACTTGGTCACCGAACGCAGCCGCCTGCGTTCCGACCGCGCGCGATCTCCCAAGCGCGTTTCGCTGACCTCGCCTGTCAGAGTCCCCAGTGGAGAGAGTGTAAGCTTGCCGGTGCGCTGGATGCTGTTCATGGCAGAAGGCTGCCGCGGCAGTTCGACAAGCTCTCCGCCTTCGGGCGTAACCAGCAGCCCATAATTAGCCTGCAGATATCCGCCAATTTCGCCGAACGGCGTCAATTCGTTGGTCGGGTCAAAGTAAAGAAGAGAGCCGAGACGAGGATGTTGTATGGTGGCGACCAGCGATGGATCGGAAACGCTCGCTGGTAATTGAATGGCTAAAACCACGTGGTTGAAGTCGCCAACGTTAGCGGTCGCCTGAGGAGTAACGGAGCCGCGTTCGGAATTGATGACCACATAAAAAGACTCGATGCCCACCTGGCTCAACATGGAACTGAGCAGGGTCGCTTTATCTTTGCAATCGCCATAGCGGTGCGCGAACACTTCGGAAGCGGAATGGGGTTGCCAACCTCCAATGCCCAGTTCAATCGCCACGTAGCGGATGTCGCGCTGCACGAACTGCGCTAGCGCTTTGGCTTTCTCCAGCGGAGTTTGCGCTGCCGCGGTGAGAGTGGCTACCTGTTGCGTGATTTGAGAAGAAGCGTCGCGGCGGCCGCCAGTCAGGTTTCGATACCAGTTGCCCATCTCCTGCCAACTGCTGAAACCGTGGGCGGAAGCGCCGCCAGCCGGAAAGAAGGAGATGACCAGCTGGCCGGC
>Ga0073928_10001670_pt1 | contig 41479 bp, 39 predicted proteins | sample PaiPotPPA55metaG_FD_76969 | JGI IMG/M metagenome (GOLD analysis project Ga0073928, IMG submission 76969) | Iron sulfur acid spring bacterial and archeal communities from Banff, Canada, to study Microbial Dark Matter (Phase II) - Paint Pots PPA... ...
CCACCGAATACGCTCCGAGATTGAGTGTCATGGCGAGTACAGCGGCCACGTATTCATCGATACGAATGCCCAGCGCCGGCAGCCCGAAAAACACGAAGAACAATTGCACGATGAACGGCGTATTGCGGATCGCTTCCACATAACCGCCAACGAACGAGCGCACTGCGGGGAACTTGCTACCTTTGCCCGCCGCACCGAGTATGCCGACCGCGAGGCCGAGCACGGTTGATACGGCAGTCAGCCCAAGGGTTACTGCCGCGCCGCTCGCGAACATGCCGGCGTACTGTCCGAGATCGCCGAACTGGAGTTGATAAGCCATTAAAGCGGCGCCTTGTTATTTAAGCTTGGATAGTGTTGATTCGCGAGTCGAATTAAAGATCAGTCGGCAGCGGCGCCTTGAACCACTTCTGCGATATGGCGTTGAGTGAGCCGTCCTTCTTTGCCTGGGCGATGGCGGCATCGACCTTGGCCAGCAAGCGTGGTTCGTTCTTGTTCATGCCAATGAAACAAGGCGAGTTCTTGATCACGAACTTCGGTTCCGGACGGCGGGGAGGATTGTTCGCAAGGATCGTTGCTGCGACGAGATTGCCCGCGGCGATCAGTTGGACCTGACCGGAAAGAAACGCCTGGATGGTGGCGTTGTTGTCTTCGAAACGCTTGATGTTCGCGTTCGGGGCCATTTGCGTGAGCGCGATTTCTTCGAGTGCGCCGCGCGTTGCACCGACCGTCTTGCCGGTCAGGTCGGCCGGGCCGGTGACCTTGATATCGGCGGGGCCGAACACGCCCTGGAAGTACGGCGCGTAGGCCGCGGAGAAGTCCATTACCTTCTCGCGATCCGGCGTCTTGCCCAGCGACGAGATCACCAGATCCACTTTATTCGTCGTCAGGTACGGGACGCGATTCGCGCTGTTGACCGGCACGAGTTCGAGCTTGACGCCCAGTGACTTGGCGAGCAGCGCGGCCGTATCGATGTCATAACCCTGCGGCTTCATATCGGCGCCAACGGCGCCGAACGGCGGGTAATCCTCCGGCACGGCAACTTTCAGGACACCGGCTTTCGTGATGTTGTCGAGCGCGTCGGCGTGAGCGGTGAGCGGGACTAAAGCAAGAGCCGGGATGGCGAGAAGGGCGGCGACTGCGGTGCGAACTGCGCGGCGGCGAAGCGTGTTGGTCATTTGATTCTCTTTCCTTGGATCGCGATGTGGCGCGGTGCGTCTCATTGATGGACGCACTCGTCGGAAAGAGGGTTAAGCGAGAGTCGTGCCATTGCTCTTGCGCCTTACTGGGTGGGCTTGAGCGGGATGCATGTCGTCGCGATGCACAAAATATGGGCTTAATTGTGCTCTTTTGTGGTGCGGATTTTAATGGGCGTTACCCGGGCTAGGTGGTCCAAAGCCTGAGCGGTCGGGCATCGACGCCATGAATCAACGGACGCAGCGTAGTCCAGCATTCGGTCATTAATTGTTGAAGTGACTCCATTGAATGGCTTGCGGCGCGCACGATCAGTACGCCCGGTGCGACGCAGGAAGCGGCGGCGCGGAGGGTGTCATCGAACGGAAGGCGTGCTGTCAGGGATTCCGCCAGCGCGTCGTCGCAGGCCGGGCCGATTGCCCAGAGCGTGCCGTAGGCGGGAAAGCCTGCAAGGCCTTGCGGCGCGAGGCGCAAAGGATCGTTGGCGCTCAATAACGCACGTTCGAACCAGCGCAAACGGCCCTTGCTGTCCTTGATCCGCGCTGTGGAAACCAGGCGACCGTCCGACCATCGTTCGCCCGCTGCCTGCCTGCCCAACTGCATCGCGTCCCAGCCTATGGCCGTCGCCGTCTCGTCCATCGTCAGCGTGAAATCCAGCGCCACGTTCGATGACTCGAACACGATGTTGTTCTGCGGCAGCCAGTCGAGCTTTGCGTTCGCGCCGACGCGGATATCGATTCGCTGCGTGGCGAGTTTGCCGTTCGCCTTGTACCACTTGGTCGCACCGGGCGTAGTGATAACGGCGTGCGTTTGCCCGGCCAAGTCGATGTCAATTGCCAGCCGGTCACCACCCGCCACGCCGCCCGGCGGATGCACGATCACCGCGTGGCAGATGGTCTCGCCCTCGGGGTACAGGGGGCGTTGCATGCGCAAGGGCCCCATGTGTTTCCGGTGCGTGAGCGCCGTCCGCCCGGAAGGCTGATGCGTGAAGCCGAGTTCGAGCTTGCCGTGCCACTCGTCGGAGTCAGAGACAGTCGATGGCAACAGCGTGGCGATAGGTTCGTGATGCATGAGGCTTTCAGGATCGGAGCGAGTCGCCAATAGTACGGCGAGCGTCAGACCGCGATCAACTCCCGCACACCATGCGCTTCCATGTCCGCGCCTTCGCCGCCCGCGACGATCTCCCCGCGGCTCATTACCCAGTACCTGTCCGCAAGCTCGCGAGCGAAGTCGTAATACTGTTCAACGAGCAATACCGTCATGCCCATTTCATCGACGAGTTGACGCAACGTGCGCCCGATATCCTGGATGATGGACGGCTGAATGCCCTCGGTGGGTTCATCGAGAATGAGCAACTGTGGTTCGCTCATGAGCGCACGGCCTATTGCAAGCTGCTGTTGCTGGCCGCCTGACAGATCCCCGCCGCGCCGGCTTTTCATCTCCTTGAGTACGGGGAAGAGTTCGTAGATCCGGTCCGGTACCTTCGACGGCGCCTTGCGGCTCGCCGCGCCCACGAGCAAGTTTTCCTCGACGGTGAGCCGGCCGAAGATATCGCGGCCTTGCGGTACGTAAGCCAGGCCGCTCGATACGCGCTTGTAAGTAGGCATGGATGAAATCTTCGCGCCGCGCCATGAGATCGTGCCGCTTTTGGTCGGCACGACGCCCATCAGACAGCGCAGCAAGGTGGTCTTGCCCACGCCGTTGCGGCCGAGTAAAACGGTCAGTTTTCCATCGGGCACGGTCATCTTCACATCGCGCAGGATGTGGCTGCCGCCGTAGAACTGGTTGAGGGAATCGACTTCGAGCATTTTCTTGAGCTTTCCGTGGTGATCAAATCAGCGGCCGAGGTACGACTCGATCACTTTCTCGTTGCGCTTCACTTCGTCGAGCGTGCCGTGCGCGAGTACGCTGCCTTCGGCCATCACGGTCACGCGTCCCGACTCACCAGAGAGCGCCGCGACGAATTCCATGTCGTGCTCGACGACCATCATCGAACACGTGCCGCGCAGCTTGTTCAGCAACTCCGCGAGCTGCATGGTCTCGTGGTCCGTCATGCCGGCCGCGGGTTCATCGAGTAAGAGCAAGGCGGGTTGCTGCATCAGCAACATGCCAATCTCCAGCCGCTGCTTCTGCCCGTGCGACAACTCGCCGGCATAACGCGTGGCATCGGCTTCGAGATGAATCAGCTCCAGCGTTTCCTCAATCCGCGCCTGCGCCTCGCGATCCAGTTTCGACCTGAGAGACGCGAGCCAGCCCTTGTCGGTTTTCATCGCGAGCTCGAGGTTTTCCCACACCGGATGATTCTCGAACACGGTCGGCTTCTGGAACTTCCGGCCAATGCCCGTGCGCGCAATCACCGGCTCCGACATGCGCGTCAGGTCAAATGTCTGGCCGAGAAAAACCTTGCCCGAATCCGGACGCGTCTTGCCGGTGATGACGTCCATCATCGTGGTCTTGCCGGCGCCGTTGGGCCCGATCACGCAGCGCAGTTCGCCTACATCAATGGACAGCGTCAGCTTGTTCAGTGCGCGAAAACCATCGAAGCTCACCATCACGTCTTCGAGATAAAGGATCGTGCCGTGCGAGACATCGATCTCGCCCGGTTCCAATACGTGGCCCAAGCCGGTGATGCCGTTTTGATTGCGCTCGTTGATTTCAGGCAGCGGAGGCAGGTCCACGATCAAGGCGTTGTACGCGTTGTCCAATGACATCGAAAAGGTAGTCAATGTGAGTGTCCTCCCACTTTCTTCTTGCGCAGGGCCATGTCGATGAGACCCATGATTCCGTTGGGCAGCAGCAAGGGCACGAGCGTGAAGATCAGCCCGAGGAAGAACAGCCAGTATTCAGGGAAGTTCGCCGTGAAAAAGCTCTTCGCACCGTTCACCGCGAACGCGCCGATGATCGGCCCGATCAAGGTTCCGCGGCCGCCCACGGCGACCCAGATCGCCATTTCGATGGAGTTCCCCGGCGACATCTCGTTCGGGTTGATGATGCCGACTTGCGGCACGTACAACGCACCGGCAATGCCGCACAAAACAGCCGATACGGTCCAGATAAAGAGCTTGTAGGACAGCGGGCTATAGCCGAGAAACATCAGCCGCGCTTCGCCATCACGAACGCCCGTGACCACGCGCCCAAGCTTCGAAGTCACAATTGCCCGTGCCGCGATAAACGCCAGAATCAGCACGCCCAGTGTGATCAGGAACAGCACGGTACGCGTGCCGGGATGCGTGATCGGAAAGCCCGCGATGCGCTTGAAATCCGTGAAGCCGTTGTTGCCGCCGAAACCGGTTTCGTTGCGATAGAACAGCAGCATCGCGGCGAAGGTCATGGCTTGCGTGATGATCGACAGGTACACGCCTTTTACGCGCGATCGGAACGTGAAGAAGCCGAACACCCAGGCGAGTACCCCCGGCACCAGGATCACCAGCAACAGCGCATACCAGAGGTGTTCAGTGCCTTGCCAGAACCAGGGCAGCTTGTGCCAGTCGAGGAACACCATGAAGTCGGGCAGATCACTTTGATAGTTGCCTTCACGGCCGATGGAACGCATGAGGTACATGCCCATTGCATAACCGCCGAGCGCGAAGAACAGCGCATGCCCGAGGCTCAGGATCCCGCAATAACCCCAGACTAGATCGAGCGCCAATGCGCCTATCGCGTAGCACATGAGCTTGCCGACAAGCGTCATGGAATAGGCGCTCAGGTGGAACGTGCTTGACTCCGGCAGCACGAGCGCCGCGACCGGCACGTAGACACCCATCGCGATGATGAATGCGATCAGCGCAATCCAGCCACCGCGGGGAAGGAGGGCGGCGCGCGGGGGCAGGCCCAGCGCAAAACCTTCGCGCTTTGCCTGCGCATCGGGTTGTGGCGAGACGTCGAGATTTGCGGAGACGTTGGGTGTATTCATCTCAAACCTCTGCGCTGCGGCCCTTCAGGGCGAACATGCCCTGAGGACGTTTCTGGATGAACAACACGATCAGCACGAGCACCGCGATCTTCGCGAGCACCGCGCCCCAGAAGGGTTCTATCGTCTTGCTGACAAGCCCGAGCCCAAATCCGCCGATCACCGTTCCCGCCAGTTGTCCGACGCCGCCGAGCACGACCGTCATGAATGAATCGATGATGTAGCTTTGCCCCAAATCCGGCCCGATATTGCCGATCTGCGAGAGTGCGCAGCCACCCAGTCCGGCGATGCCCGCGCCGAACGCGAATGCATAGGAATCTACACGAGCCGTCTTCACGCCGACGCACGCCGCCATGCGCCGGTTTTGCGTGACGGCGCGCACGAACAGGCCGAGGCGTGTCTTGGTGAGCACGACCCAGGCGAGCAACACCACGACAAGCGAGAAGCCGAGGATGGTCAGGCGGTTGTACGGCAGGATCAGGTTCTGCATGACGGAGACGCCGCCGCTCATCCACGATGGGTTCGTCACCTGTACGTTCTGCGCGCCGAAGATGGTGCGGGTTGCCTGGATCAGGATCAGGCTGATGCCGAAGGTGGTCAGGAGTGTTTCGAGCGGCCGGCCGTAGAGATGTTTGAGGACCAGCCGTTCAAGCACGATACCGACCACCGCCGCCGCAGCAAATGACACCGGCACCGCGAACAGCGGATACCAGTTGAATGCGCCGGGTGCGTAATGCTGGACGAGGTTCTGGACCACGTACGTGGCGTAGGCGCCGATCATCAGGAACTCGCCGTGCGCCATGTTGATCACGCCGATCAAACCGTACGTGATCGCGAGGCCCAGTGCGGCGAGCAATAGCACGCTGCCGAGCGAAAGACCCGCGAAGATCGTGCCGACAATCTCGCCGCGCCGCTGAATCGAATTCAGTTCTTCGATACCCGCTTGCGCCGCTGTACGTACCCGCGCATCGGGCTCGGCGAAGGTGCCGTCCGCGTTCTTCGCGACGATCGGGCGCAAGAGCTCGTTCATATCCAGGTCGTGACGCGCGGCGACCAGTTGCACGGCTTCAAGGCGCTTGTTGGGATCGGTATCGTGTAGCGCGGTGGTAGCCCAGAGCGTATCGAGACGCTTCTTGAGCGTCGGGTCGGTCTCCTTCGCGCGGGCTTTATCGACTAAAGGTTTGATTGAGGGATCGGCGTTCTTCAACAATTCGTCGATAGCCGCGCGGCGCACAGCAATATCCGGCGATGCCAGTTGCAAGCCCGACAACGCACCCGATACCTTCGAGCGCAGCAGATTGTTCAGCGTGACCGGTTGCGCATCAGGCGCTTCCACGGTCTTGTTGGTGAGCGGGTCCTTGTTGCCATCGTCGGTTTGGATCAGGACCTTGCCAGCGTCGGTGGCGACAAGCGAACCATCGGAGAGTGCGTTCAGCACGGCGATTGAAGGGGTATCGGCGTTAGCGATCAGTTTGTCGATGGCGGCGGATTTGGCGTCGAAGTCGTCAGCGGCGAGCGGAGCGAGATCGTCCGCTGTCAGGGCCGCAAACGCGGCGAGCGGCATGCAGGCAATCAGGATTGCGCAGAGGCCACGGCGAGCGAAGCGAAGAATCGAATCAGTCATGAATGGCCTGTCAGGTAGAGCGGAGTGCGGGGCGGCGTGCTGCGTATGCCGCCCTGGACTCGTACGAACCGCCGCTCTTGTTCTTGTGCTTCGAGCGCGGCGGTTCGATGTTTCAACGTTCGTACTTACCGAGACGTAATACCGGCACTTAAGCTACGCGACGACGGCGCAGAAAGTCGGGAATCGAGCTGACCACATCCGGCTTGCTATCGTTGCCTGGAATGTACGGGCTCCACGGTTGCGCGCGAATAGCAGTCTTGGTGCGCCACACGACGTTGAACTGACCGTCGGCACGCACTTCACCGATCATCACCGGCTTGTGCAGGTGGTGGTTACCGTCCATCTCGAGCGTGAAGCCCGACGGCGCCGCGAACTTCTGGCCGACCATTGCCACGCGGATCTTGTCGACATCCACGCTCTTCGCTTTTTCGGCAGCTTGTTTCCACATGTGGATGCCGACGAAGGTCGCTTCCATCGGGTCGTTCGTCACGCGCTTGTCGCCGCCCGGCAGGTTGTTCTTCTTCACCCAGTCGGCGAACATCGCCTTGAACTTCGTGTTCTCCGGGTTCTTCAGCGACATGAAGTAGTTCCATGCGGCGAGGTTGCCGACCAGCGGTTTTGTATCGATACCGCGCAGTTCTTCTTCGCCCACTGAGAACGCGACGACAGGCACGTCGGTTGCCTTTAGACCTTGATTGCCGAGTTCCTTATAGAACGGCACGTTGGAGTCGCCGTTCACGGTCGAGATCACGCAGGTCTTGCCGCCTTGCGAGAACGTCTTGATGTTTGCCACGATGGTCTGGTAGTCCGCGTGGCCGAACGGCGTGTAGACCTCTTGAATGTCGTCGTCCTTCACGCCCTTCGAGTGCAGGAACGCGCGCAGGATCTTGTTCGTCGTACGCGGGTACACGTAGTCGGTGCCGAGCAGGAAGAAGCGCTTGGCGCCGCCGCCTTCCTTGCTCATCAGGTATTCGGTGGCAGGAATGGCCTGCTGGTTCGGCGCTGCGCCCGTGTAGAACACGTTGCGCGACATCTCCTCGCCTTCGTACTGCACCGGGTAGAAGAGCAGGCCGTTGAGTTCCTCGAACACCGGCAGCACCGATTTCCGCGATACCGATGTCCAGCAGCCGAACGTCACCGCCACTTTGTCTTGCGAGATCAGTTGGCGGGCTTTTTCGGCGAAGAGCGGCCAGTTCGATGCCGGGTCGACAACCACCGGTTCGAGTTGACGGCCGAGCACACCGCCGCTTGCGTTGATCTGGGCGATGGTCATCAGCGCAGTGTCTTTCAGCGACGTTTCCGAAATCGCCATTGTTCCGGAAAGTGAATGCAGGACGCCTACTTTGATCGGTCCCGTATCGGCGGCTTGCGCTTTTGAAATGGGCAATTGGCCCGCAATCGCGAGCGCGCCCGACATGGAGCCGAACTTCAGGAGACTGCGTCGTTTCATGTAATTCCCCTTGCCGATATGTTTGTTTGAGGCGGTGTCTGGTGGATTTTTTATATCGCTGACGGAGAGTCAGTGGGTAGGACACTGCAAGGGGTATGCCAATTGGTGGTTTGTGCTGATCTATCGCGGGTTTGAAGGTGGGAAAAGGCGGCAAGGGGTATGTAGGGGTTAATGCGGATGCACTCGATTGGTGCGAAGACGGATGGCACGCCTTGTGGCGGTGCGTCAGGCGTGGGGGTGGAGCGTGGGGTCCAAGTTGGATAGCTAAAGACAGCGTGAATTTGAGTAGTTAATCAGTCGCGCGCTGTCCTCGCTGAGGTGCACCGAACGCGAGTGCGTTCGGTGCTTGACCATGCCAGAAGCAAGCCTACCGGTTCACCACCCGCTTAGGCACGCTCAGCGCGAGCAACCCACCCAGCACCATGAACGCGGCGAGCATATACATGCCGCTGGCATTCGATGCCGTCACTTGCTTGAGCCATCCCACGAGATACGGACTCAAAAACCCCGCCAGATTCCCAAGCGAGTTGATCATCGCAATCCCTGCCGCGGCACCCGTTCCAGCGAGAAACGCCGTAGGCAAGCTCCAGAACAGCGGCAGCGTAGTAAGAATGCCCATGGTAGCCAAGGTGAGGCCAAGCATGGCCATTGTCGTATTCGTCGACCACACGACCGACACCACCAGCCCCAACGCCCCTACAGCCGCGGGAATGGCGATATGCCACCTCCGCTCGCCTCTTTTATCGGCACTACGCGCAACGAGCAGCATGCCAATCACAGCCGCACCAAACGGAATGGCGGACAACAAGCCGATGGTCAGCGCGTCCTTCACCCCGGTCGCCTTGATAATCGTCGGCAGCCAGAAGCTCACGCCATAAAGCCCCATCACGAACGAGAAGTAGATCAGGCTCATCAACCAGACCCGCCCGCTCTTCAGCACCTCGCGCACGGGCATATCTACCTTTTCGACGTTGTCCTTAGCGATATTCCGCTCGAGCAACTCACGCTCTTCAACCGTGAGCCACATAGCCTTGGCAATCCGGTCGTCCATGAAGATGAACACGACGATCCCGACCACAATCGATGGAATGCCTTCCAGCAGGAACAGCCATTGCCATGCGTGCCAGCCGTTGACGCCATCGAAGTTCTTCATGATCCAGCCCGACACTGGCCCGCCGATCAACCCTGATAACGCGATCGCTGTCATGAACAATGTCGTCATGCGCCCGCGTCGTTCGGCCGGAAACCAGTACGTGAGATAGAGGATGATGCCGGGGAAAAATCCCGCTTCGGCCACGCCCAGAATGAAGCGCATCACATAGAACATGGTGGGCGTGGTGATGAACATCGTGAGGGCAGAAATGATGCCCCACGTGATCATGATCCGCGCGATCCATACGCGTGCGCCGACCTTGTGCAGGATGACGTTGCTGGGAATTTCGAAGATGAAATAACCGAAGAAAAAGATGCCTGCGCCAAAGCCATAAACAGCGTCGCTCAAACCAAGATCCGTCGACATCTGCAGCTTCGCGAAGCCCACGTTCACACGATCCAGATACGCCACCACGTAGCAGATCAGCAGCAACGGCGAGAGCCGCCACGCAACCTTGCGATACGTCGCCGCTTCGAACGCGGAGGGCGGCGCGCCCGCGCCCGGTCGATGCAAGTCACCCGCAGTACTGGCCATTTTGTCTCCTGACTATTTTTATCGATGGAAAAACGTGCTGTTGGATTCTAGCTGCTCGCTATAAAGCGCAACCGTCTGTTTTCTATGGGGAAAACACCGACCGAGGCGCATCCGCCGGATGCGCCTCTGGCAAGCACGTCAGACGCAGCGTCCGCCGTCCACTTCCAGCGCGACACCGGTGATGAATTCGGCGTCATCGGAGGCAAGATAGAGCGCCGCGTTCGCAATATCCTGCGGCGTCGAAAGCCGTCCCAGCGGGATCGTCGCGAGGAACTTCTGACGGTTTGCGGGCGTGTCTTCCATGCCCATGAACTCCGATAGCAAACCCGTTTCGCCCATCACCGGGTTGATGCAATTGACGCGTATCCGGTCTGGCCCAAGCTCAACAGCCAATGCCTTGCTCGCGATAATCACCGCTGCCTTGCTGCCGTTGTACCAAACCAGACCGGGCCGCGGCCGCACGCCTGCTGTCGATGCCACGTTGATGAACGACCCGCCGCCGACCTTACGGAAGTACGGCACGAATTGCGTGATGCTGAAGTACAGGCTTTTCACATTCACCGCATAAACGCGATCAAATTCCGCTTCGCTAATGTCCATCACCGGCTTGTTTCGATGCGTCGTGCCCGCGTTGTTCACCACGACCTGCACACTGCCGAAGTCTTCGATGGCGGCCTCGAAGAGCGTTTGCCAGTCGGCTTGCCTGGTCACATCCCCGGGTACTGCGATCGCCTTGCCGCCGCTCACGGCAATCTCGCTTGCCACGCGCTCGGCCGCCGCGCCGTTGATATCGTTCACCACGACGTTCGCGCCTTCGCGCGCAAATGTCTTCGCGATCCCTTCCCCGAATCCCGATCCGCCGCCGGTCACAATCGCGGTCTTGCCTTGTAGTCTCATGTCGTCTCCTGTGTCGATCAGAGTTGGCGCTTTAGCGCTTACTCTGGTCCCATGCAAAATGGTTGCTGTTTTAGCCGTGCTTGATGGCGATAGTTTTGAGCACCGTGAATCCATACAGCGCTTCGAAGCCTTTTTCGCGCCCGTGGCCCGAATGTTTGACGCCGCCAAACGGTAGCTCTACGCCGCCGCCTGCGCCATAGTTGTTGATGAACACTTGCCCCGAACGCACCTTGCGGGCAATGCGCATCTGCCGGCCGCCATCGCGTGTCCAGATGCCCGCGACCAGCCCAAAGTCCGTGCCATTGGCAAGCTTCAGCGCGTCGGCTTCGTCATCGAAAGGCATCGCGCAGAGCACCGGACCGAACACCTCCTCGCGTGCGAGACGGTGCGCCGGCGGGACATCGCGCAGGAGCGTCGGCGCCTGGTAAAAGCCCGCTTCGGGCGCCTCGGAAATCACTTCACCGTGGGCGGCCATCGCGATGCCGTCGTGTTGGGCATCGGAGAGAAAATCCCACACGCGCTGCTGCTGCTTTGCACTGATGAGCGGACCGCAATCCAGATCGAGCTTGCTCGGCCCGACCTTCAACGCGCTGAACGCCGCCGATAACCGCTCGAGCAACGGTTCATACGCCGATCGCTCGATCAGCACGCGACTGCCCGCCGAGCATGTCTGCCCCGCGTTTTGCACGATCGCCGAGACGAGCACGGGCAGGGCGGCATCGAAGTCGGCATCGGCGAAAACGATCTGCGGCGACTTGCCGCCTAGTTCGAGGGTGACCGGAACGTGGTTGTCGGCGGCCATCTTGACCACCGCCGCACCCGTTGCCGGCGATCCCGTGAACGAGATGTGATCAATCCCCGGATGCCGCGCGAGCGCCGCACCGGCTTCGTAGCCATACCCCGTGACGATGTTCAGCGCGCCTTCCGGCAAGCCTGCTTCGGCGGCGAGTTCGGCAATGCGCAGTATCGATAAGCACGCGTCCTCCGCCGGCTTGACCACGCACGCGTTACCGGCCGCGAGCGCCGCGCCGACGCTGCGGCCGAAGATTTGCAGCGGGTAATTCCACGGCACGATATGCCCGGTTACGCCATGCGGTTCGCGGATCGTGAGGACAGTGAAGCCGTTTTGATAGGGCAACGTTTCGCCGTGGAGTTTGTCGGCGGCGCCCGCGTAGAACTCGAAATAGCGGGCGATGCCGGCCGCGTCCGTATGGGCCTGCTTGAGGGGTTTGCCGGTGTCGCGTGCTTCGAGATGCGCCAGTTCGTCCTGATGGGCCGCGATGATCATCGAAAGACGGTACAGCACGCGCCCGCGATCGGCAGCGCTCGCCTGGCCCCACGGACCCTCGTAAGCGCGCCGTGCTGCCTGGACGGCGCGGTCGATATCGGCTGCATTGCCGCGCCCGAGTTGCGCGAAGACCTGACCGTCAGAGGGATCGATAACGGGAATGGTCTCGTGGCTTGCCGTCGTTACCCACTGGTTGCCGATGAAATGCTTTGCCTCTTCCATGCCTGACTCCTGTCTCCGTGGCCGTTTTCGGGGGTGAAGTACTATCGCTTGATTCGATTACACGATGCTTCGTTTGCGTTCACTTGTGTTATCGATCACATTGGTGACAGCCTATTTTGCGCCGATTTCCCCGTGTACCGCTGACGCCGGGGCGCGCATCTCGATTGGCTATAATGACGCAATTGCGTTGTTTCATGGGCGAACGCTGCGCCTCGACGCCGCGTTGCAGTCAGGACATTCGCGCTTCACGTGTATTGTCGCAATGCAGCAAAACGTGACGTTAGCGCCTACCGAATGCGTTTGTCTCCAACACCGAATTTCCACTTTGAAGAGAGTGCATATGAGCTTTAACAACGTACCCGCAGGTAAGGATCTTCCGCAGGACTTCAACGTGATCATCGAGATCCCGGCGCAAAGCGATCCGGTGAAGTACGAAGCGGACAAGGAGATGGGCCTCCTCGTGGTCGACCGCTTCATTGGGACGGGCATGCGCTACCCGGCGAACTACGGTTTCATTCCGCAGACGCTTTCAGGCGACGGCGATCCGGTGGACGTGCTGGTGATCACGCCGTTCCCGCTGCTGGCAGGTTCGGTGGTTCGCGCACGTGCATTGGGCATGTTGCAGATGACGGATGAATCGGGTGTCGATGCCAAGCTGGTGGCGGTCGCTCACGACAAGATCTGCCCGATGACGGCGCACATGAAGACTGTCGATGACGTTCCGGAATACCTGAAAGACCAGATCAAGCATTTCTTCGAACAGTACAAGGCGCTGGAGAAGGGCAAGTGGGTGAAGGTCGAAGGCTGGCAGGGCGTGGAAGCCGCCCACAAGGAAATCACTGACGGCGTGGCTAACTTCAAGAAGTAAGGTTAGCGACTGATCGTTGAGATGTTGAAGACCGCCCGGTCTTGCCATGAGGCAGGACCAGGCGGTTTTTTTATGCTGAAAAATTGATGTTGCAGTGATCCACAGCGCTGTCGAGCCATCGCGTAAAAACACCCGCTCCTACCAAATTCCGAGTAATCAGAAAAGTACGATTTCCATATAACCGTTGCGCAACTTGCAACAATCCAGTTAGCAATTGAAATCTCTGTGTAAGGTTTCACGTTCTCGCCTCCAGATCAACAAAGAGGGGCGACCTTCCTGCGTTTCAAAACTGTCGATACGCCTGCATGTCCATGCTGACTCCGATATGGCACACCCTGTCTTTTTTCGTAGTTGTTATTTCGTCTGAGAAAACCGAAAAAGGATACGTGGCTGAAGTCCGATGACTCCGCCGCGATTAACCGTCACGATTGGCCTGCGACGGAGACTCCCGGTGCCTTCCCGTTCGCGCTGGACAGCGGGAAGGGGCGCGGCCGGAACGATACAAGCATGCGCATTTGAGGCAGGGAACATCATGAAAGAACTTAATGCAGGGACAATCACTGGCATGCAGAGCACCCCACTCATGCTATCGGCAAGCGCTGCTCCTGATCAGCGTTTGCAGCGGGCCGAAGCCGAAGTCCGTCGGCTAACCAGATGCATGGAGATGAAAGACCGGCAGCTCTGCGAACTGCGCAAGGCGCTGGCGCATTCGGCGACTGTTCACTACTCATTCGAAAATCGCCTGCAGCGTGAACTCGATTCCCTGCGGATCATGATGCCCGTGAACGAGTTCCAGGAGCATCGGGGCAAGTCCGCTAGTGACCGACCGGAGGAGGGCATCGTCGTGAAACTGCCCTACGTGACGTTGATACTGTCCGTCCTGTTCGATGCGATGTGTACGTTCTGGGCAGACTGCGATCGCGATCATCCTCCGAAGTCTGCGACCGTTGCGCACGCGATCGACGAGCGCCTGGGCTTGAGTTCACAGCGGAATGGAGATGCTTCGCGCAGCGGGCAGGCCTATGCGTCGGCCATCAGGCCAGACTGGGTGAAGGAGGCCGACAATCGGCACCATTGCCGCCCTGCAGGCATGCGCTGCTATCAGGGGCCGGACGTCTAGACTGTCGCTTGCGTGTGTACCGTTCTGTTGTCCCAAACTGCGAGGGGCACGTCGCCGCGGGCGCGCTCGCTTCAGTCGGATGCGAATGACCCGGAATGCCAGGATCCGCAAGTGGGAGCTGTCCGAAGCGGGTGATCGAGTTCAGCAGCGTGACAGGATCGCACTGGAGTTTGTGGAACGCGGCAGGGTCCAGATCGATTGAGCACGCAACGATATTGGCGCAGGCCGCCGGCGTGCCGACGCCGATATCGCACAGATCGAGCCCGAAGCGTCGGTACAGACGTGCAACGGAGTGCGAGACCGCGCCGATCACGCGCGTCGCGCCGAACGAGAGGGCGAGCGCCATGGCGTAAGGGAACAACGACATGCCCGACGTTGAGCCGGCTCGATGGTCCGGCATCCAGATCCTGCGAATCGCGACATCTCCCATATCGAAGGTAATGACGGCAGGGAACCTGGGCCTGCAAGTTCCGGACAAAGACCTTGTGGCGGAAGGTTCCGAGATGGTGACGGATATCCTATGGCAGGTCATCAAGCCTGCTGGCAACGGTGTATGACATGGGCTCCTCCTGGTGCTAGCCGTTGACACGACGCTATCAGCGTGTCTGTGCCCCAGAAACTCTGAGTTTTGGGAGGGTGTCGACGAGTACCCGCGAGCGTGCAGTGATGCACGCCGCTTATACGGCGACGGGTAGGACGTGCGGTGGAATTGCGGGAAAAACAGATTTAGGGTTTTATGATGCCCTGTACGGTCGCGTGGACGGCAGCGGCCGTCCTGCTGCGGATGTTGAGAGCCTCCATTGCTTCTTCGATGTGGTAGTCAACGGTATAGCGGGAGCACCCAAGGATCTCGCCAATCTCGGCCGAGGTTTTCCCCCGGGCGACCCAGGTCAGACATTCGAGCTGACGCGGTGTAAGCAGGTGTGCCGCTCTTCTTGAAGGTATCAGTGCGAGGCGATGCAGTTCGAAGTGAAACTGCGCGCTGATCAGGTATGCCAGCCGAGAGTTGCTTGCATTGTTGACGGAATGCGGAGAGCCGGACAGGTTGAAGAGCAGGATACTGCCATCGGACTGGTGGGCCGGGATACTGATTCCCGCGGGTAGTCCGGCCTCTCTTGCTTCGTCGAGTAGACGACGCTCGGCTTTGCTCAACCCGATGATGTCATGCCACCGGTAGGGAGCTGACTGGAGGAACGCAGTCCGATGAACGGGGTCGGTGGCCGCGTAATCCCGACTCTGGTAGTGCCGCACCCACTCTTGCGGATAGTGTGAGCCAATCATCTCGAGCGCTGTTCGCCGGGTGCAGCTCGAACGGCTCCGCGTAACGCGGCTGATCACGTAATGCGGGAAGCCGAGTTTCCCAGCCGCATGGCCGAAAGACTCGACGAGGGAAGGAATGTCGGTGGCACGTGCAAGACCCATGACCGGTGCGCCAGTTTGCAGACGATCAGATATGAGTGACGGCCTGCGCTGGCCCTCGGTCGAACGGCGTCGAGAGACGTGTTTCATGTTCGCTACCCCGGCGCTGCGCCACAGAGTCTGTAAGTCCAAGTGCCACATGAGACGAGACCCGCGTCCAACGACTGTGCGGTTCATGCGACACACGTTTCCGGGAGTGAGGGACCAGTCAGAGGCCCGCCTACGATTGCCGCAGGTCGCGGCATCGGTAATGGCCAACTGGACGCGTACTATGCCCCCCGCCCGAGTGCATTCACATTTATTATAGTCTGCAGATTGCCGCTCGGTGGTTCATGTAAGGAATTACAACCATGCCAATGGTGCGGTTGGGGCAAGCGGACGAAGCGGGGCCGAGTCGGTAGCCTAACGGACCAGCAACGCTGCTGCTGAAAACCCTCCGACGCCCCGAGCAAAGAGCAGGAGCGGCCTGCCCGGCACTAGGCCATGACACTGGGCGAGACTGATGAACGCATCGCTGACGGTGACGTGGCCGATGCGGGCAAAATTCTCCGCGAACAGTCGGTCCTGCGGGATGTGAAGCGAATCGAGCAGGCGATGCCACGCAGGCAGATCCAGATGATGAGCCGGGATACGCTGGATGTCGTCCAGTGTGAAATGTGCCTGCTGCACTGTCTGCCTGATCAAGCTGCGCGCCCTGAAGAGGTTCTGCGCTGCCAGGCGCGGTTCGCCATTTGCCAGTACCCCCGAACATTAGGAGGGCGTGGGTCGGAGTGACATGGCGTAACGTCGGCCATGTCGCCAGTAGATGACCGATAATGATGTCCCTACCGAACGATGATTGGCCAACTACGGGTGTGATGAATGGCAGGGCGAAAACAGACGACAGCAAAAAAGCCGTTGCTGCAACCGGACAACAGGGGACCCCGCACGACCAAGCGGGGAGATCGGGTGGCCGAGCTCATCAAGAGCTCGATTACCGATGGAAAGCTGCGTTCGGGCATGCGATTGAACAAGGAAGCCGAGCTCCAGGAAATATTCAACGTTAGTCGGGGTTCCATACGTGAGGCGCTCAAGGCCTTGGAGGTGCAGGGGCTCGTGCGTCTGAGTACGGGACCGGATGGCGGGGCTACGATCACACGCGTGCCGCTTGCCCGCGCTTTCCAGGCGCTGCAGAACTATCTGTTTTTCGAGAGCATGACTCTGGAGGACATTTACGCTGTCCGGCGAGTGCTGGAGCCGCTACTTGCGGCTGGCGCGGTGGAGTATCTGACGGACGCGGAGCTGGACGCGCTGGAGGGCAGTGTTGAGGTGTGCGAGCCGTTTGTCGCAAGTCACGAACATGCGCTTGGCCAGCGACACGAGGACATCCACTTTCATGATGTGCTGGCGGCCGCTAATCCCAATGCATTCCTTCGCTGCGTGTGCCAGATCATCAACCAGATGCTCCACAGCCTGGTGATCGTGGCGGGCAACGTCACCCAGCAGGAATACCAGGCGTTCGGGCGGCAGACCGTCGCTGCTCACCGGGCGATTCTGGATGCCGCAAAGCGGCGCGACGCCAGCGAGGTCGAACAACTCATGGTGGCGCACATGGAAGAAGCGGAAGCGCAGCTTCGCAAGGTTCATGCGGCTTTACAGCAAAAACTGGTACTGGATTCGGATCTTGGTCTGCATGCGGGCAGGAAGGGCGGATCGTGATATGACATTCGGGCCCGCGTCCGATAGGCCCTTATGTTCGCCGGACGCAAGGTCTCAGTGCGCTTTACCGCCAGCAACGGACAATGAAAGTGTACGTGCCAGCTCGGCGAACGGGGCCCTTCCAAAGGCGAGTTCGAGAATGTGGCTTGCCCAGAGCACGAGTGCATCCGCGTGGCGGCCTCCCACGATCTGTATGCCGACGGGCAGGCCTTCCGACGTTGTGCCCGCGTAGAGGCTGGCAGCGGGAAGCCCGAGCTGATTGCACCACGCGGTGAAGTGGGGGAACAGTTTGTCACCGCTCTGAAGTTCGGTGAGTCGCATCGCTATGCGCGGATAAACCGGACAGATCACGAGGTCGTAACGTTCGAAGAATGCGTTGACGCCGGCGCCAAGCTCGCCCCTCTCGATCAGCGCGCCAAGTAGCGCTTGGCGCGATATTCCGGCGCCCGCGTCGGAGTAGGCCCGCAATGACGGATCGAGTCCAGCACCGCCGTCGGCCATGCCTTCAGTGAGCTGGCGACAGCATGCCGGCCAGAGGGTCGCGTGGATTGCATTGCAGCGATCGATACCAGGAGGGTCGTCTGGCTGGACTCGCGCACCGAGCTGACGCAAGGTATCGGCTGCGCGCATTACCGCGTCGTGGATGGCGGCTTCCGGCGTGACGGCGAGCCCGAGAGACAGACTGTACGCTATGCGGATACCGCCGGGCGCCGGCTTGCACTTAAGACCCAGTTCGTATTCGCTGGCGTCGAATGGCAACGCGTACCAGTCGCGGCTGTCAGGCCGGCTGATCACAGTCAGGATGCGCGCGGCATCTTCCACGCACCGGGTCATGGGGCCGATATGGCTCAACAGGCCAAACGGGCCGCGCGGGGCATGCGGGACGCGTCCAAAGCTTGGTTTGAAGCCGAACGTGCCGGTGAAAGCGGCGGGAATCCGGATGGACCCGCCACCGTCGGTGCCGATTGCCGCTGGCGCCATGCCGAGCGAGACGGCGACGGCGGCACCGCCACTGCTCCCGCCTGGCGTGCGCTCCATATCCCACGGATTGCGTGTCACGCCCGTGAGCGGACTGTCGGTGACGATCTTGTGGGCAAAATCGGGCAGGGTGGTCTTGGCAAAGCAGATCGCGCCTGACTCGCGAAGTCTCGCCACGCACGGACTGTCCTGGGACGCCGGTACTTCGGCCGTGACGCGCGAGCCGTATCGCGTGGCAAGCCCCGAGACGGCGACGTTGTCCTTGATGCTGACGGGCACGCCGTCGAGGGCGCCGAGGGGGCGTTTGCGATGCCATCGTGCCTCGGACGCCCGTGCCATGTCGAGTGCATCTTCGGCTATCCGGCAGAACGCATTCACGGCGGGGTCGAGTTGCTCAATGCGGTGAAGTACGGCTTCCATGACGTCGACCGGCGAGGCACTTCCCGCTTCAAAGAGCGCGTGCAGTTCCCGTACAGTCAGATCGCAGAGTTGACTGCCCATATCATCTCCTTATTAATCATCATAAAATGACAATATGCGCAGCCAACAGTCGTGTCAAGGCGAGCGTGTAAAGGAAATAATAGGGTAAACGAGATAAAAAATGGTATTGACGCTCATGTTTTACTGGCGTAATTTTATGATCATAAACTCTCGACGTGAGACAAATACCACCGAAATGGTAGTCTGGGTTTCTGTCGTGACGAGATCTTGTCGGCGGCCAGCAATAGCTGCCGCAGGCGATCACGGGGTGCGCCGGTGTAGCGGTTGTGGTCAGTCGGAAGGATGGATGTTCAAAACCGCAAGGAGCCCGGTCGTGCATTGACGGGCAGCGGCCCGGGAACTAACTAACTAACGAAGGCCGGCGCGATCCTCGGCGGCCCTGATCAGTTGTGACAGGGCAGTGCCGAGCGCGTCGGCGATGTCGATCAATGCGTCGACTCCGGCGACCGTTTCGGCCCGTTCGATGAATGAGACGGTGTTTGGATGAATGTTGGCACGCAAAGCGAGACCCGCCTGAGTTAGTTTCTTCAGTTTGCGGCGTGCGCGGATCTCCTTCCCGAGTGCCTCGAGCAGTGTTTCCTTGGTCATACGAACTCGATTTAGCTGGGCGAATCGAGTATCGGGGAGCGCATGTCTGTAAATTCACAATAAATTGTGTATTTGGTTAGGTTTGACCTAAAATTCACAATATTTTGTGTGTAAGAGGAATCCGGCGTGTTACGCACGTCGTGCGCCGCGACCGGCAAGGAGCGGCTCCAGTTGGACGCGGGCGGCGTTCGGGCTTTACTTGACTTGTGAGGTCAGTATGGTAGTAATCCTGAATATCTCGAGTTACGTCTCTATCCTCGCGATGATCGCGCTTGGGCTTGCCATCGTATTCGGCATGATGGACATCGTGAACCTTGCACATGCAGAGTGGGTCACGATCGGCGCTTACACACTGGCTGTCGTGCAGGCGGTTGCTGGGAAGGAGGCGTTCTGGGTTGCATTGCTGGCGGCACCCTTAACCGGGGCACTCCTCGGATGGTGCCTCGAGCGTTTCATCATCCGGTTTCTCTACGACCGGCCACTGGATACCCTTCTCGCGACCTACGCGGTCAGCCTGATCCTGCAGAAGGCACTGGAACTCATCTTCGGCACGCAGCCGATGCTGGTGTACGCGCCGTTCGACGGAGCGGTTCCGGTCCCCGGGGGGAGCTATCCAGCCTACCGGATCTTCGTGATCACTGTCGCCCTCATCGTAACAGCAGGGTCCTGGCTGCTTTTCGCCCGCACGCGCTTTGGTATGCAGTTGCGTGCCGTGATCCAGCACCCGGCGATGGCCGAGGCCACCGGCATCGACACCCGACGCCTGAATCGCATTGCGTTCTGTGGCGGCGCGGCGCTTGCCTCACTCGCTGGTGTGCTCGTTGCCCCCATGGTTTCGGTGGAATCGCATCTGGGGGTCTCGTATCTCGCCAAGGCTTTCTTCGTCATTGTGCTGGGCGGCATCGGCTCGATTGCGGGCGGCATCCTGGGCAGTGCAGTCATCGGCACGGCCGAGACGCTGCTGGGTTATCGCGTCGATCCCTCGCTCGCATCGGCGGTGGTGCTGGTCCTCTCCATCGTGGTGATCCGGTTCAGGCCGCAGGGCCTGATTCCGGGATTCAGCGCGGCCCATCAGCTTCTCGGTAAAGGATAAATCGTATGTTTGAAAAACACGCAACCGGCCTGCGTCTGTGGCTCGCACAGCCGGCTCTCGGTCCAAAGGATGCTCCGCCCCTGCTGATGTGGGGTGCGGCAGTGATAGCCGCGGCAATCCTGCCGTTGTTCGTCGGCCCCTGGCTGCTCTCGACCGTGCGTGATGCGCTGGTCATGGGGATTCTCGCGTTGAGTTATGACCTGCTCTGGGGCCGCGCCGGGGTGCTGACGCTCGGGCATACCACGTTTCTCGGTCTCGGCGCGTATGGATTTGCCGTGGCGACCGTACAGTTTGGACAGGCACCCGTGACAGGGCTCGCTGCGGGGGTCCTCTGCGCTGCGGCTGTCGCCGCAGTGGTGGGTTATTTCCTGCTCTTTGCGGGCGTAAGGCTTCACTTCTTTGCGATCATCAGCTTGGCCGTGCTGATCGTCGCGCAGCAGCTCGCCGTCAGCTGGCAGTCGGTCACGGGAGGAGACACGGGAATCCTCGGCATCCCCGGACTGTCGGTGGGCGTGGGCAGTCACGCATTTGATCTGGGTGGTCCCCGCGCGTCCTGGTACGCCGTGGCCGTGGTGCTCCTCGGAGCGATAGCCCTAACGTGGTTCGTGTGCCGCAGCCACTACGGCAAAGTGCTCGATGCGATCGCAACCAATGAATGGCGGGCGAAGGCATGCGGGTATCACACCTCGTTTCATCTGCTCTCTGTTTTCGTCGTGTCAGCAGTGCTGGCAGCTATCGCCGGGGGCCTGATGGCGTCCTGCTCGGGCGTGGTGGCGCCCGACGTCTTCTCGCCGCTGCTGGCGACCGAGGTCATTCTCTGGGTGGCCATCGGCGGGCGGGGCAGAACAGGTGGCCCTGTCATCGCCGCGGTCGTTCTGACGCTCCTTAAGCAGACCATCGCTAGCTACAGCACGGACGGTTGGCCACTGATCCTCGGTGGCCTGTTTCTCGCCTGTGTGCTCTTCATGCCGAACGGCCTGCGTGTCAGTGGTCTCGCGGCGGCCATACGCCGCATCCTGAGAGCGAAATTGAACAGGCCGCTGCTTCACCGCACGAGCCACGCACAGGAGGAACGGTAATGGACGCTCACTTTCTCCAGGGCACCGGCCTGTCGCGCGCGTTCGGTGGAATCAACGCCGTGGCGGGCGTAGACATTGCAATCGGGCCGCGCGACCTGCTGTGTGTGATCGGTCCGAACGGGGCCGGCAAGAGCACGCTCGTTGGTCTGCTCTCAGGCGCGATTGCTTCAGGTGCGGGCGAACTGTATCTCGACGGCGAGCGGATGACAGGCCGCCCGATGCACGCGTTCTGCAGGCGCGGTGTGGTGCGAAAGTTCCAGGGCACCAACACCTTCCTCACGATGACAGTGCGCGACAACCTGGTGGTGGCCGGTCTCGGGGTTGCGGCTTACCGGGCTGCGCCGATGCCCGATCCCGATGCGGTGCTGGAGGAGGTGGGTCTGTCCGGGCAGGCGAGCGAGCCCGCCTCGCATCTGCCGCACGGCGAGCGGCAGTGGCTCGAAATAGGCATGGCCATCATGTGCCAGCCCGCCTTGCTGCTGCTCGACGAACCTGCAGCCGGTCTGTCCGCGAAGGACGCGCAGCGGCTGGTGGGCCTTATTCACCGGTTGCGCGAGCGATGTGCGGTACTCGCCATCGAACACGACCTTGGTTTCGTGCAGTCTCTCGCATGTGAGACGTGGGTCATGCACCGGGGAGAGGTCGTTCGACGGGGATCGTATGCGGAGATCGCGGACGACGAGGAGATCCGCCGCATCTATCTCGGGCGGGGGGCCAGACATGCTGCGCATTGAAAACCTGTGCGCCGGATACGGCGACGTGGATGTGGTTCACAACCTCAAGCTGGACGTGCTGCAAAACGAGGTGGTTGGTGTGCTCGGCTGCAACGGTGCCGGCAAGAGCACACTGGTGAAAGCGATCATGGGGTTGCTGCCGCGCGTGAGCGGGGAGGTCTCTTTCCTTGGGCAGCCGGTCACGGGCCTTCGCACGCACGAGATTGCACGCCGGGGCATCGGACTTGTGCCGCAGGGACGCTGGATCTTTCCGAAACTGACCGTGCGCGAGAACCTCCTCATGGGCACGCAGGCCGCTGGTGGCGCGGGCATCCTTGAGGAGGTGTTCGATTACTTCCCGGTGCTCAAGGCGCGCCTGTCACAGCAGGGCGGCACGCTCTCGGGTGGAGAGCAGCAGGTTCTTGCCATCGCCCGCGCACTGTGTGGCCGTCCGAAACTGCTCCTGCTAGACGAGCCTTCCGACGGTGTACAGCCCAATCTGGTCGAGCGTATCGGCGAGGTGATTCCCGAACTGTGCCGCCGCTCAAAGCTCGCCGTGCTCCTCGTCGAGCAGAACCTCGAGCTTGTCCTGCAGAGTGCCCAGCGTTGCATCGTGCTGAGCAACGGCCGGCTCGTGCATGCCGGCATCGTTGAACCGCGATCCGGCGATACGGGCGACCACCCACTCGCACGCTATCTTTCCCCGGCGGCGGACAACGCGCCGGAATTTCATCATGAAAACGTTCAGTGAAATCGAGTGAGAAAAAACCATGAACCGTCGTGACTTTTCCCGAACTGTGCTGCTTGGTGCGGCTGCGTCCCTTGCTGCATCGGCCGTCTCCCCGTTCGCGCGCTCGGCCGAGCCGCTGAAGATCGGCGTGCTTGCACCGCTTAGCGGTCCCCTGACGCGCGTGGGGCAGACCAACCGTAACTGCGCCGCACTTGCAGTGGACGAGATCAACGCCGCGGGTGGACTGCTTGGGCGCCCCTTGCAACTGAGCGTCGAGGACACCCAGATGTCTACCGCGGTCACACTCGAGAAGGCGCGGCAGCTCTTCATGCATGACGACGTCGCGATGATCACGGGCATGGTGCTTCCGTCGGAGCGCGAAGCCGCTCTCCAGGCGGCAAGAGCCGCGCGAAAGCTGGTCGTCTATCCGAATTTCGACGAGGGACGATGTGACCCGCGACTGCTCACGACGGGCCTTGCCGCAAGCCAGCGGATTGAGCCGCTGATTGCGCGGCTCATGCGTGACGAAGGACGTTCGGTCTGCGCGGTCGTGTCCGATATCGGCAGCAACAGGAAAGTGCTGATCCCGCAGTTGCAGGCAGCGGTGACGCGTCACGGCGGGAAATTCCTGGAGGTCTACTGGCTGCCCTTCGGCACGCGCGACTATGGTGCGGTCCTGCAGCGCGTCGCGAGCTTGAACGCGCAGGTCGTGTGGCACAGCATCGGCGATGACCCGGTGACGTTCGTGAAGCAGTACCGGTCATTCGCGATGAAACCGCTGCTCGTGACGGACATTGCGCACGAATCCCTCTCGATTGCGACCACGGGCGCCTCGACCGGCACGATCGGCGTGTCGTCTTACTTCATGAGCATCGACAATCCGGAAAACCAGGCGTTCCTCACACGCTATACCGCGCGTTATGCCGATGCCCGTGATCCTCGGCTGGGAAGTTATGCCGTCGTGCTGCCGCACGGTGAGAACACTTATGCGGGGATTCGTCTATTCGCCGAGGCCGTCAGGTCGGCGGGGAGTGTTGACGCCGAGCGCGTCAAGGCCGCGCTGCCTGCTGTCTCCGTCGCACTGCCGCGTGGCAGGACCGGGGTGAGCCACGATGGTGGCCACGTGCTCTGCCAGACACGGATCGGTCAGGCACTCGCCGACAACAGTTTTTCGATCCTCGACTCCACCGGCCCAGTCACGCCGGTCTGTGAAGGCTAGAAGTGGTCCTCTTACGCGAGGGGGTTTATGCATCAAAAATTTAGGAATACAAAATGAACGACCTTGTCATGCTCGACGCTAGTCAGTTGGTTGCCGGCTTCAGGCAGCGGACACTCTCGCCGGTGGAGGTCATGTGCGCAGTGCTGGATCAGGTCACAAAGCTCGATTCCGTCGTCAATGCGTTTTGCGCCATCGACGAGGAAGGGGCGATGTCAGCGGCTAGCGACGCTGAGCGACGGTGGATGCAGGGTGAGCCGCGCGGTCCGCTCGATGGCGTGCCAGTCTCGGTCAAGGATCTCGTCGCGGTAGCCGGTTTTCCCACGCGTCACGGCTCATTGACCTCATCGCCGCAACACGAAGGCGAGGACGCGCTGGCCGTGGCGAGGCTGCGGCGCGCGGGCGCCATACCGTTTGGCAAGACTACGACCTCGGAATTTGGCAACAAGATCGTCACCGATTGTCCGCTGACGGGGGCTACCCGCAATCCGTGGGATACGCGGCTCTCGCCTGGGGGCAGCAGTGGTGGATCCGCGGTGGCGGTTGCGCTAGGGATGGGCCCGCTGTCGCTCGCGACCGACGGGGGCGGGTCAATTCGGATTCCTGCGTGCTGGAATGGTGTGGTCGGGTTCAAACCCACGTTCTCACTCGTACCGGCCGGCAAAGCGGCCTCATGGACCGCGCTGTCCACGCTGGGACCGATCGCGCGCAACGTGCGGGATGCCGCGCTCATGCTCAGTGTGATGACGCACGAGGGCGTCGACCGGCATTCAGGCATTGCCAGCAGTTCGGATTATTGGGCGGATTACTGCGCGGGGCTCGACGATGGCGTCGCGGGCATTCGCATCGCGTACCGCGCGGTTCCCGCTGACGTGCGCATCGAACCGGCTATCGCAGGGTGTGTCAGGCAGGCAGCCAGTGCCTTTGAGGCGCTTGGCGCGCATGTTGTCGAAAGCGATGTGACGCCGCTTGCGGACTATTACGGCGATGGGCGCATGCATTCGGTCCAGTGGTCGGTGTACTTCGCGCAGCGTGCCCGGCATATGGAGGCGGCGCACCGGACACTGCTCGATCCCGACCTGAAGGCGCTTGCCGATGCAGGTGAACAGGTGGACACCGCAACGTTTGCTGACGCACTGCTTGCGCGTCATGCACTCACTGCCGCGATGGAGGCTTTCTTTCAGCGCTACGACCTGCTGCTCACGCCAACGTTCCACTGTGGTCCACCGCCCGTACCGGGCCTGCCCGCCTGGCTGCGTACGGCACCTGCGCTGACCGCGTGGTGTAACCAGACCGGGCTTCCCGCAGCGAGTGTGCCGTGTGGCTTTGCCGGAGGATTGCCAACCGGTGTGCAGATCATCGGCCGACGGGGCGGCGATGCATTGGTCCTGCGCGCAGCGCGGGCGTACGAGTCAGCGAGGGGTGCTTTCCCGGCACCAGGCGCAACGCTTGAGCGTCCGGCAGACGGGATGGAGGCGCAACCATGAGCGTGCAGGTTACGAGGGTGATCGTTCACCTGGTCGAGCGATGTGCAGAACTCGGAGTGCCGGTCGTGCCGCCGCACCGCCAGGCTGTCGCGGCGGCCGTGCTGAAGATGGCAGATGAGGGCACTGATGGCGCACTGGACATGCTTTACGCGACGGGTGCCGAACTCGGGGCGCTCCTCACCGGGCGCGCACTGCAGGCCCTGGGTTGCACGCCAGCCGACATCCAGGGCTACGGGAAGGCGGCGCTGGTGGGCACGGGCGTGCCGCTGGAGTATGGCGCGGCGCTGCTTCATCCGCGGCTGGGCAAGGCGGTGCGTGAACGCCTGCCCGGTGCGACCACGATCATGCCGTCGGTGACGAAACGCGGCGCAGCGGGCGCCTGTCTCGATATACCCACGCACGGCATTGCCGATATGTGGAGCTTCGACCATTTCGACACGGTGTCTCTGTCGGTGCCCGACTCACCGGAGCCGGACGAGGTACTGGTTGCGATCGCGTTGGCCGAGCGTGGCAGACCGCTTGCGCGCGTGAGGCCGGGCTGAGACTCGGTCAGGGAGCTCGCCCGGCAAAAGGCGAAACCGCAGGACAGATCACCCAAAAAGACGAAGGAGAACACATGCACACGGATTGTCGGGGAAGATGGAGTAAAGGCGTCGCAGCACTCGCGCTATGCGCATTGGCCGGGGCAGTGCACGCACAGTCGTCTGTTTCGCTTTACGGGCTTGCCGATTCGTTCGCGGGCGTAGTGCGCACGCCAGGGGCATCGGGCAATACCTGGCAGGTGGGCTCTGGAGGGATGACAACGTCGTACTGGGGCATGTCAGGCTCCGAGGATCTGGGCGACGGGCTGAAGACGGTCTTCACGCTCGAGAGCTTTTACCGCATCAATGGTGGTCAGACGGGTTCCTTCGACGGGCAGTCGTTCTTCGGACGCAGGGCATTCGTCGGACTCAGCGGGCGATTTGGGGAACTGACGCTCGGTCGCAATGATTCCCTGCTGTTCGTGTCCACATTGCTGTTCAACCCGTTTGGCAATTCGTTCGTCTTCTCGCCCATGGTAGTTCACAGCTTTCTCGGGTCCGCCATGGGGGCGGCGTCGGTACAGAGCGATACAGCAATCGACGACTCGATCGTGTACCACACGCCGGAAGTCGGCGGCCTATCGGCAAGTCTGCTCTACAGTAACGCTGGCATCGCGGGCCATGCGGGACAAGCCAATTACAGCGCGAACGTGCTCTACTTTGCTGGACCTTTCTCCGCGACGGCGGCAGTCCAGAGCCTGCACACGGCGTCGCTTTTTCTCAATGGTGCGACCGAGCAGACGGCATGGCTTGTCGGTGGTGCGTATCGGCTTGACGCGCTCAAGCTCTATTTTCAGTACGAACGGGTGGATAACAACACCGAGGTGACCGACGATACCGTGCAGATCGGCGCAAGTGCCCAGCTCGGTACAGGCAGCGTACTGGTGTCATGGGCAGGCACGCGCCGGCGGCCGGTGCAAGGCGGTGACATCCGGTGGTCGACTGTGGCGCTCGGCTACGACTATCCGCTGTCTAGACGCACGGACGTGTACGCGGCTTGGCGTTACGACACGATGACCAGCGTGTCGTCAGGCAGCAGCGTGGGCGCTGGTATCAGGATGAGGTTCTAGCACTCGCGGCCCTGCGCACGTCACGATGTGGTCCGGGCAGCCGGGAGCGTGATGAGGCAATGGGCCGTTACGGGAACAGGATCGCGGCGAAGTTGCGCGCCATGATCACGTGGCGCGCGCCGATGCGCTGCTCTGTCCAGACGGCACAGTAGAAGAGAAGATATGGTAGCTCGCGCATGAAGCTCAGCGCGCGGCGCGGATTGTCCAGATGTAGTCGCCGATCCGCTCAAGGTCACGCTCTGCTTCTCCGGTCCGAACAATCGCTTCGGCCGCTCCGTGCGTGACGGGTACTTCGCTTCCAGTCTGTCGAAAACTACCCCGGTCGGTTTCGTTCGGCTGAGCCTCTCAACGCGCTCCACGCTCCATCCAATCGATCATCTCGGCTGCGGTAACATCTTGCCAACCGCCTTGCTGTAAAGGCAGGTCGTAGTGCGCGCATAGCGTTCTGTTCAGATAGAAACCTTACCGCTTTCCCGGGATGTACTGGCGGCACTGGGTTTGGCCAGCAACAAGTTTTCCGCAGCGCATTCTGCCAGAACGCGAATCAGCAGCGTGCTTTTCTCGGCCTGCGCCTTTGTCGCCGACCCGAGTTTGTTCAATTCGCTCTGTGAAAGGCGTACGCCGGTGACACCCGGTGCATTACGTTTTCGTCCGTTTCTGTCGGTAAACAGAATTCGTTGGACTAGCACGCAGTTAGCTAGACTCGAAAGCACGGAATTGCCTGGACTGCCGGGAAAGCGCGGGAATCGAAGGACTGCCGCGCGGGGGCGGTTGGCTCCCGGCAACGTGCCGACGAGACTTTGATTAGAGGGTGAGAGACGCTTGACGACCCACTCCGGCCTTTCGGTTCGGTGCGAGATTAATGGCTGCTTGCAGAGTGCAAGGGCCGTTCCTCATTCCGGTTCGTCCGACGGGCCATTGGCCTGTGCCGAGGGCCATTGATCGCCATGCGATAACCGATATGTGTGTGTGATCTGTCAGTGGTGAAAGCTTGAGCCAGCGTTCGCCCTTGCACAAACTGAGCTATCGTAAGTCGGCAGCACCTGAACAGATGGTCAAAAAGTCGCCCTCTCACCCCCCGAAACATCCGAGGGGCGAGGCACTTACTTACGGATCAAGACAGTCTTCGGATTAGTAAAGAGCTGGCGCCCTTCATTGCCGTGCTCCGTGCCAAGTCCGGATTGCTTGTGGCCACCGAACGGGAAGTCGACGCCTAGCGTATGAATTTCGTTCACCCAGACCATGCCAGTCTCGAGGCGGTACGCAACGGCGACCGCCGCCTTGGTGTCGCGACCCCAAACCGAGCCGCCCAGCCCAAAGGGACTGTTGTTCGTGCGCTCAATCGCATCCTCCACGTCATCGTAGGCAATGATCGGGACGATCGGGCCGAACTGCTCTTCCTGCACAATCCTGGCGTTTTCCGGCGGGTTGTCGACGACGGTGACCGGAATGAAGTAGCCAGGCCGGCTCTCATCGATGTCGCCTCCAAGGACGATCTTCTGCCCGTTCGCTTTGATGTCGTCGAGGAAGGTCTTGACCTTATCAAATTGCATCTTGTTCTGTACCGGTCCGATAGCGACCGTCGGATCGAAGCCATCGCCGAGCTTTTGCTGCTTCGCGTAGTCGACGAACGCCTCGACAAATTCCTTGTGGAAGGAACGGTGGACATAGAGACGCTTGATGCCGACACACCATTGACCCGAGTTGCCGATTGCCCCCCAGAACAACTGCGGAATGATTGACTTGTAGTCGGCGTCTGGAAGGACGATAGCTGCATCGTTTCCGCCCAGTTCCAGCGTTACGCGCTTGATCGTGCCTGCGGCCGAGCGCAACACGTGCTTCCCGGTCTCGGTCGAGCCGGTGAAGCTGATTTTGGCGATGTCCGGATGGCCAGTCAGCTGCGGTCCCAGCTCATTGCCGCCTGAAACGACCGAAAGCACACCCGCTGGCAACACTGACTGAGCAATCTGGCCAAATCGCAACGTCGACAACGGCGTAAAGGGCGACGGTTTGATGACCATCGTATTCCCAGCGATCAGTGCCGGGGCGACCTTCCACAGCGCAAGCAGCACCGGGAAATTCCACGGAGTGATGGCGCCAACGACACCGAGCGGAGTGTGGTGCAGTTCGACGAGATGGTCGTCAGTTTCCTCAAGGATCTCAACTGCGATGGGACGCGCGGCGATCTGACGGATCCAGGAAATCGACTGGTCAACCTCGGGTTCAGCCATCGTCGCCAGCGGCTTGCCCTGTTCCTCGGTCAAGAGACGCGCGAGTTGGTCGCGATGTTTTTCAAGCTCATCGGCGTACGCGTTTAAGTACTGCTGCCGTTCCTCGTATTTGAGCACCGACCAACCTTTGAATGCGGTTTTGGCTGCAGTGATTGCTTCTTCGAGCTGCCCGGCAGTGCCTGATGGTGCCTTTGCAAACACCTTGCCGGTTGCTGGATTTACTACGTCGAAGCTGTCCTTCGATGCGACCAGCTTGCCAGCGATGCTGAGGTAGTACGGGCCGTCAAAATTGGTGGCAGGTTGGGTGATTTCAGCAACTGAAGACATGGGAACCACTCCTTTTTCTGCACTACCGGTTGAACGGCGGCGGTGCAAGTGACTATGACGAAGGCAATCTAACCTTCGGTGATTTTGCTTACGACGACACCGCTTTCGCCGTGTTAGAACCAAACTCGGAATACTCCGGATAGTCCGCAAACCCTTCTTCGGCTTCGGCGATAGAGAGGTGAGCGATACCAGCTTCTTCGAGTATCTTGATCACTTCGATATAGGTCTGATGCAGATCGTCTTCGACGAATCTGATATAGGCGCGATCCTGATCGTGGCGGCGAATCGGGCATTCGCTGTCGCATCAGTCTCGAAGTGGTGGGTAAGGTCGGTCTGGAAAACGGGCGCGGTACTCTTCGGATCAAGCTGCGGCCGGCCGCCTCAAGACCCAAGCGGATGAAAGCAGTCGTTCACAGATGACGATTTCAAACGGAAACCTCGGCCGGTTCCGACATCGTGATCCGGTTCTTTACGCTTGGACGCTCCAGCACCTTTGCGTACCAGGCTTGAAGAGCCTCGCACTCCGCAGGCACCGCCAATTCCACGAGTCCCGCAAAGATCAAACCGCCTATGACCGTGATGTCTGCCATCGAGAAGACGTCACCGGCGACGAACGGCTGTGTTTTTAGAATGGCATCGAAGTAGTGCATGCCCCTTAGCGCTTTGTCGCGCTGACGAAACCCCCATTCGGCGTTCTGATAAATCTCGACGTGGGGTCCAAGCCCCGGTGTGCCGTGGTGGAAATAAACGCTAATGGCGTCGAGCAACTCCAACTCGGCGCGCTTGCTCATCATGTGGATCACACCCTTTTCGCGCGGAGTCTTACCGGTGAGTGTTGGAACGCCATCAAGCGCGTCAAGGTATTCGGTAATGGCCGTGCACTCGGCAATGAAGGTCCCGTCGTCGAGTTCGAGCACCGGCAGCGTGCCTGAGTAATTCTTGGCGAGGAACTCGGCCTTCTTGTGCTCGCCTTTCCAAAGATCGACCGACACAAACTGGACGCGCGATTGCAAGTTTTTCTCGGCCAAAGCGATACGGACGCGAGCCGGATAAGGGCCGGTGTGCCAATCGTAAATCTTCATCATGGCCAGTTTGGTTGCGTCGAAATTGATGGTGTTGGAACTCATTGCTTACCTCTCTACAGTCTGGTTGCGTCGAAACCGATGAATATCGGGACTCGGTGGTCTGTCTACCTAACGTTTGGTAGACAGACTATAGGGACTATCATGTTCTTCGTCAATGCCCAATTTTTTCCGTTGATGAGAGCGGCAGCTATATGAATGTTGTGTGGCTGAGCGAGGTCCTGTCCGCTGTGGCCGGGGTCAGATCCGAGGAGAGCGAACCGTGGACTCGCGCGATCCTTGCTTGTAGTCATTGCCGCCAGAAACCCGTTGGTGCGTCGCCGCGCCCGGGTCCGTAGCCAACCTTTTCACCGCGTGTACAACGTCGAAGACGGCTGTCGTCTCTTGATTGATGAAAAACTGAGGGGGCGAGCCGAGACTTATGTCTCTTCGAAAAAGAAGTCCAAACCGTGCATCGGGTGAATGAGTGAGCTTCGCCTGCACAGATTGTTCTTCGCTCTGGACAATTCCATCATTGCGTTTCTCTCCTCAAAGATGTGAGTCATAAGCCCATGGCATTTGCGATTCGAATGACGCAACCCGGCGGTCCCGATGTGCTGTTGCCCGAACCCGTGCAACCCAAAGAATTGGCTCCGCACGAAGCCTGGATCGTGCAGGAAGCCATCGGAGTCAACTACCTTGACGCCATGCAGCGCCAGGGCACAGTGCCGGTTCCCTTTCCCGGCGGCATCGGACTCGAAGCCGCAGGTCACGTAGCGGCGGTCGGCAGCGCAGTAACCAACGTTGCAGTCGGGGATCGAGTCGCCTATGCACTCGGCCCGCTCGGAGCCTACGCTCAGGAACGCGCCTATCCTGCCGAGCGGCTGATCAACCTGCATGACGACATGTCTTTCGACGTTGCCGCGGCCGTGACTTTCAAGGGTATAACGGCTCAATATCTGCTCAAGACGACCTATCCCGTCGGTCCGAACGACGTGGTCCTGCTGTACGGCGTGGCCGGCGCACTTGGGCAGTTGATGGTCCCTTGGGCGAAGCATCTGGGCGCGTTCGTGATCGGCGTTGTATCGAAGGAATCGAGTGTCGGGATTGCACGCGCGCGTGGATGTGATGCCGTGCTGGTCTGGGGCACCTCTGACCTGCCTGCTGAAGTCGCGGCAGTCACCGGCGGCCGCAAGGCCAACGTCGTCTACGACGGCATCGGGAAGGCAACGTTCGACGCGTCGCTCGACAGCTTGCGCCCGCGCGGCGTGATGGTTTCGATCGGCGCTTCGAGCGGCACGCCCGAGCCGGTGCAGGTGGGGACACTGAATGCAAAAGGTTCGCTGTTCCTCACGCGGCCGTCGATCGCCGCGCACGCCAGCGATCTGAACGAGTATCGCGAGCGCGTTGCAGACGTGTACGCAGCCGTCGCACAAGGCATCATCTCGCCGCAAATCTGGCAGAGCTATCCGCTCGAGCGTGCGTCGGAAGCTCATGTTGCACTGGAGAACGGAAGTTCATCGGGTCCGATCGTCTTGAGGTCCCGTTGAATGGAAGGTGTCATCGAAGTCGTACTGCATGCCGGCCGCGACGCCGTCGACGTGTCGCTTTATACGTTGCTGCCGATCATGGTGGTGATGATGATTCTTCTTCGCTTACTGGAGGCGAGCGGCATCCTCGATCGCGTCATTCGGCTGGTCAGTCCCGCGGCAAAGCCTTTTGGTCTGACGGGCATTGCAGTGCTGGCCATGGTGCAGATCAGTTTTGTCAGCTTCGTCGCGCCGCTGCCCACGCTCGCGCTCATGGAAGATCGCGGCACATCTGACCGTCATCTCGCCGCGGCACTCGCCGCTGTGCTGGCGATGGCGCCGGCCAACGCTCTCTTTCCTCTGGCCATGTTGGGTTTGCACTCGGGCGAGACACTCCTGCTCTCGGCGCTGGGTGGCATCGCGGCGGCGTCGGTGACCTACTGGTTACTCGGACGAAATCTGTCGAACACATCGCAGGAAGTGTCCGACTTCGAGCGGCAAGCCTCGGGGGAATTCTCGTTGCTGAAGATCATCAACGTGAGTGGCGCGGAAGCCATACAGATCGTCATCAATATCATTCCGATGCTGCTCGTTTCGCTCATCGTCGTCACCGCCTTGCAGCAGGTGGGTGCGGTGCATGGACTCGAATCGCTGCTTGCGCCCGCGCTGGCACGTATCGGCGTGGACCCAGCCTTCATTCTTCCCATTCTCACGAAATACCTGGCTGGCAGCACGGCGCTCGTGGGCGTCGTGCATGACATGTCGGCGCACGGACATCTCGTGCCGGCGGTGCTGAGCGCCGGCGGGGCCGGGTTCCTGCTTCATCCGCTGGATCTGCCGGGGCTCGCGATCCTGTTGTCGGCCGGAAGGCGCATCCGCAAGACCGCAATTCCCGCTGTCGTCGGCGGCTGCATCGGCATTGCGCTGCGCACCGTGCTCGGCATTGCGTTCGGCTAAGCGATCACGCAGCGGTTGACGACGGCCCGATCCTCGACCACGGCGGGCCATCATGGAACAGCTCGACGATCCAATCGATGAAAGCCTCTGTGCGCGCGGGCGCGAATTGCGCCGACGGTCGCACGAGATAGATGCCGCCAGCCGCGTCGAAAGACCAGGCCGGAAGCACTGGAACCAGAGTACCCTGCGCGAAATCGCGTGCCATCAGCCATTCACCCGCACCCAATATGCCAATGCCCTGCCGCGCCGCATCGAGCAGTGCAAGGCTATCGTTCGACAGCAGCGACCCTTGCGCGATAACGGTCTCGGTGCGCTCGCCATCAGACAGTCGCCATTCCGGAAACGATGCGAACGCCGGAAACGCAAGGCAGTTATGCGATGCGAGTTCACGCGGTTCGACAGGTACGCCACGCCGTTCGAGATAAGCCGGCGATGCGCCGAGCACTCTGCGATGCTGGCAGAGCTTGCGGGCCATGAGGCGGCTGTCTCCCAGCACGCCGACGCGAACGGCGGCGTCGTAACCGTCGGCGACGAGATCGACATAGCGCTCACTGTATTCGACCTCCACCATGAGCGCGGGATAGCGCGCGAGGAACGCGGGCAGCAACGGGGCAAGCCATTGGCGGCCCAAGGCAGCAGGAAACGCCAGGCGCAGGCGGCCGCGCAGATCCGCAGCGTTGGCGCTGGCTTCGAGTTCCGCATCGAGAATGGCTTCGGTCGCCGACCGGACGCGCGCTGCGAGGCGCTCGCCCGCTTCGGTCAGGCGCACACGTCGGGTGGTTCTCTCGATCAGGCGAACGCCCAAGCGAGATTCGAGGGCAGCGATACGCCTTGAGATAATCGTCGCGTGCCGCTGGAGGGAACGCCCCGCGGCAACAAAGGTGCCTTCGCGCGCGACGGCCAGCAGCGCGGCCAGTTCATCGATCCGGTTGCTATCAAGGTCGGTCATCCTCTGATCCATGTGAGACATGTACGGTCTCCCGGCTTGAGCTGAAGTGTGTCGACCGCGAGCACTCTCCGCCAATGCGCAGTGCTAAAGGCGGGCACTATGAACTCATGCATGCAGCGAGCTGCTCGCACAAGCACAGCAACGGGTTAGTGATGACAGGTAATCCGCAACGGCCAATGACTTTAGCGCCTTGCGTTCGCGCGTACATCGCCTACGCCGGTAAGAGCCCAACTGCCCGGTAACTCTCGATCAACGCGTCAAAGAGCGAAATATCGGAGCGGCTCCGCGCCATAAGCTGAGCGCCCGCGACTGCGGCGAAGATCGCACGAGCTCGCCGTTTGGACTCCTTGGAACTGACAACAGCGGCAGCGGACAGGACTTTGCTAAGCCATGCCACATTGACATCGGCGAAGGTCTGGACCTCTTTCTTTACCGCTTCGGGCAAGTCGTCGAACTCGGCAGCCATGAAGCTGCAGAGACACATGCGGTTGTCATTCTCAAGCGACTTACGAAACGTATTGGGATATTGGCGCAGGCAGTGGAGCGGATCAGACGATTGCGTCCACAGTCCCTCCAAAACTGCCGCTGAATCCTCCCAATAACGCTTTGCTACCGCTGCGGCGAGGTCGGCCTTGCTTGGGAAGTGGTGGTAAATGCTTGCGGCCTTGATCCCGACGTCTGCAGCGAGGTTACGAATATTCAGACCGCCGTAGCCATGCGCCTGCGCGATCTTCGTGGCCGCCGCCAATATTTTGTCACTAGAGTTTGTGCCTACAGGATTCTTCACTGGCCCCGCCTTCGACGAAAAATGGTGTTGACGGAGTGAATTATACGGCCTAAAGTCAAACCTAACAAACGTTAGGTAGAAAGTCAGACGAGAGTTTCACCGTCCGTCAACATATCCACCTGTGAGAGGTAAGCAATGAATTCCGAAATCATCTATTACGACGCCACCAAACTGGCTGAACTGATCCGTACACGTAAGGTATCGCCGGTCGAGGTTGTTCAGGCGCACCTCGACCGCATCGAAGCTGTGAACCCCAAGCTGAACGCTATCGTCACGGTTGCAGACGACGCGCTTGAAGCCGCAAAGGCGGCGGAGGCGGCGGTCATGGCGGGTGATGAGCTTGGCCCGCTGCATGGGGTGCCCTTCACGGTAAAGGATTCGATCGATACCGCAGGGGTTCTGACGCAGCGTGGCTCGCCAATCTTCAAGGGCCGCATCCCCAAGACGGATGCCGTCAGTGTCGCGCGCATGAAGAGCGCCGGCGCGATCCTGCTTGCCAAGACGAACCTTCCGGAATTCTCGTACTCGACAGAAACCGACAATCTGCTGACCGGAAGGTCGAATAACCCCTGGAATCTCGATCGCACGCCCGGTGGATCGAGCGGTGGAGAGTCGGCGGCTATCGCAGCGGGCATGTCGCCGCTGGGTCTCGGTACCGATCTCGCCATCTCGATCCGGGGCCCGGCGGCGCAGACCGGCATCATCGGCCTTAAGGCCACGCATGGCCGCATCCCGATGACGGGAATTTGGTCGCGGGCGCCCCGTCGCTTCTGGCATGTCGGCCCGATGGCACGCAGCGTGCGCGACATCGCCTTGGCCTATTCGCTTCTCGCCGGGCCGGACGGGGCCGACGGCTTTTCCACGAGCCCGCTTAAGTTCGATGCGGGGGTCGGGGCTTCGCCGAACCGACAACTTCGGGTGGGTTGGTTGGTCGAGCCTGGCTTCGGGCCGATCGACGCCGAGGTGGCCGCAACCGTGCAGGCGGCGGCCGAAGCCCTTCACGGCGCCGGTTGCCTTGTGGAGCCTGTGCGTATCCCGGCGCTCGAGCGGGACAATAGCCTTGATGTCTTCAATCGGCTGCACGTCATGGAAATGAAGCCCGCTTTCGCGCAAGCGACCGCCGGCCACGAAAGCGAGATGTTCAAGATCTCCAAGGGCATGCTCGCGACGCCCGATACGACCATGGCCGATTTCATCCTCGCCGAGCAGGCTGCGGAGCGGCTGAGGGACGGGTTCGCCGAATATTTCCAGCGCTATGACGCGCTTCTTTGCCCTGTGCTGCCTATTCCAGCACACGCGCATGGGTTGTCGGAAATCGTCATCAACGGCCAGTCAGTGCCCGCCGTGCAGATTCAGGGCGCCACAGTGCCGTTCAATGTGACCGGACTTCCGGGGTTGTCGATCAGGTTCGGCACGAGCCGGGACGGTCTGCCGATCGGCGTGCAACTGGTATCGAGCTGGATGGCTGAGTCTACGATTCTGCATCTGGGTTCGCTGCTTGAGGCGGAAAGCCCGGTTCGCGACCTTCATCCGAACATCTAGGCAGCAAGGCGACAGGTTGATCGGCGAGCATCCGGAAGATGGCTCGCTCCCGGGTGCTCGGTGAGACATCGCACCGCGTCAAACCAACGCATGGCGATTACTTCGTACGTGCTGCCAAGTCTCAACCTCCGCTGCCGGCCTGGTCTCCGAAGTCTGTCGTATGACCGGGTTCGATCGAGAAACGGTCGTTCCCATGACCGATTTCTGACTAGAGGCAAAGACCGTTCATGGCCGCACGCAGCCTTTCGAACCGGCGCAACGCGGGCCGCTCGCACACTCCGGCAAATCCAACGAATTCGCGTCACAAATCCGGTGAGTCCAGTTTATTCGGTTCCGCGTCATCTGGCGCGTGACCGAATTTGTTGCCAAGTCCTTGATTTTTGATGACGCTCAGTCCAACGAATTCCGTATCCCTGCAGTTTCCTGGCGGCACCTCAGGTTGGATTTGTAGCGGTGCACTTCGGCGCTGATGCGTGAACTGGCGAGAACAGCGTTATTTCGCATGCGAAATGGGGGCGATCATGGCTGCGCAAAAGAAAAACCGAGTGGCAGCGGCGTTTGAATATTGTCGACCATCATGGCCGGGATCATCTGTCAGGAGCCGGTTGACTTAGTGGCATGGCTCGCGCCGAAGAGGCTCAACTTCAACTTCGACGACGAATGAACCAAAGACCTGATGGAGCAGCGCGCGGACGGGTTGGGTTGACTGTTTGCCCGAATGTTTGTACATTTATGTTAACGAATTTTGTACGGAATTTAACTATGTCATTCCGAACCCATGATGTGGTACCAATTAGTGAGGCCCGGTCACGCCTGACGGAGCTGGCGGAGGATGTGGTCGCAGGCGCCGAGAAGGTTCTGACGAAGAACGGCTCAGCGTACGTGGCGATTATCGACGCACGGAAGCTGGATTATTACCACGCCCTCGAAGCAGAACACGGCCGACTGGTCATGCTGGATGACGCCGAGAAGGGTCTCCGGGACGCACTTGCTGGCCGGACCAAACCTTTGGCTGAACTGCGCGACACAATGCGGCGTCGTGCTCCGTCCAAGAAATGATGCGTGTTGATTTTGCGAAGACCCTGGAAGAACGGCTGAAGACGATTCAAGAATTCTTGTTGGTGCAAGACGTGAGTTCAGCAGCAGGCAGGATGGAGGACTTGATGAGCGAGATCTACCGGTTCGGCGATCTCGTGGCAATCCATCCGAATATTGGCCGTCCAGCAGGCGTACTTGCCGCGAATTCGGTCGAGGGTCAGAGCCGGTTGGAACGCGTGCTGCGACTGGCCAGTGAAGCAAACCTGCCTGAACTGCGGGAATACATCATGCGTTCCTATCTGATTTTGTACGCACACTCGGACACGCGTGTGTTGTTGCTGTCCATTCGCCACCAGCGAGAGCTGGGATATGCGCCGGAAACAGAATAGGACATCAGAGCAACCCAGCCGGGATATCCCCTGAACGAGAAGCCGACCTTTAGCCGGACCTTTAGCAGGCGGTTTTCGGCAAAATTAATCCCGAGTCCGCCCAGCAGCTCCGCACGGCCTCATTCTGCCTTGTTTTCCGGTCTACTACGCCTCACGCCCGATAGGGGCCGGACGTCTGGCGTACGGTTTTCGGTGAAAGCTCGGGTTGTTCGGGTTGTAATACCCGGATTCGAAAGGCTGTGTGATATGGCTTTGATGCTGTTGCGCCGGGTCGGGCACTGATCATCGCGATTCTCCCTTCACCAGGCTCGATGCTGGACTTTTCTATAACAAAAAATATGCAGTTGCGTGGTCAGTGCACTACCTCTCGCGACGCCTGCCCCACCGGCTTGTCGGGAGATCCCGTCGATAAGACGGGTTTGGTTGACGGGCGACATCGCTGCTTGAATACCCTCGTGTTCCGGCCGTCTTGAGCCGGCGCCTTCTGGGGGCAGGCCATGTCCAACAAACAAAACGAACCGCTCGTCATCCTGCGTCGGTGGCAGGTCGAGGCGAAGACGGGGCTGTCACGCTCGACCATCTACCGGCGCATGCGCGCGGGCACGTTTCCACTGCCGATACAGTTGGGTGGCCGGATTGTCGGATGGTATGCCGCCGAGATGGAACGGTTCCTCACGAACCCCGCCCGCTACCGGGCTCCGGTGCCGCAATGTCCGGACAATGCGGAGCCGAGGTCATGAGTCGCGACCTTGCTGCTACCACACTTGCCAGTCGCCTCGAGAACTGGGGAAACACGTCGCGCGGCACCTACGATCCGGTCGATGCGGCTCGGGTGACGAAAGCCTGGCAGACGTTGCATCCGAGGCATCGGGAGATGCTGAGGATGGTCTATCTCTGGCATGCCTGTAGCGAGGTTGTCTGCCGGCGACTGCGCATACCCCGGCGACCGGCGAAGCGCTTCGAACTGGAACTCGCGGCGGCGAGCCTGGCACTGGCGCAGGCTCTTGCCGGCAATAACCAGGAAGTCGGTACCAGAGGTCTACCTCCAGCCGGCGAAAAATGAGGCGCGCGACCCTCCTTGCGGACGATCGTGGCTCGGCTCACCAGCCGGCATTTCGGTGGTTGATGTCGTCAGCCTATGCCAACGTGGGTGTGGACGCTCATGCACGTGAGATTTATTTTAGGAACACGTAGGAATGCCTGGGAACATGTAGGTAAATGGAAAGAGCGCGAGGCGTCTGAGGGCTCTTGCATTGCACCGCGCGCTCGCCTAGACTGGAGTTCCACTAGCGACTGGGCGAGTTTGCCCTTGTGCCACATGCATTCGGCGTGAGTTCGAGATTCCGGTTTCTGTCTACGTCCGAATCTGCTTGATCAGCTCCAGTGCGTGTCGCTGCGTCGCGTTGGGCGTGGTGACGATGTCGAACGTCGGTGCCTCGTGGCCGGCTCCGGGTGTACGGCAGGTGTTGCGCACGATACTGCCGAGCTCGGCCATCAGCGTGGAGAAGCTGTGTGCAGGCGTGCCACCCTCCACGGTGCGGTTGGCCACCTTGTCCTGCGCCTGCTGCGAGCGCTGCGCCGGCGCCACCGGGTCGCGTGTGGCCTTGGCCGCCTGGTCGGTGTCGGCGAACATCAGTTCACGCCAGGCTTCGCGCATGTGCCACTCCACGTAATACGCGAGCATGCACAGCAGGATGTGCGCGCGCACCCGATCAGCCGTGCGGTGGTGGATCGGTCGCACCTTCAGGTCCATCGTCTTCAGGCTGCGGAATGCGCGCTCCACGTTGGCCAGCGCCTTGTAGTTGCGCACACAGTCGGCCGCCTCCATGCGTGCGGCATCGACCGAGGTGCGGATGATATAGATGCCGTCCAGCGCGGCCTCGGCGGCGATCGCCTCGTGCTTGCGCGCGAAGGTGAAGCGGTTCTCGCCGATGTCCAGTTCGAAGTGCTTGGCTACCTTGTACTGATTGATCACCTTGCCCACGCGCAGAGCGATCGCATCGGCGCCTTTGAGCCTGCCCGCATCCACGCGATCCTTGATTTGCTGCAGGTTGCGTTCAGTGGCGCTGAGCAACTCCTGGCGCTTGTGCGCACGCAGCGCCGCCAGTTGCGGATTGCGGCACGCCACTAGCCGCTCGCCCGGATATTGCGGCGAAGCGATCTCCAACAGGTTGCGCTCATCGAACAGGCCCAGCTGCAGTTGACCCTGCTCGACCAGTGTGCGGATCGAAGCGCTCTTCAGTGCCGTGATCCAGTCGATGCCTGCCATCTCGCGCAGCTGGGCGATCGAGGCATTGCCGATCATGCCGCGGTCGCCCACCATCACCAGCTGCTCGATGCCGAAACGCTCACGCAGGCGCTGCACCTCGGGCAAGAAGGTGGTGCTGTCGGCCACGTTGCCCTCATGCACCGATACTGCCACCGGGCAGCCGCGTGCATCGGTTAGCAATCCATAGTTGACCTGTAGTAACCCTTTCTTGCCGTCGCGGTTGTGGCCCAGCCGAGCCAGCGGGCAGGTGGTTCCCTCGAAATAGCTGGAACTCAGGTCGTACAGCACCAGGCCACCGGCGCTCAAATGCCGCGCGGCGAGCTTCTTCTGAATCTCGTCCTGGCGCGCGAGCAGCCAGTCCATCGCCGCATACAGGTCGTCCTCGTTCGCCTCGGCTACGCCGAAGTCCGTTGCCAGCGTGGTGGTGTGCCACCAGCGCGTGGTGGCCAGCTTTGTGTGCGGCGCCACGATGCGCGCGGCCACCATCGCTAGTACCCGTTCGCGCTCACGTGAGGGCTTGCTGCCCAGCAGCGCCGCGAAGCCCAGGTGCTGCATCGCCAACTCAACGGCGTGCACGTGTCCGTGAGCGCGTGAGTCCGTGACTTCGAACGCCTGGCCCAGTGGCACGAACGTCTCGCCTTGCAGTGAGCGCCGAATGATCTCGATCAGGGGCTCAGGCAGATGCGACAGGTTGCCTAACGTCTCGTTCTTGACCTTGCCGTCTTCGCGGTAACTACGCCGCAGCAGGTGCGTGTGATACACCTTTCCCTTGTAGGTACGCGATGTGGTGACGACGTGAGCGGTTCCGGTTCTCGATGCCATATCAAAAATATAGTCGAATAAACAAAAATATAGTCGAGCAAACTCGAAAGTCAATAATATTTAGTGACTACATTTTAGAACCGATAGAGGCGCCCTAAAGGCGCCAAGATCCAGCGCTCACGCGGACTTGCGGCTGCGCGATGACTACGAGGAGGTGGGGAACTTCGG
>Ga0073928_10001671_pt1 | contig 41475 bp, 37 predicted proteins | sample PaiPotPPA55metaG_FD_76969 | JGI IMG/M metagenome (GOLD analysis project Ga0073928, IMG submission 76969) | Iron sulfur acid spring bacterial and archeal communities from Banff, Canada, to study Microbial Dark Matter (Phase II) - Paint Pots PPA... ...
CCGCGGATGCTCTACAGGAACTTCACAAATCGGTCACGCTGTAAAAGCGGCTCAAACTCTGTTAAGAATTTATGGTATGGGGAGAATCCATCAGTGGGCGAAACTTGTCCTCGCGATAATCATGGCGAGCACTTGTAGTTTGGCGCCGGGTCTGCGCGGGCAAGCGCGCGAAGAACGCATGATCGCGGAGGGCGCTCCCGGACATGCGGGGGGCAGACTAGTAGTTGCTTTGCGCTCGGAGCCAAAGACTATTAATCCGGTCCTCGCTGTGGATGAGCCCTCCCGGGACGTGATCCGTTGCGTGACCGCTGATCTGATTCACATTAATCGAGGGTCGTTGAAAACGGAACCCTCCTTGGCCAAGACCTGGAAAGTCTCCAACGACGGCCGCCAATACACCCTGCAACTTCGGCGCGGGTTGCACTTCTCCGATGGCGAACCATTCAGCGCAGACGATGTGATCTTCAGTTTTCAAGTTTACCTGGACGAGAAAATCAATTCTTTGCAAAGGGATCTTCTGGTGGTGGACGGAAAGCCTATCACCGTCGTGAAGGTGGATGCATACACCGTTCGCTTTGAATTGGCAAAACCCTATGCCGCTGCCGAGCGACTGTTCGATGGCGTCGCGATTCTACCGCGGCATTTGTTGGAGAATAGCTATCGAAGCGGCAGCTTTTCACAAGCATGGAATCTTTCCATGCCGCCGAGCCAATTCGCGGGACTTGGCCCATTTCGATTGAAAGAATACGTTCCCGGCCAGCGCGTCGTGCTTGAACGGAATCCGTATTACTGGAAAGCAGACCGCGCCGGGAACCAATTGCCGTATCTGAATGAAGTGGTATTTCTTTTCGTTCCCAGTGAGGACGCGCAAGTGATCCGCTTCCAATCGGGAGATACAGAAGTACTCAGCCGATTCAGCGCGGAGAACTTCGCGGTGCTGCAGAAACAGCAATCCGTGAAGGGTTATCACCTCGATGATCTGGGACCGGGACTTGAATACAACTTCTTATTTTTCAATCTGAACGATTTAGCACCGAAAGGGCTTCCAGAAGTTGCGAAAAAGCAGGCTTGGTTTCAGGATGTGCGTTTCCGGCAAGCAGTTTCAGCTGCGATCGACCGCGAAGGAATCGTACGCCTGGTTTACAACGGGCGAGCGACTCCTATATGGGATCAAGTTACGCCGGGGAACAAACTCTGGGTAGACGAGAAAATTGCCCATCCTGCGCGATCGCTGGATCACGCCCGCCAGCTCTTGCAGTCCGCCGGTTTTTCCTGGAGCAGCGGATCCCTGGTAGATCCTCACGGCAATCCCGTCGAATTTTCGATCCTGACCAGTTCTTCGAATGCCCAGCGTATGAAGATGGCTACGATCGTTCAAGACGATTTGAGCCAACTTGGGATGAGGGTGCAGGTGGTTCCGCTGGAGTTTCATGCAATGGTGGACCGGCTGCAGAATAGCTATAACTATGAAGCAGCGGTGATGGGATTGGTAAGCGGCGATGCCGATCCGACGTCGGAGATGAATGTCTGGCTATCAAGCGGTGAAACCCATCTCTGGCACCCGAACCAAGACAAGCCAGCGACACCGTGGGAAACCGAAATGGATCGGCTGATGCAACAGCAACTGGTCACCTTGGATTATGCGAAACGAAAGCGTCTGTATGACCGCGTCCAGGAAATTGTGTCTGAAAGCCTCCCGGTGATTTGTCTTGTGAGCCCTAACATTTTGGTGGCGGCTGCCAACCGAGTGGGCAACTTCCGGCCGGGGATTTTGGTCCCTTACGCGTTGTGGAACATTGAACAGCTCTATATCCAGTAAAGTGAACGTGAGCCGCAACACTCTCCTTAAAACCCAGACGCTTGATGAGGTGCGCGCCGCTTGGCCGGACACGCGGCTTGTCCGCGAATGCCTCGGTGGGGGAGAACAGGCTTGGTGTGCATTAATTTCCAAATACAAGAACCTCATTTTTTCGATCCCGTTGAAATACGGTTTTTCCCCTGAGGATTCAACGGATATTTTTCAGGCAGTTTGTTTGGATTTATTGTCCGAGCTGCCCAAGCTTCGCAAAGTGAAAGCTTTGCCGAAATGGATCATGCAGATTACCGCACACAAATGCTTCCACAGAAGGCAACAGGAGCGGCGTACGGAAGTTTCCGACCCGAATGACAAACTATTCGAACGGCGTACGCCGGCTCGCGCGGAGGGAATTCTCCGGGAGGCAGAAGACGAACAAGGCCTGCGGCAGGCTATGTCTGAGCTGACGCCACGTTGTCGTCAGCTGGTGCAAATGCTTTTCTACGACGAACCTGCCCGCCCCTATCAAGAAATCGCCGAGGCGCTGGGAATTGCGGTGGGATCCATTGGTTTCATCCGGCAGCGTTGCCTTGAACGACTGCGGAAGCGGTTGCTCGAAGCAGGTTTCTCGTGAAAGCGAAGAAAAAGGGAGAGCCTCTCTCCGCGCGGTCGCTCCGCGAACTGGCAGATCTTAAGACGGAGTCCAGTCGTAAAAAATTCATCTCCGCGCACCCGCGGCTGTTTGACGACAGCGTGGTCCGGCAACTCAACGAAGTGGTGCGCACCAAGTTGCGCGAAAACCCCCACGAAGCGCTCTTTCTCGCGGAAGCCAGTGTGGCCATCGCGCGTCGACTGCGAAACAAAGAGACTTTGGGTAGAAGTTTGCGATCTAAGGCAAACGCCCTGTACATGCTCGGAGACAATCCAGAGGCGCTGGAGTTCCACGGCGAGGCTTTGCGTATTTTTCGGGAAATCCACAATCCCGAGGAAGAAGCCCGCACCCTGATTCCCTCGATTCAGCCTCTGATTCTACTGGGGAAATACGACCAAGCTTTTGGCGCCGCGGAAGATGCCAAGAAAATCTTCCGGCAATTAAATGACGAGAAACGCTGGGCGCATGTCGAAATCAATGTTGGCAACATTTATCACCGGCAGGACCGTTTCGAGGAAGGCCTGGCTTGCTATGAGCGTGCCTACGAGATGCTGCTGCCTTTTCGCGATTCCGAGGGCCTAGCCGTCGCGCTGTATAACATGGCGGTCTGCCTGATCACGCTTAACGATTTCCCACGGGCGCTCGCGACTTACCAGCGTGCGAGAGAAATGTGCCTCGTCCATAGCATGACGCTACTCGTAACGCAGAGCGACTACAACATCGCATACCTCTATTACCTTCGGGGTGAATACAGCCGGGCGATCGAGATGCTGCGAGCGACACGTGAGGAGTGCGAGAAAAATGGGGATGCCCACGTCCAGGCGCTGTGCTACCTCGACCTGGCGGAAATATATCTGGAATTGAATCTCAGCACGGAAGCGAAGGAATCGGCTCATGACGGCTATTTGCGTTTTCAGAAGCTAGGGATGGGATACGAAGAAGCAAAATGCCAGGCCTATGAAGCGATGGCATTGAGCCAACTGGGGAAAGCGCTGGGCGCGCTGGATTTGTTTGCGCGAGCACGCGCGAAGTTTGTCACCGAAAAAAACCTGGTGTGGCCCTGGCTGATGGATCTGTACCAAGCTGTCGTTCTTTACAATGAAGGGAGACTGTTCGAGGCTCGACGGCTCTGCTCCAACGCGGCCCAGTTCTTCGACAGCTCTTTTCTGCCGAACAAGGCCGTCCTTTGTCATTTGTTGCTTGCGCGATTATCTCTGAGAACCGGGGAATTGGCGGCCGCACAGGCGGAGTCTTCCCGGGCGATCGAGAGGCTCGCGCGTCTAGAGGCTCCCGTACTTCACTACCAGGCCCATTTTCTGATGAGTCAGATTCAACAGGTTTCCGGAGATCTTCCAAACGCTTACGATTCCTGCCAGAAGGCGCGGGGGTTTCTGGAGACGTTACGCGGCAGCCTGCGCGGCGAAGAACTAAAGATCGCATTCATGAAAAATCGCCTGGAGGTTTACGAAAGTCTGGTCGAACTATGCTTGATCGCGGAGAGGCCGAACGCGGCAGAGGAATCTTTCGGTTATATCGAACTGGCGAAGTCCCGTAGCCTGGCGGAACTCCTGAAGCGGTCTGGACCGGCGATTCGGCCACCCGACGCCGGCCAGAGCGAACTGGTGCGCCACATCCGGGAGATGCGCGAGGAACTCAACTGGTATTACCGCCGCATCGAAATCGAGCAGTTGCGCGCGGAAGATCCGTCTCCCGATCGGATTGAAAAGCTTCAGAAACAGGCATTGGCGCATGAGAACGAACTCTTGCATGTGCTGCGAGAAATGCCGCAGTCGGAGGAAAACCCTAACCAAGGGCCAGCGATAAGTTCTCTGGAAAACATCCGTGCGTGTCTACCTCTGCAGACTGCGCTGGTGGAGTATTTCTGTCTTAAGGATCAGTTCATTGCTGCGGTGTTGACCCACGAAGGACTGAAAATCGTGCCGATAACGCCCGTTTCGCGCGCGGTCAACTTGCTGCGTATGCTGCATTTCCAGATTTCGAAATTCAAATTGGGAGCGGAATACACCCAGACATTTGGGAAATCCATGCTCAGCGTGGTGCAAGTGCATCTGCGTCAGCTTTACGAAGAAGTGTTGGCTCCCCTTCGTCCTGACATATCCGCTCGACACTTGATTATCGTGCCACACGGCGTGCTGCATTATCTTCCTTTTCACGCTTTGTTGGACGACACCGGGTATCTGATCGATTCCTTCACGATTTCTTATGCGCCCAGCGCCAGCGTTTTTGCTCACTGCCGGGAAAAACCGATGCACGCTATCGGCCCGCCTCTGGTCCTGGGAGTTCCGGACACGCAAGCCCCGATGATTCTGCAGGAAGTGCGTGCGGTGGCAGAAATATTGCCGGACGCAGAATTGATTGTAGGTCCTGCCGCCAACGAACGCGTCTTGCGCCAAAAGGGTCTGCACAGCCGGCTGATTCATATCGCCACGCATGGCAGATTTCGACAGGATAATCCCATGTTCTCTGGGATTCGGCTCGGCGATGCCTATCTGAACCTCTATGATCTCTACCAACTCAAGCTAAACGCCGAATTGGTGACACTCAGTGGGTGTGCCACTGGACTGAACGTTGTCGCTCCCGGAGACGAATTGCTAGGCTTGATGCGTGGACTATTCTTTGCAGGTGCACATGCTCTGCTCTTGAGCCTGTGGGACGCTCACGACCAGAGCACCGCGGATTTTATGGCCTGTTTCTACCGGCGTTTACGGGGCGGGAATAGCAAGGCTTCCGCCTTACAGGGCGCAATGATCGAATTGCGCGAACGCTATCCGCACCCCTACCACTGGGCCCCATTTACCCTAATTGGCAAGGTTTCCCCCGGTCTGACGTCGGACAAGTTTTTTTAATACCCCCCTATATTTTTTGCACAGGTACTCACCCTTATGAGTTGGTGGTGCTAGTAGCGCCGGGGCCTTTATCAGGGCGCGGGGCCACGAGATCAAATCGGGGGGGAGCGGGATGCGACACTATTCGCTGGAAAAGTGGGTTGATTTTGCGCGGAACGTGATTCACGAGGATGAAAAGACAGAAATGCAAAGCCATCTAGAAACCGGTTGTTCGAAGTGCTCGAAAGAACTGAATCTGTGGCGGCGTTTGCATCAAGTTGCCCAACGCGAGTCTGCGTATCGACCGTCCGGGGGCGCTGTTCGAACGGCGAACGCGGCCTTCGCCAACCAACGGATTGCTCGGACGCGTAATGCGAAATCTGAAATCGTCACATTGCTTTTCGACAGCTTTCGCGGCCCTGTACTGGCTGGAGTGCGATCAGCCGGAAGTGGTTCAAGGCAATTGCTTTATGGAGCCGAGAACTACCGGATTGATATTCGAATTGAGCCCCAAATCGATTCGGAAAAGATCGTACTTATCGGGCAGGTCCTCAACTCCACTGACCCAGACGATCGCTTAGGTTATATACCGGTAGCCTTATTAAAAGGACGAAAAGTCGTGGCCGAATCGGTAACCAGCCAGTTCGGTGAATTCCAGATTGAGTGTGACATGGAAGGGGCTCTCCAATTGAAGGTGAGTTTGCCAAGCATGAGAGAAATAAGCCTTCCGTTGGTTGACCCCACTTTCGGTGAAGGTGACAGATCTCTGCATCCAGCTGATGTTAGTAGAGTTAGGAACGAGTCAAAGCCTAAGAAGAAAGGTACTAGAACGAAAGGTTGATGCGAGCAGTACCAGAAGTAGCCGTCTGTACCATTGCTGAGATACATCGCCTGAACCAGACTTGAAGGGTGACAGTCTCAAAAGCAAACAGGCTACTAGCCAGCACGCAAAAGGAGCAGTCGCAACCATGAGGCGTCTAATCGGACTTTCAGTTCTTCTGGTCGTAGGACTTTGGGGCCAGCCGGCTTCAGCGCAGGGCCTTTTGACAGGCCTGCTCCCGACCGTCTTGCAAATCTTGTCCAACGGCCTCGGTCCGCAGCCGGGAGTCATCGTTCGAACAAACCTCGGTCTTGCCGGGTTGCAAACTGCTTGCCTTTCTAATGGCTGCACAGTAGTCGGCAATCTAGATGGGAACGCCAACCAAGTTTTTCTGGTGCGGCCGGCGCAGGGACTGCTTCCGCAACTCCTTGCGGGAGTCCTGCGACTGGTAAACGGAATTCTGGACGCTGAACCTGACCAGACCCTAACGATTCCGCCAAATAAAAACGGGCAAACCACGTCCTCCACTGCCCCGCAAGGGCTATGGGATTCGAGCCCCGTTAATTATTATGGGAACACCGTCATCCACGGATACGTGAATCAGCCTGCCGCTCAAATCATTCGTGTGGCGCAGGCTCACAGTGTCTTCAACGTCGCCGGTGCGGGAATCGTCGCCGACATTGATACTGGCGTAGACCTCAACCATCCGGCGCTTCAGGGCGTCTTGCTTCGGGGATACGATTTCACGCGCAACCAGCCCGGCGGCTCGGAGTTAACGGACGTTTCGATCGCTGCTCCCCCTCCCTGCCCAACCTGCGCAGCCGCTGATGTGAATCAACACACGGCAGCGATGCTGGACCAGCACACCGCTGCTATGTTGGACGGTCCCCAGTACGCGGCTTTCGGCCACGGCACGATGGTGATAGGTATCATTCACTTGGTCGCGCCGACTGCAAAACTTCTGCCGGTGAAAGCGTTTAGCGCGGACGGAAGTGGATCGCTTTCGAATATTCTGGCCGGCATTTACTACGCGGTGCAGAACAATGCGAATGTCATTAACATGAGTTTTGATTTGACCACAAGTTCAACGGAATTGAAAAACGCCATCAACTATGCCAACAATCACAATGTGATCTGCGTGGCCTCCTCCGGCAATGATGGTGCACAAGAAATGGTTTATCCCGCTGGAATGCAATATGTCATGGGAGTTGCCTCCACGAATAATCAAGACCAACGCTCGAGTTTTTCGAATTATGGGAACCAGATCGTGTGGGTGGCAGCGCCCGGAGAAGGTGTCATCACCACCTATCCTTTCGCCACTTATGCCGCAGGTTGGGGAACGTCGTTCAGCTCGCCCATGGTCGCCGGAACTGCGTCTCTAATCGTAAACATGCAGCCCAAATTCGGCGAAAATCAAGCGGCTTGGACGATTTCCCACGCAAAGTGGATTGGCTTCAACATGGGTAATGGACGCCTAGATGTCTACGGCACTCTGTCTTCCATAAGCCCGATCCAGGGTTTGCTTCAATAGGGGGTTCTACAGGAATGGAAGAGATTGTGCGAGCGGGCAACTGTGAGCCGATGGCTCGAATCGAGAGACCGGCAGAGATCAAGGCGCACTCTGCTGGTGCTGCACCAAGTCTCCCGCACCACTGGGCTGCTCCAACTCTGCGCGTAAAGTTCATTGAAGAGCAACTAAGCGCGCTGCGCAGCTCTCTGATCTGCGCCTTCAATCAGCTCCTGGATTTGAAGGATTTAAATACAGGCGTTCACAGCACGCGCCTGGCGGAATGGGCCCTCCACGTTGCCGGAGAATTTGGTCTGGATTGCGACTCTCTGGGCGATATCGAAGTTGCAGCGCTCTTGCACGATATAGGGAAAATCGGCGTCTCGGATGCCATCTTAAACAAGCCCGCCAAGCTGAGCGCCGAAGAATACGAAATCATGAAGAAACATCCGGAGTACGGCTGGGCGGTCTTGCGCCAAGTCCCCGGAATGGAGCGCGCCAGTTTGATGATTTTGCATCACCATGAAAATTACGACGGGACTGGCTATCCCGGCGGACTGAAGGGTGAAGAAATTCCAATTGGATCACGCATCGTTTCTGTGATCGACGCTTTCGATGCGATGGTATCCACGCGACCCTATCGCCAAGGGCTGGCGTTTGAAGAAGCAGAACGACGATTATTGCTTGCCAGCGGCACTCAATTCGATGCTCGCGTCGTGAACAGCTTCCTCACGCTGGCGCGATCGGAAATGTCATCTGTGTTCGCCGCGGCTGGTACCGCGGTTACTGCTGTTCTCTAGCTTTGATTCCCTGACCGGACTCTCGGTGGTATCGCGGCTTATCCCCAGTTCAGGCATTCCGATTATGCCGGCATTGCCGTCCGACCATAGTTTTTCCGCAGCTCACTCGACGAGGTCCTACATGTCTCGACGTTCCTAACCGCAAAGAAACTAAAGGCACCAGCGGAACCACTTGTACCCCGGCAGTTCGCAATGACCTGCACGTAACCGCAGGGGAGGTCCGATCCCGGGATAGGGCTGATACGACCACGCAAACCGAGAGCGCCTCGGGATTCCGCTTCATCGAGTGAGACGTTTCGTTTCCGTGCGCTCGTCGCTGTGGTCATAATACCCACTTCGAGTCCGGACCAGGTAATTGTGCCCACGGACCTTCACCTGAATCCGTCGAAACGAACGGTCATGGCGAAGATTTGACGGAGAATAGACCAACAGATATTGCGAGCGAAGCTCACGCGCGATCTGCTCGAAAGCCGGTCCAATCTGCTCGATGGATCTCACGCGAATGGTGCGACCTCCCGTTTCGCGAGCGAGTTTGCGAACGCTCGTGTCTCCGTGGTAGGTCCCGCCCATCAAGGAGTAAAACTCCGGATCGCTTACGACAATTGAGTACACCATGACGTCAGCACTCTGAGCCGATTCGATTGATTTTTGCAAGTTAGTCTTGCTGCCCTGGTCCTCGCCGTCGGTTACCAGCACCAGCACTTTGCGTCCCAAGCGTGCCCTCATCAATTCATCGGAAGCCAGAAAGACCGCATCATATAGTCGCGTACCTCCTGCGGGACTCGTCGCATCTTCCCGCAGGATGCTTCTTCCCGTTTCATTGATTTCCGCCGAATCGATTGCCCGCGCCAGTTCGCTTGGCGCGTTCGTAAAATCTCTCAGCAACTTTACATCTGTGTCGAAGCTCATCACAAAAGCCTGATCGCCGCCGCGCAGAACGGAGCGTAGAAATGTTTTTGCCGCCTCCTGTTGGACGCCCAACAAGTGGGCCTGGCTGACGCTTGTGTCAATGGCGACCCCCAAGCTTAAGACCACGTTTGTCTCCTGCGAGAAGAAATCGATTTTCTGTGGAGTCGCATCTTCGCTTAGTTCGAAGTTATCCTTGTTCAGGTCCCGGATCAATCGGCCATGACGTCCTTCGGCGATCACATATACATTTACCGCAACCGAGGTAGCCTTAATTGATTGTCCGGTAATTCCATTGGGCGCTTGTTGCCGCGGCACGGCCGGGGATATCGAGACTAGAGAACAGAACGCGGTGGCGAGGGGTATTCGGATCCTGCGTGAGAATGAGGTCAAATGCATAGCGTAACGACAGGCGCTGGCAAGGCCGCGCCGATTCACCGGGCTCCTTCGTTTTACATCCTACGCAGGGGTGGCCGTGAAGTCGAACGAACCGGAACAGAAAAGCCGGACTCTCAGGCGGGCGCCCTTTGCAGCCCGTTTGCCCTCGTCCGGCCCGCAAGTGTTAGACAACCTGAGGTGCGGATCGCATGAAGGGCGTCAGTCCGCGCTCACTCCGACCGAGACGGTTTCGATCAGCTCCGGCTGCTGCGCCACAAGCACAGTTAACTGCTTCGGCAGAGAAAAATAGAACGTGCCGACGTGGGGCAGCCTCAACGCCCGGACCGTAACGTTTCCATCGTGGCGAATGCAAACCAATTCGGGGTTCTTGCTCTGACTTTCGTAGTCGTTAAATACCTGCGCATGCACGAGCCCCACAGCCTGGCTTCCTCGATAGACGAAGATCATTCCGTTCGAAGTGATGTGGTCGACGGAAAACGTATAGTCGCCTGCTCGAAGTGTCGTTTTTCCCCATTTCGCATCGAACGTCAACTTGAAACTGCCCCTGGCAGCCGGCCCTGCTTGTAAGCTCGGCGCGATCATTCCGAATGCAATCACGGCAATTAGCATGAATACTGAAACACTTTTCCAGGAACCTCTCATTGAACACTTCTCCCTTTCCCACCAGTCTCACGCAAGGATGGAATTGTTTCTCGGAAACTGGTCCATTCTGTGGCCAGCCGGCGGGTCAAGCAGTAGTACTTCAGTACCGTTCTCGGTCAGAGGTTCCAAAAGACTATCTAGGATATGCCGTCTGCGGTCGAATCTACGCAAGTGGCAGAATTTTATCTGTAATATTGGTAATACGCACTGCGACCGGATAGCTGTTGCCAAAGCCTCTGCCCCACCAGTATCGCCCCGGCAGCGGCGGCCAACTTCCTGCTTAGCCGGGCGGTCTCAATGGGTAGACGCAACACCTGCTTGAAGTCCACACCCGCGGGCTTTAAGCATTTAAGGATCGTTCATACCGCTAGACATTGCGCTTCTCTACAGGGAGGCGCTTAAAAGAGTATTGCCTCGACCGGTTGAGCTCGCACGACTCATTGGGAGTTGACCATGCGGAGCGCGAGCTATGAATGACGCCCGGAAAACCTGGCATTTCACGAACTTGATGGTTATGGCGAGGAAATCAAACGATGCGGTCTGGTGAAATCGTTCCTTGGTCCTTCGCCGTTGTTGTCTTGGCCGGAAAAATAGCTGTCACCTTCGTACCCAAAGCATTGGAATCAAGAATCAACTCGCCATGAGACTGGCGCACGCGCTCCCGCATTCCCCTAATTCCAACGCCGACTCCTTGGGATTGAACCTCTGCTAATCGTTCTTGCGAAATTCCCTTACCGTGATCCTGAACTTCCGCATAAATCTTGTCAGGCTCACGAGCGATACGGATTACCGCAGTTTTGCTTCCTGAATGGCGGTGGATGTTTGTGAGGCATTCTTGCACGAGACGAAATATGGCGAGTTCTACGTCCGGAGCAAGCCTTTCGAGGTTGTCGGAAATATTCAGCTCAACACTGAGGCTGCTGCGCTCCGCCAGACCGTCTATGTACCAGCGAAGCGCAGACGACAGTCCGTTTTCGTCGAGCATTGGTGGGTGCAAAAGATAAGACGTCGTGCGTACCTCTTGGATAAGATCCTGAATTAAATCCTGGGCACCTTTGATGCTTTCGGATAGCCGCGCAGGGTCGCGCTTCGCATCATCTTCGATCCGCGCAAGGCTCATCCCCAGTGCAGCCAGATTCTGGCCAGCGCTGTCGTGCAGCTCACGGGCAATGCGCCGACGCTCCTCGTCCTGGACAAACATCAATCTTCCTGAAAGGTCCCGAAGCTGATCCGACTGCTGAAGGATTTCAGCATTTCGCCTGCGCAGCTCTTGAGTTCGAAACTGCACTTGAGTATCGAGCGCATCAGCAAGCGTGCGAAAGCGTTGTTCGCTTTCATGCAATTCGCGCTCGACCCGCTTACGCCCGCTGATATCACGCGCTATTTTCGACGCACCGATGATTTTTCCCGCGGCGTCTCTGACTGGGGAAATTGACAGCGATATCTCAAGCTTGGTGCCGTCTTTTCGCAGGCGAATGGTATCGAAATGATCGATCCGCTCGCCTTGTCTGATTCGCGCAAGGATTGTTGTTTCCTCGTCCCGGCGATCTTGGGGAATGATCATCGCGATAGGCTGACCTACGGCTTCTTTGGCTGTGTATCCAAAAAGTCGCTCGGCACCTGCATTCCAGCTGGTGATAATACCCTCTAAGGTTTTGCTGACAATCGCATCATCGGAAGAATCTACGATTGCGGCAAGCAAGCCGACGGCCTTATCGGCTTTCAGACGCAATGCGGGAAGCTCATCCAAAATTGATTGAGTAATCTTGTCCGTGCTGGCTTCCGAATCGTCGAGAATGCAACGAGCTAGCGCTTCATGCCTCGCAAGAAGTTGTTTGATGTCATCCTCGAACTGGATTTCAGGATGCACGCTGGTCCAATAGTGCGCCGCCCGAACGAACGCCAAGAAAAGGAGAAGATATTGAAGTCGAACGGTGCCTAGCAATCGTTCCAGTTCAGCAAGGCATTGCGGGGCGTCCGCCGTCTGCAAGAATACATGACTGGCAATAGAAAAAAGCCCACCTTCCATCTGCGTATCGGCTGTTGGCATTTCAACAAGAGGCCCGGGGCATTTCGAGCAAAACGAAAGGCATGACTTTAGTTCAGGCCCGCGTGGAAGGGGCCGCCGCAGCATTTTGACTACATCCGCAACGCTTTCAGCGTGGGCATCCTTATCGCCGGCCGGCCGACCTAGTCCAATCAAGAAACCGGTGTGGCGAGCGATGCAGTAGCGGACTGCGCAAAAACGAGAAAGATGGACGAAAAGTCGTTCCTTAAAGACAGAGGGTAGAGGGTTATCGAGATAGGCTGCTTTGGCAAATCCCCAGAGTTTTTCGGTGATCTCGGGGGTCTCGGGCGAGAGCCGGAAGAAGTTCGGAAGCACGCCAAACCGCGCACTAACCTGCCGCTGCATATCCGGTGCCGTAGTGCTCGCCGATTGAACATTGTCAGATGCCATTAGCGCGCGCCCCAGTAATTCATATGACACAGAGAAAGTATACGAAATTAACCCAATGGATGGCCGAATTTGAATCGTGCTCTTCTAACCAGATCGCTGATATCGAGATTGACTAAAAGTAGCTCACGTTGCGGAACGGCCATTTTACCCCTAATAAATGCGCTAACCGGAGGCTGGCTTTGTTCAACCTGGCGGTCTGGTGGCTCGGGCTGGGTATCGGAATTGAACGAATCAAATGTCCGAACCCGGTCGTCAACTGTTCGGTGCGTCGCGAACTCGTAAGACAAGCATCAACGACGCGGACCGTCTGCGAAAATACCTGGGCCGTTTCGGAATTGACTGGAAGCAAATTGTTCAATCTGATTAGTATTTTTTTTTCGATCCTATAAACGCCTGCTTAGGAGTTGAGTTCGTGCTCCCGCTAACAGCCATCGATGAGAGCTGGCTGCTGCGAGCGAGTGAAGACCGTATTTTTCGACTGCTCCAAGTCGGGCAGCCGAAGTATTGCTTTAGCCTTTGGGCGTTTCGACACCTTTCGATTTACCATACCGGCGGCCTCCCGAGCCGCGGGCAGTATGGTCGTTCAACTGGACTTGATAGTCGCAAACCCCGTTTTCCGGATTGCCGACCACCGAGAATTTGGCCAAAGTAATCAAACAAGAGCGTTTCTCAGGACCTATCTTCAAGACGAGAGTTCGTCTTGCTGTTATTCTGCTTTTGCGAGGATGGTTATGAAGAATTTGCTCTTTGCTGTCTGTGTTGTGTTTGCGTTTGGCGGTGCGAGTGCGCAGCAGACTACTTGGCAGCCGTCGCCGGGACATACGCAAGTGCCGATATGGCCAGGGCGGGTGCCTGATCCGCGACCTGTCGCGGGGCCAGAGGTCGCTAAGACGACCGGGAAGGAGTTCCTGGTTGCCGGCAGGCCAGCGGTGGGGGTGAGCAACGTGTCGCAGCCTACGATGACGGTCTATTCGCCAAATGGAAAGAATACGGGCGCTGCGGTTGTCGTCTTCCCTGGTGGGGGCTATCAGGGTCTGGCCATCGATCTGGAAGGCACCGAGGTCTGTGATTGGCTGACGCCCAAGGGGATCACGTGTGTGCTGTTGAAATACCGTGTGACGGATGTGGGGCCGTATCCGAAATCAGGACCGTATCCGGAATCATCGATGGCGTTGGAAGATGCGCAGAGGACGGTGGGGCTGGTGCGCTTGCACGCGGCGGAGTGGCGCATCGATCCACACAAGATTGGTGTGCTTGGGTTTTCGTCCGGCGGGCATCTGTCGGCGGCGATGAGCACGCACTTTGACAGGCGTTTGTACCCGGCTGTAGATGCCGCCGACAATGAGAGTTGCCGCCCGGATTTTGCGGTGGCTATTTATCCGGGGCATCTGTCGCTTTCCGCGGCGGAATGGGATGCTAACCAAGGCGCCAGAAAGTTTGTGATTCGAAAGCCGGAGCATGAGACGCTGGCCGATAAACAATTTGGATTGAATCCCGATATTCCTGTCACCCGACAGACGCCACCTACGTTTTTGCTGCAGGCGGAGGATGACCACGTGGACAACGTAAACGACTCGCTGGCGTACTACATTGCGCTGAAGAAGGCTGGGGTTCCCGTGGAGATGCATTTGTACGCGCAGGGCGGGCATGCCTTCGGGCTGCGGCGCACGAAGTTTCCGATAACCGGATGGCCTCAGTTGGTGGAGACCTGGCTCGGGACGATTGGGATGATTTCGGAATAGGTGTTCCGGGATCGCAAATGACAACGAGGCTTGCCGCTTCGCAGTACCCGTTGCTCCCAGCACTGACGTTCCTTGCGCTCTGCTTTGTAGTTCTAGCGATGGGACGAACGAAGTGTGATCACTCGGTCGAGTCATGAAAGCAATGCCGATGAACTCCTCCGTGAAAGATTTCACACGGAAATGCGTACCCAATCTGGGACGCCCGGAAAGAGAAGACGCTCCAACGGTGGATTTATATATTCAAGACTGATACTTAGCGCTGGCACTTCGAGGGGGCCGCGCCAGGCATCGGAACAACTTCACTGTCATACGCCACGCCCTATACGGTTCCAGCAAAGACAAACTGTCAAACGGCTCCTCTGATAATCCGCACTCCAGTGCACGAACTGTTACCAATCGGAGCGCCTATGTTATTTTGGAGTCATCCAGGCGGAGAACCGTGATGCGTATCTCTTTGCGCTGGAACGCGCGAGCATTGAAGCCGACTTCCTTCTCGAAATTTCTTGCGGAGCGCGTGCGAAAAAGGACTCGCTCGCAAATTGAGGAGACCATGACGGATTACTTCGGCAGCTTCCGCCGTTCAATCAAGAGAAGCGCTCCCGGCCGCAGCCGGGAGCGCCCACCGCGATTAGCCATAGTACTGGCGTTTCGCTTGTTGGTTATTCGTCGGCTTCGTACGCGGCTATGGTTACCGTGTGATCGGGTTCGTTGGGGAAGTTAAAATCTAACATCCCGCCAGCCTTCGGGTTTCCTTGGATCACGGATGCAGCAGTACCCACAGTGACGATTTCAGGCTTTTCATATTTCATTGTTCTCACCCCCTTTCTTTTTGGCGTTGACTTGCGCAGCTAGCTAGCTGAACTCTTCCCACGCCAAGCCAGCGGCGCAGAATCCATTTTGTGTTCGCCGAGCACATCGGAACGACGTGACGGCGAACTCCATATCAATTTGTCACGGATTCCAAGGCCTCTCAGCCAGTGTTCGATGTGCAGGGTTCGCATCATGGCCGCTATATTTGCTTCTTGGCCGTTACGAGTTCTTTGTACTGCCTCAGAGAAGGCCTTTGCGTCAATGATTCCCAGAGAGCTTAGTGTCATCTGCTTACTCGTCTCGATTAGGCTGGCCCAATCGGCCGACATCGTTGCCAGCGGTAAGCGCACAACAAACGCCTTCCTCTTTCTGTTCAAGAGTTGGTCTGGAACAATGCCGTTGAGTGCGCGGCGCATCAGGGAGCGACGCTGACCTGGGCGCACGAGTTGGTCCCGCGGGACCGCATACAGGAATTCCAAAAGGTCGCGATCTAGGTAGGGGTAGCGCTTCTCATAGGGCGGATTTGAGGACAGAGCCAAGCACGCCATTTGTCCTCGCAACATATCCAGCGTGGACACGTTCTCCTGAAAGCTCGGGAGCGGACCAAAGCAGATCGCCCTGCGAGGATAGCCCGTGAGCGCGTCTCGCTGACGGTTGATAAATCCGGGATGCAGCCAGACTACGGGCCGGATTTGCTTAGGCACGCCTACCAGAGCAGTAGGAAAAAATCCCCGCGCGGCTTCGAACAACAGCTGGAACCAGGGTTTCCTCTTGTCGAGCGCCCAGACGCTCAGCTGTCGCGCCAGCGACCGGAATTGTGCTCTTGCCAGCAAGTCCATCAGTTCCGGCGTCGGTGTTGGCACGCCGCCAGTGACTTCATCACCGCCGATGCCGGACAGCACGACGCGATTTCCTTGTGATGCGATGCATGTGGCGAATTGCCGACTGGCTTCGGTGCGCCGTCCGCCGCCAGAGCCTGGTGTCGCGGCAAAGCGGTCGCTCTCGAATTCGAAACTGAGTGATTCTTGTGCGCCGACATCGATGTGGCAGCCGACGCGGCCGCGTTGTTCTTCCACTTTCGTGAAATAGGGGCGCTCGTTCCAATTGGGTTCTAAGTCGTTGTAAAAGGAAATTGTATCGAGCCGCGGAGTTTCGGCGGCCCCTTGGGCCATGATCGTGTCCGACATGCACACGATGGAGGAGGAATCCATCCCACCGCTCAATTCGGCGAGGATGGGCGAATCGGAACGCAGGCGCCGGTGGACAGCTTGTCCGAAGATGGTGCGGAAGTGTTCTTCATATTCTGCATCTGTGCGGTAACAGATTCTCTTCCCCGGATCAAAATTCCAATACTTGATGATCGTTCGCTTGCGCGGCTGCAAACGGACGAAACTGGATGGCGGGACCGAGTCGATTCCGATATAGGGAGATAGATGGGCCGCCGGGAAAAATGAGAACCAGCCGGCAATATATTCTTCGTCGAGCGCGAACGTCTTTCCCGTGAACAGTACTAACGGATCCAGGATGGTGCACCACGCGACTTGGCTGCGATCGACCGAATAATAGAGATGGCGGGTACCGATCGGATCTTTCGCAAGGGTAAGCGACCGGTCGCTCGGGTCCCAAATGGAAAGAGCCCAGTCGCCCAGTAGCTGCGGGAAGCACCGCGTGCCCCAGCGTTCGCAGGCCGACGCCACCACCGAAACATCCGGCGAATCGGTTTCAAGTCTGTCACTCATTAGAGCGATGAACTCGGCGCGATTGTCGAGGCGGCCATCCCAAGTAAATACCTTGCCAGATTGGGAGACATGTGGCTGATCTTCCTTGCGGGACTCCTTCGTTGTGTGAAAAGTGTGATAGAGAACAGTGACGCCGTCCCGGTGGTAAGAGTTGCTGTTTTCGAGCCCGTACGGAGCGAGGACTGTGTTCACTCTTTCGAGGTAGTCAAGGGGTGGAGGCATTCCGTCAAACCTCCACCTTCCAAATTGGACGCTCATGATCCGGCCCCCCGATTCCTAGTCGTAGCTAGCTAGCACCTGTCGAGCACTGCATACATTTCTGGGGTGTAAGGCTTGTCGTTCACTACCTGGCCATCGACCTCAACCCACGCGTGGGCCTTGAACGGCATCTGCTGGATTCCGATTACCAGCTGCGCCGGCACTCCGTTGCGTTTCAGTAGACATGCCGTAGCGGCAGATCGCTGCAGGCAAAGGCCTCTTTCCAGTACCAGATGCAAGCCATGTCCACGGCTCGGCAGATCTGCTCGACAGCGTTGCGCGGCTGTGCTTTCTTCTCGAGCGGATAGCTGCGTACCCTGTGGTATAGAGCGTGAAAATTGCCGCGCACCAAGTAAAAGTCAAAACAAATTAGCTGGAGATACGCGTTGAGCACGAGAAATGAGGTCATCGATCTTTCTCCTCACACTTGTAGTTGGTCGCAAAGGAACCCCATGCGATCCGTCAGTGCTTCGATCCGTTCGCTCAAGGGGAGAACGGGCGAGTGTCCCCGTTGTTTGCTGTAGTCGAGCAGGATCGGATGGGACGAGACATTTGCCGCCTGCAATCGAGCCGTCATTTTTCTTGCGTGGAGTGGATTGCAATTCTTGTCGGCATCGCCGGAAACAATCATCGTCGCGGGATAGGCGGTTCCCTGGCGGACCCGATGGTAGGGAGAATAACTAGCGAGGACCGCGAAGTCGCCCGGGTCGTCCGCGGTGCCGTATTCGTCTCGCCAGATGTGTGCGTTGTCGAAAAGATGGTAACGGAGCATGTCCAAAATGGGAACTATGCAGACTACCGCACGAAACAGATCGGGCCGTTGCGTCATTGCGGCGCCAACCAGTAGGCCGGAATTCGAACCGCCAAAGATGGCGAATTTCTCCGGCGTGCTTCGTCCTGTCTCGATGAGCCATTCCGCCGCGCACAGAAAGTCGGTGTGAGCCGTCTGTTTGTTACGGCGCTTGGCCGCCATGTGCCATTCGGCGCCGAATTCGGATCCGCCTCGAATGTTCGGCAATGCAAACAGACATCCCCGCTCGGCGAGAAATGCGACAAAGATACTGAATTGCGGCGTCATGGAGACACCGTACCCGCCATAGGAAGTCATGATCGTCGGGTGCACTCCGCTGTCCAGGACCTCGCGTCGGCCCATCAGAAACATCGGGATCCGTGTCCCATCTCTCGAGGTGTACCAGACTTGACAGTGGCTATAGTTATCCGAATCGAACGGAATGCTCCGCTTAGCCCAGAGTGTGCGTTTGCCAGAATTCGCCGAGTATCGAAAGATACCAATCGGCTGGGTCAGCGATTCTGCTTCGATGAGCAACTCGTCGCTTTCCTGTGAGGCCCCAATCAAACGAACGGTTTCGTCGATGTGAATCGGCATCTCTCCAGTCTTCTTACCTGCGAAGTCGAAGATGGCAACCTGCGAGGCGGTGTGGCGAATGTAGGATACGAAGATGCGTTTTTCGCCGACGATCCAACCGCTGATGCGATTCACATTTTCCGGCACTACATCAAGCCATTCCGGTTGGGTATTCTTACGGAGTCGAACCTCTACAATGCGGAGATTGGGGGCATCGCGATCGGTGATGGCCAGGATCTTGTCTAGAATTAGCCGGGGACCAAAGCTATAGTCCGCATCCTCTACCACAACTTCCGGTGGTCCTTCGGAATCAAACGGTTTGAGATAGAAGTCAGTTCGTGTCCTTTCCAGAAATCGATACACCAGGAAGCCGAGACGCGTCCGGTCTGAGGTTAAGCAGAGCCGAAGTTTTTCGTCATTTCCGGCATAGAAGATTTCCCGATCCTCGCAGAATGCGGTACCCAGCACGTGATGATACGCGGCCCGATAAATGGGCCTGTTGGCAGTCAGTGGCTCATGAACGTAATAGAAACCCTTACCGTCCGGCGCGAAGGCGAATCCACGCAGGTATCCGCGCGGAAGAACATCGCGGAGCGTTTCGCGATTGTGGATATGCAAACACTCAAAACTTCCTGTGCGCTCTCCTCCTTCCTTCACCTCGTAGAGCAACAGGCGTCCGTCGGCCGATACGCGAAGCGGTTTTACGGCCGTGAATTTTCCGGTTTGGCGGTCCGCTGGGTCAACTAAGAGCTGGTCTTCACCCTCCGCGCCTTCCCGCATGTAGATGCAAGGCTGCTCTTGGTCGGGAAGGCGCTTGCGGAAGAAATAGCGGCTACCGGCCTTTTGTAAGGAATCATAGGTTTCGACGGCAAGAAACTCGCGAATACGCTTTCCGATGAGCTGTCGCTCCGGAATATTGTCGAGATAGGCGCGCGCATACCTTGTCTGCTCTTCGATCCAACTGCGAGTGCGGGCGGAATCCTGGTCTTCGAGCCAACGAAACGGGTCTGACACAGCTACACCATGAAGAGTGTCGGTGACGGGCTCGGTGGCGGAGAACGGAGGAGACGAATTTAAGCCAGACATCGTTGACTCCTTTCCTCTATCTGAACGGTTTCGCGATGCATCCGCCTCGCGAGGCTGCGGAGATAACCGGCGACCGATGGCTGGAGGGGAGACTCTGTGGACCGCAATATATAGTTGCCAACCGCGTAGGCAAAAATAGCAACCAGTGGAGAGAGCACCATCGCTTTCTTGAAAACATTCGAAGAGAACAAGGGTTGCCAGGGGAGACTGTACGCGGCGGCTAAGGCCTCAGTGGCTTGCGTGTTATTGCTACAGTTATGCTGGAAATGTTCATGGAAATATTCAAAGGAGAGGAGTGGGCTCGTTACGCAGCCTTCCGCCCAATCGAGAAACACCGATCGCTTGGGAGACACAAGGATGTTGCCAGGATTGAGATCCAAATGTCCGAGAGTGTCTGGAAAGCCAAATCCCGCAAGCAGCGAACACGCTTGTTTCAGGTAATCTCCAATAAGCGTAAGTTCGGAGTTCGTCAGTGGTGCGGGCGTCTGCTTCCGCTGGCCGGCCATTAGTTCGCGCATGCACTCAATCCATGGGCCAACTTCTTCGATAAGTCTCGGGAGTTTCAAGTCCTCGCATCCGGCTTCGAGCAGTTTGACTTGCTTTCCGATGGACGCGACTTGCAATCGCGCGAGGTCTCCCGCCGCTGCGAGCCAGGAGGGAAGCTCGTTGCCATGATCGAGGGTTCTTCCGGGAACGTCGCGGGTAAGCCAGCCATTCCAATCTGTATGAACTCCAAGCAGCTCGGGAACATATTCGGGGAAGAGGCGCGCGATACACGAAGTGACAGGCAGTTCGTGACAATTGGGCCCTCCCGCAGCCTTAAACCAAACTGCCGAATCGTCTGTTTCCAGGCGAATCAGGCTGAATACAGGGGAGGCATTCAATTGCGTAAAGGCTCCTGTCAATCGGAGACTCAGCGGATCGAGTTGTTCTTGGACCCACTCTAAAAGATCCGGTAGCCACCCCGGTCTTGAGAAAGGTCCCCTATTCCGTTCTCGTAAGCGGAAGTCCAATTCTTCGATTGATTTCTCCATGACCGCACGATCTTCGGCGGACTCCATCGACGAGCACGTTACGCCATCGAGCGGCCTCCAGAGGATTCCGGCGGAGGCAATGTCTCGAGGATCGAAAACTTCCATGACAGCGCAATGCGGAAGGGCCAACGTTGGGATGGGAACAAACAAACAGTAGCCATGGCATCCGCATAGCGCATAAAGCGCGGCTCCCAACTGCTCGACAATTCGCTGTCCCTGCGGAATATCGACAGAGGGCAAAGAGCGAGCACTCCCACGAGTCAAGAGCAAGACCTGCGAGGCGTTGCGGCGGATAACGATGAGCCGATAAGTGTCGGGGGCTGTGTTCCGAGCTCGATCCATAAACTTTTCCCTTCGTGGTTGCGAGAAAATCAATCCAAACGAGAAGCCCGCAGAACGTCGTGCTCGTACAAGGTCTTGATGAAATCAAGAACGTCGGCCCGCGCATAATCGACATCCACTCCACAGTCTTTGCTGATTTCTCCCGCGATTTGGTTCTGATCAAGCCCACTTTGAAGCATCTCGAAGATTCTTGAACCCATCCTGTTCAGCCCGAGAATCCGGCCGTGATGGATATCGAGAATGACCGCTCCGTCTTCGGTGCATGTGCTTCGAATGGCATTAGAGATTTCAAACATTGCTTCTCTCCACTCCGTAGATCGCTTCGCCGTGTCAGCGACTCTCGCATTGCCGAGCGCGTGATTCCACACGAGCGAGTTTCTGTTCGCAGATGAAAGCCCTTGTGTGCAAACATCTGTCGCGCCGAGAGATAGAAGCGCGCCTCGAACTCATGACGCGAGTGTGATGTTCGCTTCCCGGACCTAGTGCTATGGCCTAACGATTTCGACACGCGGAGACGTACGGATGGGCAAGTGTTTAGACCCGAGAAAAAAAGTCGAGGCGTCTGAGAATTGTAGTGACCTCTCCCATAACTTCCGCGTCGGTGCCGTTCTTGAATTGACGCGGGGCAAACGGTCTGTCCGGATAAGGATGGACGACGACCAACCCTCGTTCGAGAGTGCAACAAGCGCAGAGATAGCGGCCATCCCGGGTGAGAAGCAGGTACAGCGGCTGTTCCCAGAAGGTTGTGCCTTTTGTGGAGGTGGGTTTTTTGACTCGCCGGTTGATGGCCACGAACTCTGCCCCATCTAGCCACGGATGGATCGGGTTGGGGTCTCCGCCCACCCAGATCACATCGGAAACGGAGAAGTGCGGGAGACGGGTGAGTTCGCTCAATGATTTCCGCAGAAAGAAAGGCACTTCCTCCCATCGCTTGAGAAGATTGTTTAAGAATCCGTTCTCTCCCTGAGAGAGTCGCTCTGCATTCGGGCTATTGGACTTGCGCCTAATGATTGGAATTTCACGAGGGATGAATTCATCGGCAATGGGTTCCGCGCCGGTTTCTTCGAAAGCCAGGCCGCATGCGCGAAGAAAATCTCCGAAACCAATGGCATAGACAATACATAACGCGAGGATTTTCTGGATGTGACGTGGCGCGCTTGAGAGCGTCTCATAGTCAGACAATGTGCTTGCGGCGGTGAAGTAGAGCGGATCGGCAAGCCTCTGTGCAATCCACCGCGTTACCTTCGAAGCTTCCCGGAACGAAAGGCCCGCGCGGAGCCGCGAGCGCCGGATCAAATGCCTGAGGTTTATTTCTGTCTGATTTCCGAGATGACGCTGGCGCTTCTGTGCGGTTGTGGTCGCGAGTTGCGAGACTGGGTCTTGGCGGTGGGGAACGGGAAGAATCTCGGAATCGACCACACCCAGAATCCGGAGATCCCTTCCAAGAGTGAAACCGCCCTGAGCGAAAGGAAACTGCGGTGAGCGGAACGTGACCCTGCCGTTGCCGAGAGTCGATAGGCGAGAACAGGTGAAACCAAAATCATGTTCGACCAAGAAAATTCGCTCATCGGACGAATTTTGTGCGACAGACGACGCTTCCTTCGATTGCCGCGTATCAATGCGGATGATGCTTCCTGGACCAACATCCGGGAAGGCCAGCAAGTCTCCCTGGCCGACCTTGGCATAAAGAAAATGTGTTTTGTTTCGTGGAAGCAATTCTCTGACTCGTTCGGGCCAAGCGCGAGACAGAAACTGTCCCAACGGCGTAATAGCGTCTATGATCGCGATGCCGGGCCGGTTCACAAACCAAGAAACCCACGCCTCGCTATCGTATACGTAAGAATCAAGAATCACCGTGCGTCTTCTGGGGATTAGAACCGTAAGCTGGGGGATTACGTCGAGTTCAATTCCGAAAACTGCGAGCCAGTTGCTCAATCGATAGCCGGTGATGCGGCTGAGAGCAAAGAGTTGGTAAATGCTGAGCGTGGCCGTAGAAGCGGCCAGACGGTGGTAGAGATTGGGTGGGAGATGGAACGGGGACGATCGACCGAAGGCCTCGGCTGAGAGTTGCGAGGCACGATAGAAGGTTAAGCCTCTGGTTGAGAGTATCTCTCGTACGCGCTCGGCCCGGTGATTCGCAGGGAAATCCATTGTCGGGCATATAGCCAAGATTCGTTTTTTCGAAGGGAACAATCACCCAAGTGGCCGCATCTCCGACCAGCCGGGAGGTTTTCTCCGCACGGCGAGGCAGTTCTATATAGCTGAGAAGGTTACGTAGCTGGACAGGAATTAACTCACGGAGTAGGATGCCCGCTCATGGACGTAAACAGAGTAAATTCGCTCGCTGGCAAACGGCTTAAGGCCTTGCGCGAGCAACTCGGCTTGTCCACACGTGACGTCCAAGCCATGAGCCGGCAGATCGCCTCGGAAAAACAAAACGAAGAGTTCTTTCTTTCGCACAACTGGGTGACTGACATTGAGGCGGGCAGGTTCCGGCCGGGCATGTTCCGGATGTACTCGATTAGCGCGATTTACAAGCTGAAATATACGGAGGTGGCCTCCTATTTCGGGTTACAGATCGCCGACTTGCGCCGCGATAGCGCTTCCATCCAACTGCCGAGGACGCATCTCATCGCGAGCTTCGAGGAGCCGGAAGCCGAGGCCGTGTCCCTTCCCGTTGCCTTTAAGCCCGACTTTTGCTTTGAGGAGACCAATCTTTTGGCAAGAGTTGTCGAGAAGTGGGAAGCTGTGCCGCTCGGGTTGCTGCAACACCTGGACCTGCGCGCGTCCATGTACGGATATATCGGCCTCGAAGATTTCACACTCTATCCGCTCATTCGACCCGGTTCCCTGGTTCAGATTGACGCGAGCCAAAGAAAGATCAGTCCGGTGCCCTGGAAAACCGAGTTCGAACGGCCGGTATATTTCGCCGAACTGCGGGACGGCTATGTGTGCGGTTGGTGCGAGATTGACCGGGGCAAGCTGATGGTGATTCCGCATGCGCACTCGCATCGCGAGGTGCGGGTCTTTGACTACCCGGCCCAGGCAGAAATCGTGGGGCGGGTAACGGGAGTTGCGATGCGCATTGTCGGCGACCGGTCACCGGAACCCAGGGCACCAGCCCGCGAAAAATAGCCCTCGCCCTCGGCGTTTGTTCCCTGTACTCGGTTGAAGATTTCACTGTTTCTATTGTGTTGATTTCCATTCTTTTTTTTAATGGGACATCGGCTCGAAGAAATGCGAGGTTCGACTCCCATGGAAATTGGCCAACGCTTAGGAGATTTGGGTGAACATAAAAATAGGTCACAAGGTGAGGAGGAAAAGCGTACAGGTCTGCTTCGCTGTTACATCTCCCGTGTGGAAAATGGGCACGCCGTTCCATCCGTGGAAACTTTGGAAAAATTGGGGCGTACATTGGAAATTCCGGCATCCGGCTTTTCACCGCCGATGCAGACGTAAGAGAAGCCGAATATACCGCCAGAAGATATTCCTGGTCCGCGGCCGACACAAAACAAGACCGCGAGCTGCGGGACTTCGCGAAGCTACTTGCTCACAAGGATGATAAGAACCGAGGCCTTCTGCTTCACATGGAATGGCAAACAGAGCTTAGAAACAGGTCGCCATGCAGCAGTTTCCCATGCGGGCAAGAACGCTCGCCTTATTTCTCACGATATACTCCGAGCAATCGAGCGAAAACGTAGCACAGCAGGAGCAGGTTGAACGTGTCCATTATGATTAGTTCCATTTGGTTAACTCTCTATGTCTTCCGCTTTGTCCTGGCGTCTAACTATGTGACGCTTGCGTGCCCGGAACGGATTCAAGTATTCGCCGAAATAGTCGTCTGCCAGTTTGCTGAGATCGGGGGGAGCGTGTGGGCCTATCCTGTCCAGCTGTCCGACTCGGGCCAGCTGCTATCGAGAACACGACGGCAACGAAGTAAGTGGCAATCGTTTGTAGGGTCTTCTGACCCGTCATCGTGAGCTTAGACACCTCTGGGCCCAATGTTGTTCCCCTCTAACCGACATGTGGTTTCAAGGGTCATCGTGTCGGGGTCGTGGGAGGACATTTCGAAACAGGGTTTAGCTAACAGCGACTTCCCTGCGCCTTCCCTGATCGTTCTCTGTTCCGATTGACCTAGGAGATTTGATTTTTGTCTTTAGAGCACTCTCGCAGCGTAGAGTTATCGGGCTAAAGGGGCAGATGCCCTCTATTTTTCTCTGTTGGCAGGGACCTAGGGATGGAGAACGTTCGCGATTGCGTCCATATCCAAAGAAGGGCAGAACCGAAGCGTTTCTCCCCATTCGATCGTGACGGAACGCGTTCAAAATGTAAAAGCCGGCGAAGAGCTAGACCTCCGCCGGCCATTGTGGTGCCAGGACTCCCAACTTCTGTTTTAGTCGCCGGCAACCACATTCTCCTTTGCACCTCGCGCGAGTTCCTGCCGTTCCGCTTTCGGATACAGGAATTCATGCCCTTCCGTGCGGTTCGGATAGAACCAAGCAACAATCGCCTCCGCCTTTCCGTCACCCTGTTTCGCGAACACGAACTCAGAGTGGCCAGTCGGTTTTTGTCTCTCGCGTGAAATTGTCAAGAGCGTCGCGACGACCTCCTGCTGGTCACTAACAATCTGTACCATTCCTGGGTCGCCGATGCGAGCCAGCCGAATCCAGTAGCTCCCAGCAGGCAGAATCTTTCCGGGAATTTGCACTGGCTGGCTAAAGGTTACTTTAGTGGCCTGATTTGCTTCGTCTGCGCGCAGCACGGGCAACACTATGGCGAATGCAAGAGCTAAGCCAAGAATTGAAAGCAGCTTTCGAATATACATTTGGTATTTCCTCCTCGTACAGAAGACTGCTGCGGATGAATTTTTATTCCGTCGAAACTTTAATCTCTGAATCAGTATTTTTCTGGAAAACGCTCTTTACGGCATGGACACTTGAAGGTTCCCCTTTTGTCTGTTTGCATTCGAGCCTTTCGGCTCGGAATCACGAAGCGCGCCGAAAGCCACAAAAGTGGAGGACGACGAATTCCTGTTCACGCGACACAAAAGTCTGCAAATCGGGCTGTTGTGAACCCACGGAGCAGCGGCCTGATGTCGGGGCGGGCCGCTGCTCCGCGCGGGCACTAAAACGTGAGAGAGGTTTTGATCTGAATGATTCGCACGGAAGCATCTCCGCCAAGTCCGGAACCGAGAATGCTGGTCGGTTCACTGACTGCTGAGGCGATTGATCCGAGCGCGCCAGTGAGATCGTTATTCGGGAGATTAAAATTCGGGTGGTTGAACAGGTTGAAGAACTGGAAGGCCAACCCGAATTCACCCTTTTCCCAGTGCGGGATTTTGGTGAGCTTTTGTGCTGTGAAGTCAGTATTCCAGTAGTTTGGCCCACGGAAAATATTGCGCAATCCACCAACGAAATCCTTCTCAGTTGTTGAAGGAATGAACTGAGCGACTGTAAGACAGGGAGTCACACCCGTTGCGGCCCCCTGTCCGCAATTAGAGGTCGGTCCACCAAGGAACTGCGGGAGAACAACACCACCGAAGTTCTGCGCAGATAGAATCCCATCAAGACCTCCGTCTACCACGGAGTAAGGAAGGCCGCTACGCGCGAAAATTGTGCCAGACACGTGCCAGCCGTCCACCAAGGGCGCCCAGCCATGTCCCAGCAATGCACGACGGACTGGCAATTCCCAAACATAGCTTGCGTTGAAGTAGTGGCGGACGTCGTAATCTGAGGGTCCGTAATTATCGTGGATGTTGAACGGGTTGACGGCAGAGGTGACAGAAGTCCCCGAAAAGAACACGTTCGGATCGCCGCCATTGGATACGTCGTCGAAGGCGTGGCTATAAGTATAGTTGGCCAGCACTATACCTTTTCCCCAGCCGCCATTGATGTTGTGTTTGAAAGAAAAAGTAACGCCCTCATAGTTCGATATGCCGTTGGTGTCAAGAAGGCTCACGGTGCCGAACCGAGGATCGAACGGGGCAGCCGGAAGACCGACGAATGCTGGAACCGTAGCACACGCTCCTACCCCCGGACTGCAAAATGCGTTTACACCATTGCGATCTACCAGGTCGTGAATGCTGTGGTTCCCGTTGTAACTAATATCGAAGGAACTATTCTTGCCAACAGCCTGTTGGATTTCCAAACTCCATTTCTGGAACTGGGCAATCTTAGTCTGTTTGTTTGCGCTAAACAGGCTAGGTGGCGCGAAGTTTGGAACATTAGCCTGAATTTGGGCCAATGTTTGGTTATTTTTGAAACCGTTGATCAACCCTGCGTTGCTGGCCGCCGCCTGGGCGAATAAGTTGCCGCCGTTGAGGGTTTCCCCCGGGGCGATGTTACTTCCAGCGACTACGAAGGTGTTGACCCCGGGAGCATTGGAAGCAAAGTTGTCCGTGAACACAGCGGGAAAAGCATCGTTAAAAAGCCCGATTCCTCCACGGATCACCGTGCTTCGCGAGCCGCGAGGTGACCACGCGAACCCGAACCGGGGCTGCCAGAGAATCGAGCTCAGACCTTGCAGCTCCTGATGCAATCCCTGTAATACATCTGTGCTGTACGGGGTGTTGACGTTGTTGTCAGCCAAAAGGAATGGAGCGTTGAGGCGATTAAAGCAATTGGTCTGGCAAACGGGGTTGGATTCGTGTTCGACTCGAAGAGCGAAGGTGAGGGTAAGGTTCGACTTTATTTTCCAGTCGTCTTCCCCATAAAAAGCCAGCGTGTAAAGAGCGATAGGCTGAGACAAAGCTGTCGGGAAGCTTTGTTGCAGTACCGAACCCGTTCCAGTTGCCGGATCCACACCGCCATTGAAGAACGCTGCAACCGAATTGGGTGTCACGAAGCCGCTCGTGAATACGCCGAAGTCTTTGTCACTCACATCATAGCGAAGAAATTTGGTTCCGAATTTGAGCGTGTGATTGCCCAAAGTTTTCGAAAGGTCATCGCCGATCTGGTATTGCGTGACGTTTCGTCCCTGAGGGAAGAAAGCGTCGCCTGCACCGGCGGCGGCAGCCCCTCCGATGTTGAACCACGGAATGTTGGCGTTGCCGAAAAATATAGTTGTTGGAAACGCCGCAAGAGTGGCCGCGCGGTTCGTGTTGTCGAAAACCGCGCTGTACCACTGCCCGGACAAAATAAACTGATTCACCATGGTTGAGCCGAAGGTGTGTGTCTCATTCAATTGGCCCTGCCATTGCGGCTGGGTGCTGGCGATATTGAAGAGCGGGCTGATCGGGTCCGTATCAGAAGCTTGCACGCCCTTATCGTAAAGAATGCGCAGGAACAGCCGATCATTGCTTGTGGCGTTGTAATCGACACGACCTGCAAATTGCTGTTCGTGTGTGAGATTGTTGTCCGCCGCCTGGAAGAAAGACGAGCAAGCGACAGCGGGTCCCAAGCCAGTGAAGCCGTTGCATCCTAGGGGATCGGTTGACAGCGGTCCGGCCCCTGGTACGGCGTTGGCCGCTCCCTTAGCGTTATTGTAGAGATTGAAAATATTCTGGTAGAAGTTGACGGTTGCCGTATTCGCGGGGAAACCATCTTTGTTCTCTAAATTAGCAATGGTTGCGGTCTGAAACGCTTGGCTCGGAAACGCTACTGCCGTACTTACCGGAACTACGACCCGAAGACCTTCGGTGTTAAAGAAAAAGAACGCCTTGTCCTTCTTAATAGGACCTCCGAAAGAACCGGCCCACTGGTTCGCGTTGCTGAAGTTCTTCGGATCGCCGGCATGATTCAAGAACCAATCGTTCGCGTTGAAAGCGCTTCCGTTCCAATCGTAGATCGCATTGCCGTGGAACTGGTTACTGCCGGACTTGGTGACGTAGTTGACGTTGGCGCCAGCCAGACTGCCGTATTCGGCGGAATACCCGCTGCTTACAATGGTGCTCTCCTGGACTTCGTTCGCGCCGAGCAACAGGTTCGTAGCGCCGGAGTTATTTAAATTGAGGAACGGATCGTTATCATCCATCCCGTTAAGAGTAAATAAATTCGACGCGGCGCCGACTCCATGGTCAGAGAAGTTACCCAGCCCCCCTGCTGTATTCATCACCACGCCAGGGGCTGACTGAATAAAAGCAGTAAGATCGTTTCCCGGATTCGGCACTTCACCCAGCTGCTGCTGGCTAAAGGTGGTCGCTACGTTGCCGTTTTCTGTTTGAATCAATGGCTCAGATCCCCCGGCGACGGTTACCGTCTGTGAGGCAGACCCGATCGCAAGCTGGATATCTGCACTGGTAACCTGTCCAAGGGCGACGTCCGCTATTGTTCGACTTTCCTGGAAACCGGAGGAGGTTACAGTGATCGTATAGTTGCTTGGGTTCAAGAGTTCGAAGTGGTACACACCTTCTTTGTTGGTCTCGGTACTCTGCGTGGATCCTTTTGAATTATCCTTAAGCATGACCTTCGCTTTCGCCACGACTGCGCCTGAGGGGTCGGTAACGACGCCTGTAATTTCGCCGGTGGTCTGAGTTTGGGCGGGAAGCCGCAGTGCGGAAAACGCGAACACAAACAGCAACGCAATGCTCAGTAAGAACCATCTTTTCGGATTCATTGGTTTTTTAGTCTCCAGGTAGATTTATGTTTCTTCCGGCTTGCTCCGACTACAAGACAAGATCCGCGCAAATCGCAATCGGAGCGGCGTCGATTCGGCTGCTTTTTAAGCAGCTGGTCCTTCGTCTTCACTTTTCTTGTTTGAAGAATCGCGATCTGCTCCTTTCTCGCACTCTTGCAAGTTGTCCAGACCGCGAGGTTGGCGAAAAAATTCCCGAACTATCATAAATTGTTGAGTAGGAACTGAAAGAAGGTCTTGGTGTCGATTGAAATGGGAATGGATTGCGAATGCAAAACGGGGATGAGTTATCTTCTTGGGATCTTAATTGTGAAGAAAGGCGTTTACACCCACGTCGCCTTGCAAACAGCGGTGCCCAGTTTCGGTTTGTTCCCCGACGTGCAGGTGGTGCCTGAATATCAATGAATGAACGCTTTGCCGAAGGACAGCACCAACCAAGGGTCTGTGCAGCCGGTCATCTTTCCATAAGCTGTGCGAACTGCTGCAGCTCGCCGGTACTTAGATCAGAAACCGCGCACAGATACATGGTGTTGCGCTCCCAGAAGACCATGTTGTAGCCCTGGCTAGATTCCGATTGAAGATTATTGTCGGTCTGCTTGTCCGCGGGCCATATGAAGACATTAATAAGATGCTGGCGCCGCTGATACACCAACGCCGCGACCGCTCGATGATCAATGTAATCGAGGCGACCACCTACCAGTGGGAACCCTTCTTCCGTCAAGTCACGGACAGAAGGCGAGAAATCGAGCCTGCCATCGAACCACGGTTTCACGGTGTGCTGATCGGTGGATTGCACGTCGAACAGATGGCCGGGCTGAAGCGAACGAATGTGGCTGGCGACGAGCTCCTGAGCGACCAAGTCAGAATTGCCGCGTCCTTTAAGACTCGGAAGTGCCCGCCACGTCAATAGTGCTACCACCAGAATTGCTGCCGCGACAGCTAGCCAATTCCATACCTTGGGCTTAGCCGTCAACATGGAAATGGGTTTTGGTTGCAGGGCTGCTCCAGCCTCTCGCGCAACCTCTTGTGATATGGACGCACGGATCCGCACGGCAAGACCGCTCGGGGCACGTTGGTACAAATTCGATGAGCGAAACGCTTTGCGCAGGGTCTGTTGGCTCCAGAGCTGCTGTGCGCAATCGGGGCAAGCCTTCAGGTGTTCTTCTATCTCGAGGCTTCGGACTAGATCTAGCTCTCCATCGACATAGCCGTGGAGCAAACGGGAATTGTCGTCACAGACCACGCGTGCCCTCCTTCGCCCGAGCGCGAAGCAGAGATATGCGCAGACGGTCCCGGCCTCTTGCCAAACTCGACATGACAGTACCTATAGGAACGCCAATCATCTCCGCAATCTCCTTGTATGAAAGCCCTTCAAGTTCGCGCAGCACGAGTACCTCGCGAAAATTCACCGGCAGTTCTTCGAGCGATTCGCGCAGCATGCGGCTTTCGACATCTCGAACCATAATCGTTTCGGCATCGAAAGTGGGAACATCTCGAACATGAACCTGTTCATCAAATTCCTCAGCCAGGGCCACCGGGCGGTTCTTCTCGAGGAAGGTGTAACTCGTATTGCGCACAATTTTGAGCAGCCACGCGCGCGCATCGCCACCCTGAAAGCCGCCGAAGAACCTGAAAGCGCGCAGGCATGCCTCCTGCACGATGTCTTCCGCGTCCTGCTTGTTGCGGACGAGCCAGCGCGCCAGATTGTAGGCCGCATCAAGATGCGGCAGGACAATCTCGTCAAAGCGACCGGCGTTCCCAACTGCTTGCATAGCGTTCGGCATGCGCCGTTTTAGACTCTCTACCGTACAGACAAGATGTTCACCCCTTTTATTCCCGGAAACTTCTCTGCGGTTCAGGAGGCTTCGATATTGGTACGAAAGGGAGCTAACGCGTTCTTGTGGAGGAGCCGGGGCAGGCTATGTCGAGCTGGGTTGTCGCTCTGCCCCGGTATCTGAGGGAATGAGAGAAGAACAATTCTAAGGGCCGACGTCGGGGCTGAGGTACTTGTCATCTGCCTCGGCTTTCTGCGCCTGCTTGACTTGCAGCACCCACAGCCCTTCGCCATTCGACAAATAAATCAGACCGTGCACATCGTCGGCAACCACACTGGTAACACCAGAAAACGTCTGGACCGGTTTAGGATTCGCTGGGTCCGTCATGTTCAGAATCGTCACGGAATGGCGGGCCACGTCAGACGAACCTTTCGTTGCTTCTCCGCTGCGAGAGGTCACAGCCAGTGTCTCGCCCACGAGCTGGAAGTCAGCCGTCTGGGAGCCGTCTATTTCCGCTAATCTTTCGAGCTTGCGAGGGGCGGCCGGTGTCGTAACTTCAAATATGCAAACGTCTGATGACGAACTGAACCCAACGTACAGATATCGTTTTTCATTCTTCTGTAGCAGCATCCGCGTCGCTGTTCCATCATCAAGCTGTACGTGCGCGACGACACCCGATTTCTGATCAACAGACTTCTTCGGCTTTGACCTGGCCAAGATGAGAGGTGCCGAAGCTATACCCACCGCAAGAAAAACGGCCGCCGCCCGCGCCACTGACCTAAGAACTCTTCTGCGTATGTTCTTCATTGGACGATCTCCTGATTGCTCGGCGATTCCAATTGATCTTGGTTCCGCATGGCGCTTTAAGGACACACCACACTTGCCCTTTGATCTTTTACTGGACGATGACTCTAGCCGTCATCTTCGGATGAATTGAGCAGAAGTATTCGTACGTGCCGGGCTTATCGAACTTAAACGAGAATTTGTCGTCGGTGTCGAGCGCCTTCGATTTGAACAGGTCAGTCGTGCTCACGACGGTGTGCGGGATATCATCATTATTTACCCATATTACTGTCGCTCCCGTCGCGACTGTGATGTCATGCGGCATGAAGCTGAAGTTATCGATCTTGACCACGATTTCCTGGGATTTCGCCGGTCCCTGCGCACTCGCCGCACTCGCAACGAAACGCAAGTTGCCTGCGCTTGTCCATGCGAACGCTCCCAACATCGCTGTAGCTGCAATTAGTTTCGTCATCTTTCTTTTCATGTCGGTTCTCCAAAGTTAGACTGGTCCAACCGGTTATCCCTGCAGCCTGGAATCCACGACGGCCAGAGTTTGTTTGCCGCTAACGAAATTGACGTTGGTAAGTCCAAGCAGTTCGCGAAGCTTGTCGGCGGGGACTTTCATCGGGCCGGGTGATGGCGCCGTTCCAGGTTGTGGCTGCGGAAAAGCTGTGGACATCGCCGTGTGGAATGTGACATTGCCTTCGACCTTTTGCATCACCTGATGGATGTGGCCGTTCAATACGCTCACCGTACCGAAGCGCTTCAGGTATGAGAGTGCCTGAGCGCTATCGTCAGTTCCCCATCCCCAGTCGGGATATACCGACCAAAGCGGAATGTGCGCGAAGACCACGACCGGTGTGCTCGATTTCAAAGGCTTCACGTCGTCCTCGAGCCATTCCAGTTGTTCTTTCCCGAGAGTGCCGAGCCCACCTGCTTTGAGGTTCATCACATTGACCAGACCGATGAAATGCACACCCTTTTGGTCGAAACTGTACCAGCCGTCACCGAGCGTGCCTTTACCGTAGCGTTCGCGATACTGTTCTCCGTTGTCGTTCAGCACGTCGTGCTCGCCCGGAACATAGAAAATCTTTTCGGTACGAATGCTCTTGAGTGTCTGATCGAGCGTATCGAATTCCGATGGCTTCGAAAGGTGGCTCAGATCGCCCGTGTGAAGGACAAACGCCGGCGGTTCGTTGAGTCCGTTAATCTTCGCAATGGCTTCGCGCAGCGTGGCGGTGACGTCCGGGTTGGCAGGTTTGTCGAAGCCAATATGACTGTCGCTAATCTGGACGAAGCTCAGGTCGCCCTGCATCTTTGATTGGTCCATATTCCTTACTTCGCTGAGTGCGAACGACTTCAGTACGCCGCCCTGAACAATGCAAAGCGTACCGGTTCCGGCCCAAGCCATGCACTTCAAGAAACCGCGCCGGTCGACGCGATCGTTATTCAGATTTTCTGTAATGATCTTTCCCACCATGCCTCCCTTTCGCCAATACCGAGGATTGCGGGCATTTCGGTCAGCGGCCACCTATCTAGACACCCCCAACGCCAAAAATATTCCCGTATAATTCCTATTTATCCACAACGAGTTGACCTTTCATGCCTCGATGCCCAAGTCCACAGACGTGGCAGCACTTGAATGAGTACGTACCTGGAGTTTGCGCCAAAAATTCAATCGTGGTTGTTTCGCCCTTCTTGAGTTGCCAACACTCTTGTGGCGAAGTGAAAACCAACCCCGGGGGACCATTCGAATTGGCGCCGTCGGGTACCGCAAAAACCGAGAAACCATGGTCGTGGTCAATCGCGTTGATCTTGAGCTCAATTTTCGCCCCCCGCTTCACATGAATAGGAGCCGGCGAGTACTCATACTTCTTGGCTGTGACTTCTATGACTTGAGGGCTGTCGTCGCCCGCGAGCACTGGCCTTGCATAAAGAAAAAATGCAGTCGCCCACAGTCCAATCGCGCTCGAGACGAGCAACAAAGTACGCGACACGAATCTTTTCATTGAACTCCCTGGTTGCGCGAAAACACGCGGATATGGATTGGAGACTTTATGCGGTGCCACTTGGGCACCGGCGAGTTGTGGTTGGAAATTCACGGAACTAGTCTCCGGTCACAAGTGTCACGTGAGTGGCGTGAGCAAGTTCTTGTTTTTCCCGTTTTGGGTACAAGAACTCGTGGCCTTCTGTTTCACCGACAAAAAACCAAGCCACGATCGCATCGGGCTGTGTCTCTCCACCATTCGCGAGAGTAATCGCAGCTTCGGTGCCAAGACTATCGCGCACTCGAGGAACCGAATAGAGCGTCGCTACTGGAGTTCGATCCTCTCGGCAGATCTGGACCAGCTGACGATTGTCGGTGCCGGCTAGCTGAAACCGATACGTCCCCGCCGCTAGGACTTGCCCTGGAATCTGGACGGGCTGGCTGAACGTGAACCGGGTCGTCTGATTCCAGTCATTTGCGCGTACTACCTTCAGCATGACGGTGGTGACCGCAAGCAATGAACCAAGGACGGAAAGCTTCTTTCGAAGATTCATTCTGTGTCTCCTCAAGATGTAAACAACCACTCGTTTCGCTTTATTCCCGATAATCCATCACCGGTTTTTTTTGCGGCTGGCGGTGCGAAGCAAGTTGCCTGGGGTTGGTTCCGGAGAAACACGACTAGTGCCAAGAAGATTCCCCAAGGTTCGTTTCAGACAGTTAACGGACCTTGCCGGCAAACCTCGATTCCGAGACGCTTATAATCTCGCCGTGAAAGATCTTTAGCCGTTCAATCAGTCTGGGCATTTCTGTGCCCAGCAATTCCGCCAGGCGGATATGGAAGCAAAATGAGTCGCGGAATCTGTACTGGAGAAGGATGCCCGCCCCGCTTGCGTTGGTCATTTTGAACCCGCCTCAGCGAATGCTGCATCGGATTCAGCAGGATGCTCGCGCACGGCCTCCGCGGTTAAACTCGAAATCCGAATGCCCAGGGTTGTTCTTGTGCGCGGTGAATTGAACAGGACGATCGATTCCATTTTGTTCGGAATCTCTTTCAAAACGCCGGCGTATTTCCTTCCTCCGGCCGTAACAATCGATGAGAATTCCGTTTCGCTCAAGTCCAGAGCTGGAGTGTTATCCATGTTCCGGTCCGATAGCTGTTTGGAATCCTTCATACTTTTCCAGACCGCGTCGTTCTCGTATTTATTCCACCAGGATCGCTTTTGGTTGATTCCGAGAAGAGGAAATACCCATATGTTTCGGCGTCTTGCTTTCTCGTCCTTTAAGGTTGTCACAGCAAAGATAATTTTTTTGAAATCGACGCGGATCCGGAACTGATATTTTCAGTGCGATCGTGGCGCTGCGTACCAGATGTAATAGGTTGCGATCCCTGAGAGCAAGACCACCCACCAGAGGGCCAGCTCGATGCGCATCCATACCTTCCAGCGCTGAAACCGCCAAGAATGGGGAAGGATGTTGGTGCCGGCGACTAATAGAATGTAGAGTCCCAGGGCTTCGGCCAGACCCCCCAGAACACCATGGGCCATGGCAATGGCGTAGTATCGTTTCCCGAAATGTCTCGGGAGTTTTGGCAGCACTCGCATGTGAAGCGACGGCCACATTACTAGAGCAATCATGGGAAGGTTTAGGATCAGCACCGCGGCTTGGCAAGCGCCATGCGCGGCGTAGCGTTTCGCCCGTGCTAAGAAGGCGCCCGCGAGAAGTGCGATTCCCATCGCGACTTGGACAAGGAGGTTCACATCTGCGCTAAAACTGGCCCAGGTACCGAGGAATCCTTTCACCGAAGTCCTTCCATTTGCGCAGAGTGCCTCGCGCGCACGTTAAAATTCAAAAAAGCGAAAGGGCCTCGGCGTCATTCGACGAGGCCGAGACCCCTTTTTGCTGGCTGCTTGATTTCTGCCGGCTGCTGCCCGTCATCGTGGATTACTGACAGCTTGCCACATCGTTGGAGGCATCTTCGGAGGAACATCTACTGGCCGCCGAAAACATCGATTGCTCCGGCTGATCCTTCAGTATCCACAGTCCGTCACTGTTGGTGACGTAAACCAAGTTGCGTGCGTCGTCCGCGAGAGTGCTCGTTACACCAGAGAAAGTTAGGATTGTTCGGGGATTCACCGGATCACTCAGATCGAGCACCTTAAGAGTCTCGGTACGAGAAATAGTCTCCGTGCTCGCGCTGTCTGGCGCTTCGGATAAAGCTAGCCGTCCCGCGACCATTTGCAACTTCCCAGTAGACGCCTCATTTGGCCACGCCTCACTCCTGAGAACATTTGGCTGCTCCGGCCTTGTGACGTCCACGATCGCAAAGCCATCTTTGGAGGCCTGCTCGAGGTACAAATATTGTTTGCTGCCGCGTTGCTGCAGGACCAATTGACTCACCGAGGCTCCTGTCAGTGGCAAGTGCGCGATTATAGTTGCCGGTTGTTGCGCGGCATTGCTCGCTCGATGTTTGGCACTGGCACCGGGGGCCATCGCCAGGAAGAATGCGAGGGCCGCCACAGCGGTCATATGTTTTTCTACGATCGACTTGTTAATAACTTTCATTTTTCTCTCCTTGATTCCTCAATTGCCTTCATCTTTTAAGACCGCCTGTTTCCCTAGATTATTCCCGCTATCGACCGCGCTCTCACACGGGCGAAGATTTCCTACAGACAGGGCATTCCGGACGTTTCCGTCGTTGCGGTCTCGATCGGATTGGGTGGCGTCTGCGATCGTCGCAATATCTATTAGCAGGTCCTGAAGGCTAAGTCAGACCACGAAGCAAATATTTCCGCTTTAACATTCATCCCATGTCCAATTTATGCGGGAGATCTTTGCGAATTGCTGAAATACAATCGAAGTGCGAAGGAAGTTTGTTTGCAGTGCATGCGCACACTGAACGCTAGAGCTTACTCGTATCCGTAGAATTCCTCAGCGCGGATGTCTTCCTCAGCGATTCCCGAGCCGATGAGCATCTGACGCACCCCAGTGACCATTTCGGGAGGGCCTGCGATGTAGTAGACCGGAACGCCCAGATCGGGTATCCATTTAGACAGCATTTCTATCGATATTCGGCCGGTTTCTCCCCGCCAAGCCATTCTCGTTTTTTCAGGTTGTGTAACGGTACAGATGAGTTTGTATCGGCTGTTGTACTGCTCCATTTCCTGCAATTCTTCCAAGAAAGCTGCTTCCTCAGGTACTCGAACGGAATAGAACAAGTGAATTCTGCGAGCGGACAGCAATTCCGCTTCGTTCCACACCAGACTGCGAAAGGGCGTGATGCCGATCCCGCCGGCCAGGAGCACCGCGGGGCGTGTGCTGTGTCGCGGAAGAGTCATCCAACCGAAAGGACCCTGGAGAAGAAGCTCAGTGCCGAGCGGCAAAGAATTGAGAGCGCGTTTGAACGCGGTGGAGCGCAAGCGCATGGCCACCATTAAATTTCGTTCGTGTGGAGCGCTGGCGATGGAGAGAGCACGAGTACTGCCTTCCAGATCCATGTCGCCGGGGCTGAGAAGAGTAAAATTGAAAAACTGTCCTGCCTCGAATTCCAACTCCGCGGGTTTCTCAAAATAGAAAGCAGTAGTACCGGCACAGAGCGTCTTTTGCGCCTTCAACTTTGCTTTGTAGGGCGGCATACGTTGTCTAGTTCTCCTGGTTCAAAGTGGCCCATTCCAGCCGGCCAGAATCGGCTGGTCGAAGGACATTGGGCTTCTGCGATTGAATGACCGGAGCGAAAGGGCTTTTATTCCCCCCAGGAACGGCAGGTTTTCACCTGGATCCTCTGAGGAGTTGCAACATTTCTGATTCACTAGTTGAGGAATTTGGCCATGAGCACGAATGCACGGGCATGGCGAAATAGCACGCCACTCACTTGTCACGATTCATTTTGAGAGGGGGTAGCCTTTAAAAACTTAACAGGTATCGAAGGGATGGCTCTGGTGGTTTTCTAAACGCCGGACGCTTGCCGCTGGTCCGATAGTCTAAGATTTGGACAGGGTTGTTAGGAGAACGCCGGCCCGAGATTCCAAGCCGTTTGCTATCCGGGAAACCCTGCCCATTCACTCATTTGGTGCGAATCGCGTAAAGCAGCTACGCCGTGCCGAGCCTATAGCTGAGTCGTCGAACAACGATTGGCGACCCGAGGACGCGTAAGTCCGGCTACAACTGCCGGCTTGCTTGATCCGCTTCATTAGCCAGATCGAACATTAGGTCGAAAAACTGTTTCTTCTGCCCGATGAAAAGCCCGTCATCCACGAAGCCCTGAAACGAGGCAACCGCGCCGGCGTTTTTCGTGGAGATTGGACGAACGATTGCGACCGGTCCGAGCTTTTCGTCAAGGAAGTGCGTTGGCTCGGGCATGATGAGGTTCGCCTGCAATGTATCGCCGTTGAGCGACTCTGGATTCGTCTCACCTTGGGCTTGAGACAAGGTAGAAAACGTTACACTGGCCCCAGTTCCGCCCGGTCCGTTGTCTACGTCGGTCAACGGGAGCGCATTGCCGGCTTTGTCCTGCCAGGTCTGGAAATGCATCGTTTCGCTCGGCCCGATGCTTAACAAGATGCGCAGGACGTCAAGATTCGTAACCTTCTGAGCCAAGGCGGGGTAAAGGCTACTGCCACCTTGTTCAATGAACGCAAAGTGAAATCCCGCGGTGAAGGCAATCGCTTGCAGATGAGGGGTGATGCTCTGGGGATTATTGTCAGAGATGGTGCTACCCTTCGTGTCGGCATTGGACCTCGGTATCGCCGTATGCTGGTTCACATTCAAGCTTGGGACTGCTTGAACGAAGGGCGAGTTCGGATCGAAATCGGGATTGGTGATGCTGCGGTAGCGCGACCAGAAACTAGTGTCAACAGTGAGCTGCGTCAGATTTGTGAGCCGGCCGATTTGCTTTGCTCCGTCTGCCTTGCTGCTTGGTAATGTGGCGAATTGTCCGCGCAGATCGACCTTCGGATGGCCCTTCGAAGCTAAGAAGTTGTTCAGAAAGCGGTGGTGGCTGATCTCATCGTCTGTATTGTCGTGGATATACTGGGCCATATCGCCATCGAGGATCTCGAGGGCCGCCGTGTACAACGAATTGCCGCCCTTGACTCCCGAGACTTCACGGTCCTGGGTTCCTCCGAGTTCAGAGTATTGGGTCCAAAGATCTTCTTCAATCTGTTCGAGGGCGCTGAGGAACCTTAGAATCGCAATATCGCCCTTTGTGATGGGTGCACCGTCATTGTCCTCACGGTCTTGGCCAAACGTCGAGAGCCCGCCAGCCAACAGACCGGCGCCCATAGTTGCTGCGCCTGCTGCAAGCATTCCGTGCTGCAGAAACTTACGTCGATTCGAACCAATCTTACCCACAGCTCTGGATTTTTCCATGTGCCTTTCTCCTTGTTTTGAAATCGATTCTGATCGTGTTCAGGCGCTTTGGCCTGATCCGAACCCGAAGCGATAGTGATTGCGCTTGCCATCGCATTTGTCACAACGTTGTCAAATTAGTGTCTAGTTTGTGGATGAGACTTTTTGCAAATCTTTAGCCAACCTAGATGTAAAGAGACGGCATCGCGCCGTTTTACACCACCATGCAGACCGTGCGCCCATCACTTTTATTCCCCCAAATCTCTCGGTTTCAGGAATAAACCAACGCGCCGATTAAATCGAAGCCGAGGACCCACCAAGGAGTGCCTCTCGACGGACGCTTCATTAAACTCGAGCGCCTTACCGAGCCGTCCACTCGGAATGACCACGTTTTCGATACTCGCGCCGTGCATTCATGCGCTGAAAACTGGTGTCCGCCCTGAACTCGACATTGGACCTGTCAGAGCTTGGCGAAGGCGGTCCCGAGCCCGCGACAAGCTCGACATCACGGTGCCCGCAGGCATATCGGTAATCTCAGCGATCTCCTTGTAGGACATTCCCTCGATTTCGCGAAGAATGAGGACTTCGCGAAAACTCGTTGGGAGAGTCTCTAGCGCCTTGCGCACGGAAGTGTCGCTATCGTTCTGGAGCACAACTTCTTCCGGATTGGGAGCGTGATAATCAGGAGTGAGAAGGGTCTCGTCAAATTCCATCGCGTCGTGCAGCGGTCGATTTGCACGCAAGAAGGTATAACAAGTGTTGCGGACGATTTTCATGAGCCATGCACGCGCATCGCCCCCGCGGAAGCCGGGAAAGAACCGGAAAGCGCGCAAGTATGCCTCCTGGACAGCATCCTCGGCATCATGCTCATTTCGCATTAGCCAGCGCGCCAGGTTGTAGGCGGCGTCAAGGTGGGACAGGACAGCCTGCTCAAAATTTGGAAGTTGACCGTGCTCAAGCATTGAAGCCTCCCGCGAGCGGCATAGCGTCCGCTTGAGGCGTCACTATGGTGCGCACTTGAAATCGGTACAATGGACGGGCGGTTCTTTCCCACTGGAATACACCTCCCCTTGTAAACCTCACTCAATAGAGGCCTTACAGCGAACTGTCCTCCGCCATGTTCCGTAGTCGCTGCCCGGTGGTACACTTCCTTTCCTGACGCTTGCCTCGCCATGCGAGAAAACCAACAGGCTGCCGGTCGCCTCCGCTTCGGAGTTTTCGAACTGGATCTTCGCGCTGGCGAACTGCGTAAGCATGGCCTGTTAGTTCGGCTTCAGGAACAGCCCTTCCAAGTCCTGACGATGCTGCTTGAGCATCCAGGCGAGCTCGTAACGCGCGAAGAACTTCAGAAAAAACTCTGGCCCACAAACACTTTCGTAGATTTCGACCACGGGCTCAATAAAGCGATCAACAAAATCCGCGACGCCCTCGGCGATTCCGCCGAAAGTCCTCGCTTTGTGGAAACCATTGCTCGACGCGGCTACCGCTTTCTCTCTGAAGTCAAAGCGACAGATGCAGCCCCTCTCCGCGACTCGGAACTGGTAACTTCTGCTCCTCCCAAGGCAGGTACTCAGGATCGCCGCGGTCTCGCTGTGAAGCCGGCAACGCGCAAAGATCACTTGCTAGCTCTTGCACGGAAGATCTTAGTACCCGTGCTGCTCATTCTGATTGCCACACTCGCCAGCTGGAAGTTTCTTTTCAGCACTCGCCCGTCCGCTAACATTCGGTCCTTGGCCGTGCTCCCGTTGGAGAGCCTGTCGGCGGATGCTTCGCAGGATTACTTCGCGGATGGTATGACCGACGAGTTGATCGCC
>Ga0073928_10001676_pt1 | contig 41370 bp, 28 predicted proteins | sample PaiPotPPA55metaG_FD_76969 | JGI IMG/M metagenome (GOLD analysis project Ga0073928, IMG submission 76969) | Iron sulfur acid spring bacterial and archeal communities from Banff, Canada, to study Microbial Dark Matter (Phase II) - Paint Pots PPA... ...
GGCGCTGGCGGCCGTCGGCGGCGGCCACGCCGGCGCGGGGGGCATCCTGCTTAACGACGCCCCGCTGCTGAATGCCGGCTGCGCATATTCCAGCGCACCCTCGTCCGGCATCGCGCCCGAGTAACCGTTCGTGTAGGGTGCGATGACCTGTCCGGCATTGATCGCCGGGGAATACCATTGCAGCGAATAGTCCCCCGCCGACGGATTGGAGAAGGCGGGATTGACTCCCGAGTTCAGATTGTACTGGATCGTGGCGTTCATCTCCCCCCACTCGATCGGATGGGTGAGAATATTGTTCTCGATGTACGTTCCGCTCCAGTCGGAGGCGGCCCAGTTCTTGGCGATGCTGAACTCGGTGGCGTCCAGCGTATTGTTGTAGATCTGATCGCCCTTGGCGCTGGAGTTGACCTTCATGCCGGCGGCGACGTTCCAGGTGATGTTGTGGTGGACGAGGTAGTAGCTGGAGTCGTCGTCGAGATAGACGCCGACGCCCCCAAACCCCGCGGATTGGATGTTGTAGATGCGGTTGAAGGCGATCTCGCCGCCGTACCCGTCGCTGCGGAAGGTATAGATCCCGCCGCCGTCGGTGGTCTGGAGAAGGGCGTCGTGAATGGTGTTGTAATCGATGTGGGTGGACCAGCCGAACTGTCCGATGCCGTCGCGGCCGGTGTTGTAGATGGTGTTGTGATCGATGGTGTTCCAGGGCCCGAAGACGCGGATGCCGGCGGCGTCGCCGGCGTTGTAATCGACGTCGTGGATGACGCAATTGGTGACGCGGCAGGCGGTGCCGCCGACGTATACGCCATCCCCGGAGCTATAGGCGATCTGGCTGTTTTCCAGCAGGTCGTTGTTGCCGTTGAGCACGATGCCGGAATTCTTCGGCGGGTTCCACCCGTCGGGCTGCACCACGAACTGGGACAGGTACTGCGCGTTGATGTGGTCCAGGACGATGTTGTTCGAGTTGCCGTTGGTGTTGATCGTGGCGGCGAAGATGTTGACGCCGCGGACGGTGACGTTTGACACGCCGCTCAGGTCGAAGGCATAGGGCCGGTGCTTGGCTTCGACCAGATGCGCCGCCGGGCTGTCGCCCTCGGGTGGCCAGACGAAGAGCTGGGCGGTGGTCGGGTCGCGGTACCATTCGCCCGCCGAGTCGAGCGCCTGGAACTTGCCGGTGAGGTAATAGGCCATGCCGCTGGCCGCGGCCTCCCACGAACTGGAAGGGTTGTAGTTGAAGGTGACCCACCCCGGACCGGAAGCGCTCACGGTTGCGGAGTACGCAACCCACCCCTGCCCGGGCGTGAAGTGGATGATGCCGCCGTTCCAATACCCGGCCGGCTGCGAGAGCGACGAGTCGTAGATCGTGGTCATGCCGTTGCTGGCCGAGACCCCCTGCGCATGGGCCAGGTTCGGATGGGAAGGGTCCGCGAGATTGGTATTCGGCCAGCGGGCCTCGACCATCAATCGCCCGTCGACGAACACCTGGTTGTTTCCCTCGCCCAGGTCCCACGCTTGCGTGGCGTGATAGCCGGTCCCGTTGCCGCCGCCCCAGGCAGTGACGGGATCGGCCCCATCGATGGTGACCGATTCGTTGTTGTATGGCTGGAAGGTGATCGGGGCCCCTTGCGTGCCGGAATTTGGGGGGGAAATGGTTTCGTGATAGATGCCGCTGCGAATCATCACCGTGTCGCCGGGCTGGGTGGCCCAGGCGGCGTGCTGGATCGTGCGGAACGGCGCCCCGATCGTTCCCGGGTTTGAATCCGACCCGCTCGTCGCGACGAACCAGGTGTTGGAGAGCAGGACCCGCGATTCGAGCGGCTCGATCGCGGCTCGGAGGCTGTTGCCGGCGGCGCGGCGCGTGAACAAACCAAGACTGTTCCCGGCAGCACGAGGCTGGGGCATGATCAGCTCCCTGGGCGACTGGCCCGGTATTGGGTTTTAATCAGCGGGCAATCGGGCGAACGTGTCCCCCAGGCGAGTGCGGAGAACTCCGGACACTGCCCCGATCACATGCGCCCGCGGCAGAGGACCGCGGCATCGGCTCACTCACCCGCCGCCGAGTCGGCCCCGCCCTGGGTCGGCGGGGTCCCCTCGATACAGGCGGTATCGTCCTCACCGGCGGCGCGAATTAGTCCGTCGGAAAACTTTCTCGCCCCTGGGCGGTGATGTCGCGCCTCCGCAGGTTCCCGCACGATCCGCGCCAGCGTTGGAGATTACGGGACCGCCTGCACCGCGCGACGCTTGGCGCGCCATCGAGCGGCATCGTGGAGTGCCTCCTCCGCCGGGCGGCTTTTACTTTTTCGTCCTGCGCCCGTACCGTCTGCACCCGCCATGGAAGTGAAGCTGTTGGACTTGCAGGGCCAATACCTGCCCATTCGAAACGAGATCCGCCGGGCGATGGACGAGGCGTGCGACGCGCAGGCGCTAATCCTCGGCCCGCACGTCGAGAAGTTCGAGCGGAAGCTGGCGGCGTACTGCGGGACGAAACACGCGATCGGCGTCAGCAGCGGCACGGACGCACTGCTTTGTGTGCTGATGGCGATCGGCATCAAAGCAGGTGACGAGGTGATCTGTCCCTCGTTCACCTTCTTCGCGACGGCCGGCTCGATTGCCCGCCTGGGCGCCACGCCGGTCTTTGGCGAGATCGACCCGGGGACGTTCAATCTCGATCCGGGCCGGCTCGAGGAGAAGATCACGCCTCGCACCAGGGCGATCCTCCCGGTCCACCTGTTCGGGCAACTGGCGGACATGGAAGCGATCAACGCCATTGCCAGCAGGCACGGGCTGAAGGTAATCGAGGACGCCGCCCAGGCGATCGGCGCAAAGCGTCACGGCAAGCCGGCCTGCGGGCATGGCCTGGCCGGCTGCCTCAGCTTCTATCCGACCAAAAACCTGGGCGCGTTCGGCGACGCCGGCGCCATCTGCACCGACGACGACGACTTGGCCGAGACTTGCCGGCTGCTCCGCGTCCACGGGTCGGGGCACCAGTACCACCACAAGTTGATCGGGGGGATGTTTCGGATGGCCGCCATTCAGGCGGCGGTGCTCGCCGTCAAGCTCAAATACCTCGACCAGTGGCACGAGGGCCGCAGGCGAAACGCGAGGCTGTACGACGAGCTGCTGGCCGGCGGAAAGATCGTGACCCCGAAGATAGATGACGCTAATTGGAGCGTTTACAACCAGTACGTCATCCGCGTCCCTGACCGCGATAACGTGCGCCAGCGGCTGGCCGATCGCGGCGTCGGCACGGCCGTCTATTACCCCATCCCCCTGCACGTTCAGGAATGCTTCGCTTACCTGGGCACAAAACAGGGCGACCTGCCCGAAACCGAACGAGCGTGCCACGAAGTGCTGGCGCTTCCGATCTATCCGGAGCTGAGCCAGGAGCAGGTCCGCTACGTGGCGGAGCAAGTCTTGGAGGCGATGCGGTAAGGCCGATAAAATACGGGGTGGGAGGGCAGCCGGCGCGGGTCAAGCGACCCCTATTTTTGGACCGATACTCCCGGTACGGTGAGTGAAGCCCTGCCTCCGATCGCGGCGCCCGAAGACACGCTGTCCGCGCGGCTGGCCGAGATGCAAAACCAACTCGCGGCCCTGCGCGATCAGTTGACCGAGTCGCAGCGACTGGCCACGATCGGGACCATCGCCGCCGTCATCGCCCACGAGTTCAACAACCTACTCACCCCCATCGTCAGCTACAGCCAGTACGCCCTGCAAAGCGCCGAGGGCCAGAAGCCGGACATGGAGCTGATCAAAAAGGCCCTGAGCAAGTCTTACCTCAGTTCTTCCAAGGCGGGCCGCATCTGCACCTCGATGCTGGGACTGGCCCGCGGCGAGTCGATCTTTGGACAGGTGAGCGTCCAGAAGCTGATCGATGAGACACTGCTGGTCCTCGCCCGCGACCCCAAGAAGGACGGGATCGCCCTTCGCGTGCAAGTCCAGGGCGATGTGTTCGTCACCGGCGACCCCATCCAGCTCGAGCAGGTACTGCTGAACCTCTTGATCAACGCCCGCCAGGCAATGCTGGGCAAGGGGGGCTCAATCACCGTCAAGGCCCAGCAAGATGAGACCGGCGAGGCCCGCATACAGGTCATCGACACCGGCCCGGGAATCCCCGATCGCCTCCTGCCCAAGATCTTTCAGCCGTTCTTCACCACCAAGGGAACCGCCCGAAAAGGGGAGGCCAAGGGCACCGGCCTGGGGCTGGCCATCTGCAAGGAGATCGTCGAGAACCACAAGGGGAGGATCCAGGTGGAGTCGGAAGTAGGCAAGGGCACGGCGTTCAGCATTTTCCTGCCGACGGCGCTGCTTTCCTGACTCCGCGGATCAATCAAGCAGACCCCACGCCTTGAACACTTCAATTTCCGACGGCAAGGGTATTTGCCAAAGCCAGTCGAGGCTGATCCACAACCCCTTGATCACCGAGGTTCTAAAGATCCCGTGCGCGTCGAGCGACACGGGATGAAATACCCCATCGCGGCCGAGGCGATAGAATTCCGCCTGCTTTCGCAGCGGGTCCAGCAGCCAGTATTCGCGTACGCCCGCTTGTTCATACTCGTAGAACTTCTCGCCTCGGTCGACAACCCGGCTTGCCGGACTGGTGATCTCAATGACCAGGTCCGCCGGTCCGTCGTAGAAGTTCTCGCGAAGACGAGACAGTCGCCTCTTCGATATAAACTGGATGTCCGGCGCACGACTCGGGAGGCCCGGTCCCGCCTTCATCTGGAATGGATCATCACGGACCGCGCCCAGCTTGCGATAGGAGACGTACGTGCGTACGACGGACAGCAGAAAACCCTTGAGGTCCTGGTGTATATTCCCGACCGGCGGCATTGGCACAACCTCCCCGTTCACCCATTCGACGTGCGGATTAGCCCCATCCCATGCCAGAAAATCCTCATAGGACATTCTCGGGAGAGCCTGCCGAGCCGTGTCGTTCTTCCGGATCATGGTTCGCTCCGCCCGCATTCTACCCGCTAATCCGCCTGCACGCACCGCCCCAGGGCCCACACCCGCAGCGCCTGCACCTTCTCCGCCATGGGCGGGAGGGCCTCGATGAACCGCCACCAGCGGATGATGGCTCACAAACAATTGCTCGAAATGCTCGCGATCGGCCATGGATATCGGACCAATGAAGGTTTTAGGGCCCCACGGCCGATAGAGCGTGCATGCAGCTCGGGAGCGAACCATGTCGGTAATCGTCGACGACGCGCCGCTGGCGGTTGAGCAGATCGGCCTCCGGACCGTCGGCCAGGTGCTGGCGCATGTCCAGAAGGACCACCGCCTGGTCACCAGCTTGCTGATCGACGGGCAGGAACCGAACCTCGACCAGGTCGGCGTCGTGCGGCAGTCTCCTCTGCTGGGCCACACGATCTACATCGAGACGGTCGAGCCGCGGCAGATGGCGCTGGACGTGCTGGCCGAGGTCGAGATTCAACTGGGCCAGACCGACCCGCTGCGATCCGAAGCCGTCGAGCTGCTCCAGCAGGGACAGCCGGGCAAGGCCATGGAAAAACTCGGCGGATGCTTCGGCGCCTGGCAGATCGCGCAGGAGTCGGTCCTGAAGGTCGCGCGGCTGCTGCGGATCGACCTGGATTCGATCCGGACCTGCGGCCGGCCGCTCACGCGCCTGCTCGAGGCGTTCGCCGACCAACTGCGACAGATCAAGACGGCCCTCGAGCACCGCGATTTCGTCACGCTCAGCGACATTCTTGCCTACGAAGCCATCCACACCAGCCTCCAATGGAGCGACGCGCTGGCCGCCGTCCGCGACGTAATCGATCATCGCGCCCCTTGTTGACGCGCCGGTGAGCCCTCGCCTCAGGCCGACGCAGCCGAGCTCTAACGGCACTCTCATTCGGCAATGACCGCCGCCAATCCAGCCTGCGGCTGGCGACGGCCGATCACCGCCCAGACCCGCGCCGCGGCGGTGAGGAGCATGACCGCCCCGCACGTCAGCATGGCGATGATCAACGCGGCAAGGACGCCGGCATGAAGGATGGCGTCCGCCGTTCGTTCGCCGGGCGGATTTTGCAACTGCACCCGCAGGCCGACGAGCTGCGTCGAAAGCATTTCCGCCCCGGCGGTGAAGGTCGTCGTCGCCACGAACAACATCGGCAGCACGGTCACCCACAGGTATCGGGCCCGCCCATTGTTGGCCAGGTAGGCCGTCAGGACGGCCAGCGCGATCACCGCCAGCATCTGGTTGGCGATGCCGAACATCTTCCAGATCAAGCTGAAGTTGTTCCAGGCGATGAAGCTCGCCCACCCCAGCACGATGATCGCGGTGCTGATCACCGCCCCGGGCCACCAGTCGGTGCGGCCCAGTTTGGGATGGATTTTCCCAAAGACTTCCTGGAGCAGGAACCGGCCGATGCGCGTGCCGGCGTCGATGGTCGTCAAAATGAACAGGGCCTCGAACATGATGGCAAAGTGGTACCAATACTTCCATAGCGCTTCGAGTCTGGACCGGCTTGCGGCGTAGAATCGCCCCGCCGCCTGATCGAAGATGTTGGCCATGCCGACGGCCAGCGTGACGGCGCCGCCGGTGCGGCCGCGGAGCGATTCCTGGGTCCGCTGCTCCCAATCGCCCAGGTGTTCGATCCCCCCGCCGACCTGCACGATGCGATCGTGGAACCGCGGCGCATCCGCCAGGGCGGTGTTCAAGGCGTAATAATCGCGGACCGGAAGCGTCGACGCCGCGATCAGCGCCACCACTCCCACCAGTCCCTCCATCAGCATCGCGCCATAGCCGATCATGCGCGCGTCGCCCTCGCGGCTAAGCATCTTGGGCGTGGTGCCGCTGCTCACCAGGGCGTGAAACCCGCTGATCGCGCCGCACATGATGGTGATGAAGAGGAAGGGGAAGACGTTGCCGGGCACGACCGGACCGCCGTGGGCAAAGATGCGGTTCAGCGCCGGCGCCTCCATCTTCGGATTGGCCAGGATCACCCCGCCGACCAGCACAGCGATGGTGCCGATCTTCAGGAAGCTGCTGATGTAGTCGCGCGGCACCAGCAGCACCCAGACTGGCAGCACCGCCGCGACGAACCCGTACGCGGCCATGGCCCAGATCACCGTCGTGCCTTTGAGGTTGAACGCCGGGCCCAGGTAGGGATGGTTGTGGACCCATGCGCCAACGAAGGTGGCCACCAGCGTCAGCCCCCCGCCGATCAGCGACGCCTCGACGATGCGGCCGGGCCGGACGCGATACATCCACAGCCCGACGAATAGCGCGATTGGGATGGTGCAAGCGATGGTGAACGTTCCCCAACTGCTGCCGCGAATGATCTGCCTGGCCCCGTCCGGCAGGACTGCCGCCCCGCCATCGAACCGCAGGGCCGCGGCGCTCTGGAACTTCACCGCGTCGGCAAACTCCGTCTGCCCCATCGGCGAGCGGAGGATCGTGCCAGCCGGCAGGACATACCGGCTCTCGGCATCCCGCATCGGCGCGGCAGCCCCCCCGGGCAGAATCAAAGTGCTTCCGGCCGGGTAGGAGACCATGTCGCCCCCCAGGGCGTTGACGACGACTTTTCCCAATCCCGCCAGCGCGATGGTGATGATGAAAAGTATGGCGATGGTGGCCGTCGTCCCGGCCAGCGGCCCAATGTCGTGCGCGGCGATCTGGGCCAGCGACTTGCCCTTGCGGCGGATGCTGGCCGCCAGCACCAAAAAGTCCTGCACCGCGCCCCCCAGGCACACACCGATCACGATCCACAGGAGACCGGGCAAATATCCGAATTGTGCCGCCAGGACCGGACCGACCAGCGGCCCGGCGCCGCTGATGGCCGCGAAGTGATGACCGAAGAGGACCCATTTGCTTGTCGGGTGATAGTTCTGCCCGTCGTCCATCAAGACGGCCGGTGTCTGGCGCGCGTCGTCCAGCGCCGCGACTTTCGCCGCCAGAAACGCGCTGTAATACCGATACGCGATCGCCATCGCGCAGAGGACGGCAATCATGATCGGCATCGCGGTCATCGTCGCGGGGCCCTCCGTCTACGGGTACGCACAGATTACAGAACCTAATCTGTTTTCCCAACTAAATTCTATGTGAGGGCGCGCGATAGAATCCTGGTCATGGCCGAGCCATCACTTGAGGAACTGTGTGAGATCGGGCAGCAGCGGCTGACGGATACGCACTACCTCGAGGCCGAGGCGGCACTGGTGCGGGCGGAGCGGCAGGCGCTGGCCGGGCGGGACTGGGAGGCGCTCTCGCGGCTGTACCTCCCGCTCCAGGAGGCCCGCCGGCAGCGGCGGCAGCGGTGCGGGGAGGGAGTGGTGCGGCTCGACCTCCTGGCCGAGGGGTTGACTGATCCCCTTGATGCAAGACGGCTGATCGAGCAGTATCCGCATGGGCAGTTGCTCGTTGCGGGGTGGGGCAGCATCGAGCCGGCCGTGCGCGTCCGGGCACTGGCGGCCGAGAGAGGCCTGTATGTCGAGACGTTCCTTGCGGCGGTTTACCCGTTCGGGTCCGGTCGGGCAGTCGTGATCGTGCCGCTGGAAGGAGTTCGGCTGCCCCCTCCGGACCCTCAGCCGATCGAACATCTGCTCGCGCAACTGCCCCCGCATTGCCGAGTCCTGAGCGAAAACGAACTGCGCCGAGGCGAGCGCCCGGGGACCTACCACACGTATGGTGAGGTGATGGCCATGTGGGAGCGGCTGCACGCGCCATACCTAGCTGCCGCCGAGATGGAGGCGGACCTGGTCCGGAAGATCGAAAGCTGCCGCAGGACCATTCGCGCCGATTACGCCTGCGAGCTGGCCCATCAAAAGCTCTCCGCCGCCTCCAGGGAGCTGGCGCGGCGATCGCCGGGAACCCCTTGAGGCGCGCTCACGTCTTGGTCGGTTTCCCGATGAACTTGTCCTTCAACTGGCGGAGCAAGTCGAATGCCTCCACCGGCGTGAGCCGCTCCGGATCGACCGCCGCCAGGGCCGTCAACAGTTCCTGCGCCGGCTCGGTGAACAGCGGAAGCTGGCCTTCGTCCTTGCGGCGGTTGGGCGCGGCCTTGGCATGAGCCATGTGGTGGACCGCCAACTCGGAGAGGAGCTGGCGCGCCCGCTCGATCACCGGCCGGGGCACGCCCGCCAGGCGGGCGACGTGGATGCCGTACGAGCGGTCGGTGCCGCCCTCCACGATCCGGTGCAGGAAGACGACCTGGTCCTCCCACTCGCGGACCGCGACGTTCAGGTTGCGCACGCCCGTGAACCGCTGGGCCAGGTCGGTCAGCTCGTGGTAGTGCGTCGCGAACAATGTGCGGCACCGGACCGTCGACGCGATGTGCTCGGCGATGGCCCAGGCGAGGCTCAGGCCGTCGAGCGTGCTGGTGCCGCGGCCGATCTCGTCGAGGATGACGAGGCTCCGCTCGGTGGCGTTGTTCAACAGGTTGGCCGTCTCGGTCATCTCTACCATGAAGGTGGACTGCCCGGCATGGAGTTCGTCGCTGGCGCCGATGCGGGTGAACAGTCGATCGACCAACCCGATCGTGGCGCTTTTGGCCGGGACGTAGCTGCCGACCTGGGCCAGAAGCGCGATCAGCGCCACCTGGCGGATGTAGGTGCTCTTGCCGGCCATGTTGGGGCCGGTAATGAGGCTCAGCGAGTCATCGGGCGAGAAGTGCGCGTCGTTGGCGACGAACTCGCTGCCGAACTGCTGCTCCAGGACGGGATGCCGCCCGTCGACGATCTCCAGCACGCGGTCGTCGCTGATGGTGGGCCGGCAGTAACGGCGCTCGGCGGCGAGGGACGCCAGAGACGAGAGCACGTCGGTGCGGGCCAGGCCGTACGCCAGTTCCTGGAACGTCGGTACGTGCGGCAACAGCGCCTGACGGACGTTCTCGAACAGCGTCTGCTCCAGTGCGATCGCCTTGTCCTGCGCCCCGAGCGTCTCTTCCTCGAACTTCTTCAGCTCCTCGGTGACGTACCGCTCGGCGTTCTTGATGGTCTGCTTGCGCGACCAAGCCGGCGGGGCCTTGGCGCGGTGCGTGTCCGTGACCTCGATGTAATAGCCGAACACCTTGTTAAATCCGACGCGGAGGGACGGGATGTTGGTCTGGGCGGCGAGCTGGGCCTGATACTTCGCGAGCCACTGCTGGCTATTGGTGGCGATGTCGCGGAGGCGGTCGAGCTCGGGGTCGAAGGCGTCGGCGATCACGCCCCCGTCGCGCGTGTGGGGAGGCGGGTCGGGCTGAATCGCCCCGGCCAGGTACTTCGCCTGCTCGTCGCAGAACGATCGCAGCGCGCATAACTCAGGCGCCACGTCGTTGGCATTCGATAGCGACCGGAGCTTGTCGAGAAGGGCCGGCAGCGCCTTGAGGCACCGGGTCAGCGCCGAAAGGTCCCGCGGGCTGGCGCGGTTGACGGAAAGCCTGCCGATGATCCGCTCGATGTCACAAACGTCCTGGAGCTTGTCGAGGATGCTCTTGAGGACCGCGGGTGCTTCGAGGAGGGCGGCGATCGCCGCCTGACGCGCGGTGATGTGCTCGGCATCGCAAAGCGGCGTGCGGAGCCACTGCCGCAGAAGCCTCCCGCCCATGCTCGTGCGTGAGCGGTCGATGGCCGCGAGGAGCGAGCCCTCGGTGCCGCCGGACCGGACGGTTCGGTCGACCTCGAGGCTGCGCCAGCTCGCCGGGTCGATGCTGAGGTGGTCTTCGATGACGTGCCGCCGCAGCGGCTGAAGGTGGGTGAGCCCCGACTTCTGCGTCTCGTGCAGGTACGAGAGGACGGCTGCCGCCGCGAATACCGCCGGGTCGTCGTCGGTGAACCCGAAGCCGGCCGCGCTGCGGACCTCCCACTGGAGCCGGACCTGCTCGGCCGCGTGGTGCGGCGTGAACTGCCATCCGGGCCGCGCCGTGACCGCTTTCACGCCCAGTTTCCCGATCTGCTGGGCGATCTCGTGCGGGCGGCCCGACGCCAGCTCCGGCACCAGCACTTCGGCCGGCAGCAGCCGGGCGATCTCATCGAGCATCTGCCCTTCCGACCCGCTGGCGGCGGTGCAGGCGCCGGTCGACAGCTCTACCCACGCCAGCCCGGCGCGATATCCGTTGGATCGGGTCACATGGAATGCGACTGCCGCCAGGTAATTGTCCGCCCGCCCATCCAGCAGCGGATCATCGGTGAGAGTGCCCGGCGTCATGAGCCGCACGACGTCGCGCTTGATCAGCCCCTTGGCCAGGGCCGCGTCTTCAGTCTGCTCGCAGATGGCGACCTTGTGCCCGGCTGCGATCATCCGCCGCAGGTACCCGTCCACCGCGTGGAACGGGACGCCCGCCATCGGGATCGCGTCCTCGGCCCCGACGCCTCCCCTGCTGCGGCTGGTGAGCGCGACGCCGAGCACCTTGGCAGCCAGCTTCGCATCGTCCCAGAACATCTCATAGAAGTCGCCCATCCGGAAGAAAAGCACGTATTCCGGGTATTGGGCCTTGAACTGCTGGTACTGCCGCATGGCGGGGGAGAGCGAGGGCTTGTCGGCGGCGGCGGCGGCGCGCTGAGGAGGCGCAGTCAGGTCGGGAATAGGCGGAGGTGCGTTCGTCATGGCCGTGCCGTGCGAGGGTATGGGAGCCGTTAGGCCAGATCAAGGGATGTCACGAACAAGGTAAGATGGGCCGCTGGATGAGCGCGGGTGGGATTGTCAATTTGGGGCGCTAATATAGAAACATTGGAGCGTTGCGATGAAGACGATCGAGCAGATCGAGGTGGCCGCCGGAGATCGAGAAGCGATCGACGACGCGGCGGCGATCCTGCGCGCGCGGTTCGGCGTCAGCCGTCTCGTGTTGTTTGGCTCCAAGGCCCGCGGTGATGATGACCCCGAATCGGACATTGACCTGCTGGTGCTGACAGGCCGCCCGGTGAGTCGGGAGGAGAAGGATGCCATCACCGATTCGCTGTTTGACACGCAGATTCACCGGCAGGTTGTGCTCAGTCCGCTGGTAGTTTCGCGGGCCGATTGGGATAGCCCGATGTGGCGGGTACTGCCGATCCATCAGCAGATCGAGCCGGAAGGCGTCGTGATATGAGCGAGGAAGAGGCGAGGGCCGCGGTCATTGATCGCCTGCTGGATAAGAGCGAGCAAGCCCTCGCGGCGGCGCGGCGGGAGCTGGCCGCGGGCGACACCGCTTTGGCGATCATGCTGCCCGAGCGGCGCGAAGGCCTCGGAGGGTGCAGGGGTGGGTTTGATCGAAATCATTCCGCGAGGGGTGCTTCTCAGGAAGGTCCCATTTGGCGAAGAGCCTCGCGTTGTCATCGGCGCCGCGGTCGCGATCTTCCTCGCGGCGCTGGTCTTGCACTTCGTCGTGATCGATCAAGGCGCCGAAGGCGGGGACGACCGACAGCCCGGCGTGCCAGACCTTCAGCGAGAAGTCCGGGTCGGCGCCGTGGAGAAAGTAGCGTTCGTCGAAACAGGCCAGCCGCTCGAACAGTGAGCGCGCGGCCAGCCCGAAATTGGCGTATAGCGTCCCGCGGACGTGCAGCAGGTGGAACGGCCGGCCGAGATGCTCAGCCTGGTAGGCAATGTTGGTCGTGACATGGGCGGGATGAAACAGTGCGACCATGCCGACCGTGCGCGGAGAGAAAGCCAGTTGCTCGACGGCGCGGTCCAGGGACCCGATCAGCGGCCGAGCGTCGTCGTTCAGCCAGATCAGGTAGCGGCCGCGGGCGGCGCGAAAGCCTTTGTTGGCGGCGCGAACGAACCCCTCGCGCTGCTCCTCGCGGATCACCTGAAGGCGGTCCCCCATGATCTCACGGGCGCGCTGAACCACAATGGCGGTACGGTCGGTGCTGGCGCCATCGACGACGACGACCTCACAGGAGGCCTGCGTGGCATTTCGGATTGAGGCCAGGCACGCGGCCAGCGATTGGGCGCGATTACACGTTGGAACGACGACGGAAATATCGATCATGGCTTTCCCGTGACCCGATGCTCACGCCGCGGCGCGTTTGCCGCTGCGGAGGAGTTCAGCATAAGCCGCCACCACCTCTTCCGGCCTGATTCGCGTGATGCACTCCGGCTCGGCCAGCACGCACCGGCAGCGACACCCCTCACATGGCATCGGATGGGAGATGACCACGTTTGAATTCGCGGCCGGCCAGGGGAAAAACCGGCCGGGGTGGCCGCCGTGGCGGAGCACAACTGTCGGGACGTTAAGTGCCACCGCCACATGGGCCAGCCCGGTATCAATGCTGATGAACCCCTCGATCGTTTGCAGTAGGGCGGCGGTCGTGCGCAGCCCAATCGTCAATGGCGGCTGCACGTGCGGGACGTCGGGGACGAGCCGAGAAATCTCCATAATGCGCGGCGAATCGGCGGGTCCGCCAAACAACGCGCACAAGGCTCGGTGCCGCGTCCACAGCAGTCGGATCACCGTTGCCCAGCTCGCGGCCGGGTAGGCGTTCATCGGGGCGGCGCTCCCGGACATGGTCCCGACGATCCGCCCCGCCCCCACCACCGAGGCCAGCTTGCGCCATGTCCGGACCTCCTGCTCCGCCCGCCAATGTTCTTGCGCACCTAGAGCGACGATGGGCAGTGAATTGGCCGAGCCGCCCCACTGCCCGGCGAGATGGGCATTGCGCAACAACTCGTGCCCTCCGGCCGGACGCGATGGCAGGAGCTTCGTGACGGAACGCGACGTGCGGTCGCGCTGCCAGTCGAACTGGTTTTCGGTGTCGCCGGGAGCATACCACCTTTCGCGGGCGCGAACGGACGAGAGGATCCAATCTCCCAGCGGCTCGGGGCTGTCGACGGTGTAGGCCGCGAGCTGAAACGCGAATCGGCCAAGCCGCCACCCCATCACCGCTCGCCAGCGGGCGGACTCGAAGTACTCGAGATTGCCCGCCTTGCCCCCGCGCGGAATGACCAGCCGCTGGGCCACCGCGGGATGCTCGGCGAAGAGGTCGCAGGTAGCCGCAGGCGCCCAGAGATGCAGTTGTTGGCAGGAGAATCGATCCGCCAGGCTGCGTAAGGCCGGTTCGAAGAGCACCGCGTCGCCAATGCCGTCCGTCCGGACGACCAGGACGGCGGGCGGGTTTGCGCCAATGGCGCTTGCGACTCGACCGGCGATCCGGGCCAAGTGGAAAAGCAACGCGATAGCCGCGCGGCGCAGGAACAACCAGGCGGCACGATGGCGGTCCGGCCATTTGTAATCCGGGATACTTCTGGGCCAGCCGAACATGCCGCCACTCCTGTTGCTCATCACAGGATCGGCTATATGGCCGCGGACATTGAATTTATCGGACGGGCAACGCTTCTCCGGCAGTCCACCGGACGGAACTTCTGCTCCCGTCGCCCGACGGTTATCATCCCGCGCTCTATTCAGGAGAAACCCATGTCCGGCTATGCCATTCCCCAGACCCGCAAGCCGCCCAGAGCCAGCAAGCGACAGGTGCAGCTCGTCGCTAACGGCGACCTGCGGCTCAGCGCCAACCAGAAATGCTGGCCCGAGCAGGAGAAGATGGAACAGCTTCTCCGCCGGGCGCTCGCCGACGTGGGGTACGAACTCGTTCGCGCACACCCGTACAAAGAGGCGGAGAAACACGGATTCATCAGCTCGCAGAGGGAAGGAATTCAGGTCTTCGCCGGGGTCGACCCGGCGGCGCCGCTGATCGTCGCGGAGGCGGTCTGGCAGTATTCCCATCACCTGCTTCCGGGGCTGGTGTCACACAGCGGGCCGCTGCTGACGTGCGCCAATTGGTCCGGGACTTGGCCGGTGCTGGTCGGGATGCTAAACCTCAATGGCTCGCTCACCAAGGCCGGGGTGAGGTACTCCACAATCTGGAGCGAAAACTTCGCCGACGAGTTCTTTCGCGATTACCTGATGAGGTGGCTCAAGGACGGCCACGCCAAGCACAAGACGCCGCACGTCATCAAGTGGAAAGACGTTCAGGTGGGGTCAAAGGAGCGGAAGCTGGGCGACGCGCTGGCCGATCAGCTCCGGCGCGAGAAGACGATCATGGGCGTGTTCGACGAAGGGTGCATGGGGATGTTCAATGCCATCATCCCCGACGCCCTGCTCAATCCGCTAGGCGTATTCAAAGAGCGGCTCAGCCAGTCGACCCTCTATTACGAAACGACGCAGGTGCCGGACGAGGAGGCGCGGGCGGTGCGGCGGTGGATGGAAGAGCGGGGGACGAAGTTCAAAACGGGCCCGAACGAGCTGGAAGACCTCACCGATGCCCAAGTGCACCAGCAGTGCAAGACCTACATCGCGGCACTGCGTCTGGCCGATGACTTCGGGTGCCAGACGATTGGGATCCGATATCAACAGGGATTGAAAGACCTGCTGCCCGCGTCCGGCCGGGCGGAGGGGGCGCTGAATAACGCCGACCGTCCCCCGGTCCGATCGCGGGACGGCGCGCGGGTGCTGTACGAAGGCGAGCCGCTGCCCCACTTCAACGAGGTGGACGAATGCTCGGGACTGGACGCTCTGATGACCAATCGCATTCACAAGGCGATGGGACAGCCGGTCGAGACGACGCTGCACGATCTGCGCTGGGGCGACGTCGATCGGTCGGGCACGGTGCCGGATTACGTGTGGGTGTTCGAAATCTCCGGCGCGGCCCCGCCGGCCCATTTCATCAACGGGTGGGCCGGGGCGGTCAGCGAGCGGCAGCCGCCGATGTACTTCCGTCTCGGCGGCGGCACGGTCAAAGGCGTAAGCAAGCCAGGCGAGATTGTTTGGAGTCGCATTTACATCGACGACGGCGAGCTGCGAATGGACATGGGCCGGGCCGGAGTGGTCGAGCTGCCGATGGAAGAGACCCAGCGCCGCTGGGACGCGACCACACCGCAGTGGCCCATCATGCACGCCGTCACCTACGGCGTCACCCGCGACCAGATGATGGCCCGCCACAAAGCCAATCACATTCAGGTCGCCTATGCCAACAGCGCCGACGAGGCCGACAAGGTGTTGCTGGTCAAGGCCGCCATGGCCGACGCGCTGGGGATCAAAGTTGCCGTGTGCGGGACGAAGAAGAATGGGAAGGGGTGGGCGTAGGAATATGGGAGACGCGACCGATAGGGGTAAGAGTCCCCATGTTGTCGTCATCGCTGGGCCGAACGGCGCCGGTAAATCAACGAGCGCGCCGGCAGTGCTTCGGGGTGCCCTTCGGGTGACCGAGTTCGTGAACGCAGACGTGATCGCGCGCGGACTCTCGGCTTTCCAGCCGGAGCGCGTAGCAATAGGGGCGGGAAAGATCATGCTGCAGCGGTTGCACCAGTTGGCTCAACAGCGCGAGAGCTTCGCATTCGAGACGACCCTGGCAAGCCGAAGTTTTGCGCCATGGATCAGGTCCTTGCGCGAGGCCGGCTACGACTTCCACCTGCTGTTCTTTTGGTTGCCCACGCCCGAAATGGCGATCGCGCGCGTGCGCGAAAGAGTCCGATCCGGAGGTCACGATGTCCCGCCGGAGACGGTAGAGCGCCGATATTATGGCGGGATTCGGAACTTCTTTGAGCTGTATCAGCCGCTCGCGAAGACGTGGAAGGTGTATAATAATGCGGACCAGTCCGGGGCCAGATTAATTGTTTCCGGCGGCATCGGCCGGCCAGAGAGGATTTATCGTGCGAAAGAGTGGAAAGCGATCATCGCCAGCAACCAAATTGCTTAACGGGTCGTCGAACTCCTTCGAACATTTGCTTAGGGACGGCGGTGCCGTCGACCGGGCCGTACGGCGGGCGACGAGGCAGGCGGTCTTGCAACACAAGCGCGCCGGCCAGTCAATCGCCGTCTGGCGCAATGGGCGGGTGGTCCGATTGAAGCCGAGGGAGATCTGATCCGTCCGCAAACGCACTACGACATGGCACCCAAGACGACTTCACACCCCCGACACCTGCGGCTGCTCGGGGAGGTCGATCTCGATGGCTTCCTGGATGCACGACGGGTCCAGGCCGATCCGTGCCTCGTCTCGGTGGGTTTCGACGAGAAGTGACAGCGAGTCCTTCAGGTTCTGGCGGCACTCGTCGAGCGACCGCCCCTGGGTAATGGCGCCAGGGAGCTCTTCCACCCACCCAACGAAGCAACCGTTGCGCTCGGGTTTGATAATGGTATGATAGCGCTGTTTCATGCGGACCATTTTGCCCACGTTATCCGACGCCCGTCAAGACGAATGCCCGCGATGAAGTGGCAAGATTGAAAAATAATCGGCGGCCGTTGTCACCGCGACCTCGCTCCGCTATCGTCTCCGATACCCGCATCGCAACGAACCAACTATCATGAGCCTGGCACCCGACGCAAGTGTCCTGGACCGCTCAAGCGGCCAAAACGGAAACGGACAGAATGGGCACTCAAAGCCCGTGACCACCCTCCCGTCGGTGACGGTGCGTTTCGCCGGCGACAGCGGTGACGGGATGCAGCTTGCCGGCACGCAGTTCACCGACACCTCCGCTCTGGTCGGCAATGACATCAGCACGCTGCCGGACTTCCCGGCGGAAATCCGCGCCCCCGCCGGCACGTTGGCCGGGGTCAGCGGATACCAGGTCCACTTCTCGAGCACCGATATCTTTACGCCCGGCGATGACGTCGACGCGCTGGTCGCGATGAACCCGGCGGCCCTCAAGACGAACCTCAAGGCGGTCAAGGACGGCGGCATCGTCATCGTCAACCAAGACGCATTCGGCCCCAACGACCTGAAGAAGGCCGGCTACGCGGACAACCCGCTGGACGATGGCAGCCTCAAGAAATACCGGCTGATCAAGGTCCCGATCAATAAGCTCAACGCCGCGGCCACCAAGGAAACGGGACTGGGCGCCAAAGACCAGGACCGCTGCAAGAACATGTTCGCGCTGGGGCTGGTCTACTGGTTGTACGGCCGCCCGCTGGAGGCAACCGTCCAGCACATCAACCAGAAGTTCACCGCCAAGAAGCCGGCGGTCGCCCAGGCAAATATCCTCACGCTCAAGGCCGGATACCACTACGGCGAGACGACCGAACTTTTTGCCCAGCAATATCAGGTCCCCAAGGCAAAGCTCCCCAGAGGCAAGTATCGCAAGATCACCGGCAATGAGGCGACCGCCATCGGCATGATCACCGCCTCGAAACTGGCCAACAAGCAACTCGTCTACTGCAGCTATCCGATCACGCCGGCCAGCGACGTTCTGCACCAGTTGTCGGCACAGAAGAATTTTGACGTCATCACGTTCCAGGCCGAGGACGAGATCGCCGCCGTCGGGGCGGCGATCGGCGCCAGCTTCGGCGGCGCGCTGGGCTGCACCGGCACCAGCGGGCCGGGCATCGCGCTCAAGAGCGAGGGGATCGGCCTTGCGGTCATGACCGAGCTGCCCCTGGTCATCATCGACGTGCAGCGCGGCGGCCCGAGCACCGGGCTGCCGACCAAGACCGAGCAGTCCGACCTGCTCCAGGTGATGTTCGGCCGCAACGGCGAATGTCCGGTCCCGGTGATCGCGGCCGCGTCTCCGGGCGACTGCTTCAACGCCATCATCGAGGCGTTCACCATCGCCACCCGCTACATGACGCCGTGCGTCTTCCTCAGCGACGGATACCTGGCCAACGGCGCCGAGCCATGGCTGATTCCAGACGCGGACAAACTGCCGGGGATCGAGATCGCGCACCCGACCGAGAGGAACGACGAAAAGGGGTTCATGCCCTACAAGCGGGACGCCGGCAAAGTGCGCCCGTGGGCGCTCCCCGGCACGCCGGGACTTGAACACCGCATCGGCGGGTTGGAAAAACAAGACGTCACCGGCAACGTGAACTACGAGCCGCTCAATCACGAGCACATGGTGCGCACGCGGGCGGCCAAGGTGGCCGGCATCAAGCCGGCGGGACCGGACCTGCTCTGGACCGGCGCGGAAAAGGGGGACGTGTTGATTGTCGGCTGGGGCAGCACCTTCGGCGCCATCAAAGCAGCGACGCTCGACCTGCAATCGCAGGGGGTCGCCGTGTCCGCCTGCCACGTACGGTATCTCAACCCCTTGCCCGAGCGGCTCCCGACCCTTTGCGGCAACTTCAAGCACGTGCTGGTCCCGGAAATGAACCTCGGTCAGCTTCGGCTGCTGCTCCGCGGGCATTTCCTGATCGACGCCAAGGGACTGAACAAGGTGAAGGGCCAGCCGTTCATGGTGCAGGAGATCATCGATGGCGTGCGGGCCATCCTCCAGGGCCGGGCCGGCGCCGAGCAGGTCCACGTGGCCACCAACCACGTCCTGCCCGCCAACGCCGCCAACTTCACCAACGGAGACTAATGAGCGCCATTCCGACATCCCCCTCCTTAGGCGTCCTCAAGCCCGCGGATTACGGCACTGACCAGGACGTGCGCTGGTGCCCCGGCTGCGGGGACTACTCCATCCTGATGCAAATGAAGAAGGTCTTCGCCAAGCTTCAGGTCGATCGCAGCAAGACCGTCTTCATCTCCGGTATCGGATGCTCCAGCCGGTTTCCGTACTACATGAACACCTATGGGTTTCACACCATCCATGGCCGTGCCCCGACGTTCGTGACCGGCCTGAAGCTGGCCCGGCCCGATCTGAACGTCTGGATGGTGACCGGCGACGGGGACGGGCTGTCGATCGGCGGCAACCACCTGATGCACATCATCCGCCGAAACGTCGACGTGAAGATCCTGTTGTTCAACAACCGGATCTACGGGCTGACCAAAGGCCAGTACTCGCCGACCAGTGAGCAGGGAAAGAAAACCAAGAGTACGCCGATGGGCGCGCCCGATGCGCCGATCCGGCCCATCAGCCTGGCCCTGGCCGCCGACGCCTCGTTCGTCGCCCGGTCGGTTGACGTCGATGTCAAGCACCTGGAATACGTGCTGGAGCAGGCCGCCAGACACAAAGGCACTGCGTTTGTCGAGATTTACCAGAACTGCAACATCTTCAACGACGGCGCATACGAGTGGGCAACCGACAAGAGCGTCAAAACCGAGAACGTCGTCTACCTCGAGCACGGCCGGCCGCTGGTTTTCGGCAAGGAGAACAACAGGGGCATTCGCCTTAACGGGCTGGCGCCGGAAGTGGTGGACGCGAAGACCGTCTCGCCCGACGACCTGCTGATCCACGACGAGAAGCCGGCCGACCCGAGCCTCGCGTTCCTTCTGAGTCGCATGCGTTACCCGGAATTCCCCGAGCCGATGGGAGTGTTCCGGGCTGTCGAGCGCGACGTGTACGGCGATCTCGTCCGCGGCCAGAACCGGGATGCCGTCGCCAGGCTCGGCGCCGGCGATCTCCAACACCTCATCACCGGTGATGAGACCTGGACTGTCGAATAGACCTCACGAGTTGAAAAACCGGAAGCTGTTCACGTCGGCATCTTCCTTCTCCATGCGGGTCCAGGTGCGCTGCTCTTCGCGCTGCGCGTGAAGCAGGGCCAGGAAGAGGAAGAGGCCCCCGGTGCCCCCGAGGAAGGTGAGCACACCGAGTTTACCCCCGAGGCGGTTGGCCACGGAGACGATCGCCGGGACCCACGGCGTCACGCGGGCGTGCTCGATGACATCAAGTTGCCACCAGGCAGCCGCCGCTATTCCCAGCAGGATAAGCCCGCCAGCAAGCCAACCACCGCTGCTATAGCGGTCGACGACGCAGCGCTGCAGCGCACTGCCGCAGGCCGACCGGAACCGCAGCAGCAGTGCCGCTCCAAGAGCCAGGATACCCGCCGCAAGGGCCAGCTTCGCGTGGGCGACGTCGTTCTGGGCGCTTCCGATTGCCGCGACGAACTTCTTATCGCTCCAGTACCCGATGTTCTGGAGGATACCGAGTCTGCTCTGCGCGTCGTCGAGTGCTGAGGCGGCAACATTCAGAAGCCACAAACCGCCGATCACACAGACGACCGGAAACACCAACGTGCTGAGCTTTTTAGAAGGCATGTTCTCCTCCGTCAGAAGACCCAACGCCGACGACTCCCTTTGCCCATATCGGCCACTTTACCAACAGGCTTTGGGACAGGGTTCGCGGACCGTCCGATAATCGGTGACGGAGCAATCCCCAACTCAACTCTGTCGGCGAAGCGTGCGGAAACGCGATTATGCCTTGGCGGTCAATTGGCCGGGAAGCTGTACGTGGAAGGTGGAGCCCTTACCCGGCGTGGATTCGGCCCAGACCTTGGCGCCAAGGACCTCCGCCGCCTGACGGACGATCGACAGGCCCAGGCCGACGCCCGGTTGGCCGTGGGTTTCACCGCGGGCGAACGGAGCGAACAGCTCGCTTAGCCGCTCCGGCGCGATGCCGGGCCCGTCGTCCCGGACGGAAATCAGGCACCCGCCCCCTGCCGACGGCTCCGCGGTGACGACGACTGAGCCGGCCTGCGTGTATTTCACTGCATTGGAGACCAGATTTTGGACGATGAGCGACAGCAGTTCACGGTCAGAGGTAATGGTGCAATCCGTTGGGGCCTCGATCCGTAAGTCCAGCCCCTTGTCCTTGGCCTGGTAGCTGAACTGGGACGCCGCCTCGACCAGCATCGGCTTGACGTGGACATCGCCCGGCTTGAGTTCCACCTTACCCTTGCGGAATCGCTCGGCATGGAGAAAGCGGTCCATCGTCCCCACCGTCTCCAACAACGATCGCCGCATCGAATCCAGGTCTCTTACTGTCTCGCTCAGCTTGGGTTCATCGGCCAGTTCGCGCTTGAGCACTTCGATCATGAGGAACACGCCGTTCAGCCCGCCGCGCAGGTCGTGCGAGAGGAACGAAAGGTACTTGCTCTGGGCCTCGTTGGCGGAGCGAAGCTCTTGCGACTGATATTCGACGAACGCGAGGATCGCCCGCCGGGCGGCCAAATCCAGCGCCCCGTTGAGCGCGACCACCTCCTCCGCCTCGATCTTGCGTCCCAGGTGGCGCACCACGTGGTCCATGACCGTCGCACGGAGCAGGTCGTACTCGATCAACATTTCCGCGAGACTGAAGTTTTGGCTAAAGCGAATGGCCCCATGCTTGGGGACCAGTGAAAGGAGTTCCTCCACCGTTCGGCGGCGGTTGGACTCCAGCGATCTGGCAATCTGCTCGATGATGTCGGGAATGTCGTCTCGGAGTTGCTCGAACGTGAGGTGGTGGGCCCGGGGCAGCGGCTCGCGGATCAGCGCCTCCCACTGAATGACGATTTCCCGGGCCCGGGCCCGCAGCGACGCGGCAAGCCCAGGAAAGCTGCGCGTCGTCAATAGATCAACTATTGCCCGATTCTCCATCCGGAATGTCTCCGATTGCGGCGGCCAAGCCTCAGACGCCCGCCGACATTGTTCGCTGACGCCGCGCGAAATCAAGGCACAGGCCGCGCTTGTGGGGTGCGAGCGACGTGCGTATACTCTTCACTTCGCGCGGAAGCGGGTGGTCCGCCTCCCGCCACGCAGAACGAAAGGTCGGGCGACTCAGAACGCCCCTAACGGTCTTTATGGTCGATTACAATCTTATCAATTCACTTGGAAATCTGGATGCGGAAGTCGACAGCGCGGTCGCAACGGCGCTGGGGGACGCGGCGACTGATTTGAGCAAGCTCGTCAGCGGCGACGAGGTGCAGGACTTCACGCCGGGCGCGATCCTCAAGGGCCGCGTCAGCGCGGTCAGCGGCGACGACTTCGTCGTCGAGATGGGCCTCAAGAGTGAAGGCGTGCTGGAGCGGAGCGAATTCGACGAGCCGGACAACGTGAAGATTGGAGACGAAGTCCGCGTTCTGCTGGAGGACGTCGAGGGGGACACCGGTTTGGTGAAGATCAGCAAGCGCAAGGCCGATCGCATCATCAACTGGGAAGCGATCATGAGATCCAAGAAGGAGGGGGACCCGGTGGTGGGCAAGGTAACCAAGAAGATCAAGGGGGGGTTGCTGGTGGACATCGGCGTGCCGGTCTTCCTGCCCGCCAGCCAGGTCGACATCCGCCGGCCCGGTGAGATTTCCGACTGGATCGGCCGGCAGATCGACGCCGTCATCCTGAAGATCGACGAGGAACGCCGCAACATCGTCATCTCTCGCCGCAAGATGATCGAGCAGCAGCGGGAGGACCTCAAGCGCCGGACGCTGGATACGCTTCAGCTCGGGCAGGTCATCAAGGGTACCGTCAAGAACATCGCCGACTTCGGCGCGTTCATCGACCTGGGCGGGATTGACGGGCTATTGCACATCACCGACATGTCCTGGGGCCGGGTCAACCATCCCAGTGATATCCTCAAGATCGACCAGGAGATCGAGGTCAAGGTCCTTTCCATCGACAAGGACAAGGAGAAGATTGCCTTGGGCCTCAAGCAGAAGGACGCCAGCCCCTGGGAGAACATCGAGCAGAAGTACCCGGTCGGCAGCGTGCACCAGGCCGAAGTGGTCAACATCATGTCCTACGGCGCGTTCTGCAAACTCGAAGAAGGCGTTGAGGGCCTGGTGCACATTTCCGAGATGTCCTGGACCAAACGGATCAACCACCCCAGCGAGGTGGTCGCGCAGGGACAGAGGGTCAAGGTCAAAGTCCTGGAGATCAATAAGGACAAGCAGGAGATATCGCTGGGGATGAAGCAGGTCGAGGAGAACCCGTGGGAGCGGGTAGCCGAGAAGTACCCGCCGGGCTCGGTGGTCGAGGGGAAAGTTCGAAACATCGCCAACTACGGCGCCTTTGTCGAAATTGAAGAAGGGATCGACGGGCTGCTTCACGTCAGCGACCTGTCGTGGACCAAGAAGATCGGCCACCCCAGCGAGGTGCTCAAGAAGAGTGAAACGGTCAAGGCCGTGGTCCTCAGCGTCGACCAGGAGAAGCAGCGTATCGCGCTGGGCCTGAAACAGATGCAGGAGGACCCGTGGACGACCGTGATCCCGGCCAATTACCGGCCGGGAATGGTCGTCAAGGGCCACGTCACCAAGATCGCCAACTTCGGCGTCTTCGTGGAACTGGAGCCTGGGCTGGAAGGCCTCCTGCACATCAGCGAGATCAGCGACCAGAAGATCGAAAAGCCCGAGGACCAACTCAAGGTCGGGCAGGAGGTCGAGGTCAAGATCCTGCGGGTGGACAGCGACGAGCGAAAGATCGGACTGTCGCTCAAGCGCGCCCAGTGGGCCGCCGAGGAGCAGGCACGCGAATCCGAACGGTCCCAGCGGGCCGAGCGACGCGGGCTGCGCGGCGGCCTGGAAGGTGGGGAACAGACCTCCGGACTGGGAGACCTTCGTCTCAACAAGTAACCGCGCGCCCTCCGCCCCGTTTGACTACCAACCCCGTCCGCGCAATGCTTATCGGACCAGTCCGAGGAAAACTCGCGCGATGACGCAGGCGCGACGCCTGACCATCCCTTCCGGCCGTCCAAAGTAGCTGCATCCCCGAGCCGATACGAAAGCGGTAGGCCGCTGCGCGATTGCGGACCGTAGGGTTCGGCCCGTGATGCACTTATAAAGGCGCGGGGAGATCGGGGCGTGGCGGCCGATCGGAAGGGACGAGGAAAAGCACCTATGGCCACCGTCTCCGTTCAGTCGGGGCTACAACTTTACCTCCGCCAGATCAACGAGACGCGGCTGCTGACCGCCGATGAGGAGAAGGCGCTGGCGCGGCGGATTCTTCAGCACAACGACCCCGAGGCCCGCGAACGCATGGTCCGGGCCAACCTGCGCCTGGTGGTCAACATCGCCAAGCACTACGTCAACCGCGGCCTAACCCTGCCCGACCTCATCGAGGAGGGCAACATCGGGCTGCTCAAGGCGGTCGAAGGCTTTGATCCCGAGAACGGCTGCCGCTTCAGCACCTATGCCTCCTGGTGGATCAAGCAGGCGATCAAGCGGGCCCTCATCAACAGCGTCCAGCCGATCCACATCCCGGCTTACATGGTCGAGATGATGAGCAAGCTGAAGATCGCCATGCGGGAACTCGAGGACGAACTGGGCCGGCTCCCCACCACCGACGAGCTGTCCGCCCATATGAAGCTGTCGCCTAAGAAGCTCAGGATCATCCGCAAGGCCGTGAAGGCCTACAACTCCCCCACCCAGTCCGGCAGCGACGACGGCGAGCTGACTATCAACGAGCTGGTGGCCGACACGCACAACCCCGGCCCCGAGAAGCAGGTCTGCGACACTGACGAGCTGCGCCGCCTCGGCCAACTGCTCGAGGAGATCGACGAACGCGCCGCCAAGATCCTCAAGCTGCGCTACGGCCTGGAAGGGGAAGACCCGATGACTCTCAAGGAAATCGGCCAGCGCATCGGCCTCACCCGCGAACGCGTCCGCCAGATCGAGCACGAAGCCCTCAACAAGCTCAAGGAAGCCATGATGGCGGGGGTGTAGCTTCTGTCTTCTGTCTCCAGTCTTCTGTATCCTCTGCCCCATGACCGAGAACCTTCGTCGACTCATCCGCGACATTCCCGACTTCCCCAAGCCCGGCATCCTGTTTCGGGACATTACGCCGCTGCTTGCCGATCCCTCGGGGCTGGCGTTGTCGGTGGAGCTGCTGGCCAATCCGTTCCGGGGGAAGAACATCGACCTGGTCGTCGGCGCAGAGAGCCGCGGGTTTATCTTTGGGACGGCGGTGGCCTGCTGTCTGTCGGCCGGGTTCGTCATCGTCCGCAAGTCAGGGAAACTCCCCAGCAAGCGGATCGCCACCACCTATGAACTGGAGTACGGGAAGGACACCCTGGAGATGCACTCCGACGCGATCGTCAAGGGGCAGCGCGTGCTCGTGGTCGATGACCTGCTAGCGACCGGCGGCACCATGAAGGCCTGCTGCGACCTCGTGAAACAGCTCGGCGGCCACATCGCCGGGGTCGCGGTGCTGATCGAGCTGGCCGACCTCAGAGGCCGCGACAAGCTCGCCTCCTACGACGTCCACGCCGTCTTGCGGTACGAATAGCGCTGGCACCGGGCGTGCAGTGCCACCGCGAAGCCGGAGGACGTTGAGCAGCCCCGCGATAGCGCGGCCCTTCCCCGGTTTGGTGGCACTGGCTTTTCCCTTCGTGCCTTCGTGCCTCCGTCCCTCGGTCCCTTCCCCTCTCGCGTTTTTCCTTCGTGCCGGGCTGCGCGCCGTGTTACAATGCGGCAACGCAGTCACGCTGGCTTCCGAGGCATTCAGCGCGCGAGGGTGTTTTAATGCCGCGATTGTTCAGGACGGGGACGACCATCGAAATGCTCGAAGCGAGAATGCTGCTCAGCGGCACTTACGACGTGAGCGGCGTGGATGACGTGGCGCTCAGCCAGCCGCTCATCCACTACTTTCTGCGCCGCGCCGCCAGCGGACCGCCGCTCCAGACGTCCGACGGGATCGGCGGGACCACGTTCGACAACCAGGCCTACCTCGACACCGGCACCAGCGGCGTCGTGCTCAGCCAGGAAACGTCGCAGGCGTTCAATATCAATTCCGACAGCTTCAACAACCAGCCGGTCACGTTCACGGACATCGGAATCGGCGGCGGACAGAACTTCGGCGTGTCGGAAATGCTCTACACGGCCCTCGCCTCCAACAATCCCAACACCGACCTGGACAACCTCAGCGATTACCAGACCGTCTACAACCAGCCGTTCGGGCCGGTGCGGTTCGAGGTGACCCAGCAGCCTTCCCCTGACCCGTTCGACCCGCAAGACATCATGGGAATGCCCGTAATGCAGGGAAAAGTCGTGGTGATGGACCCGACGCCGATCTTCGACCCGAGCCTGCCGCAGGACATGAACACGTATATCTACAATCCCGGCGCGCCCTATCGGCCGAGCCAGGCGACTACCGACCCGGGCATCCCGTCGACGAGCTTGCACGTGCGCCTGGGGTACGGTGACTTCTCGCCGTATACCGGCCTGTCGCCGGCCGGCGCGCCCGGACCGGCGCTGTCGGCAAATCCCTTCGTCGGGCCCGACCCGCTGATCGCGCTGAACCCGAACCTGCCGCCCGATTCCACCCCGCCGCTCTCGTTCGCCCGCGGCGCGTACTCCGCCACCGGCAGCTTCCTGTTCGATACCGGCGCGCAGAGTTCGTTCATGAGCCAGGCCGAGGCCGCCAAGCTGCACGTGCACTACCAATCCGGGACTTACAACTCCGCCAACCCCGTGCTGGTGGACGACAACGGAAATAAGGTCCCCAACCAATACGTGGTGCCGCTTCAGGGCGTCGGGGGGACGGTGAATGTCGCCGGGTTCCAGATCGATTCGCTGACGCTTCAGACCACCGAGGGAACGCCGATCGTCTTTCACAACGTGCCGATCACGGTGCTGGACGTGAGCGTGCAGGACCCCAAGACGGGTAAGACGCTGACGCTGGACGGCGACTTCGGGGCGAACTTCCTGGTCGCCAGCATGAACAACGGCAACGCCGCCGCGTTCAATTGGGTGACGTTCGACCAGCCAGACGGTCTGCTGGGCTTCGCGCCGGCGGGGGCGATCACGCCGCCGAAAGTTCCCAGCGTGGTCGGCCGCTTCGTTTTCTACAACAACAGCGCCTTCGATGGACGGGACCCCACGGCCAACGCCGCCGACGACAACGCCATCGCCACCGACAAGCAGGCGCTGGTGGCCGGCGCCACAGGCCCGGCATCGTTCGCCAACTACACCAGCTACTCCAAGGGGATCAACGGCATCATGGTGGACATCGCCAACCTGCCGTCGGGGGCGACGCCGACGCTGTCGGACTTTGTCTTCACCGCCGGCGGCACGATCCAGCCTTCGACATGGTCGGCCGCTCCGGCGCCCAGCAGTTTTCTCGTCCGCGCCGGCGCGGGCGCCAACGGATCGACGCGCCTCGAGTTCACCTGGGCGGACCACGCTGTCCAGAACGAGTGGCTCCAGGTCACGGTCAAGGCCGATGCGGACACGGGCCTGTCCGGCCCGGATGTGTTCTATTTCGGGAACCTTGTCGGGGAGACGGGCAAGCCGGCGGTGAACGGGCAGTTCGTCGTGACCGCGGCCGACGCCACGGCGGCCAGGGCGGACGCCCACGGATTCATCAATCCGGCCCCAGTGACCAATACTCACGACTTCAACCGCGACGGGCGGGTGGACGCCGCCGACCAGCTCATCGCCCGATTCGATGTGAACCATACATTGGCGGTGATTAGCGCTCCCCCCGCCGCAACTGCCGCGGCGGCGCTGCAACCGGCGCTCACTCCGCCAGATCCGCCGACCCGTTCCCGGCGGCATCGTCCCAAACTCTTGCATCACCCCGCCAGTCCGCGCTTGCCAGCGCGACACGTCACGCACCCGCGCCACCACAGCGTGTTCTCCCTCGGTCCCGCGCTGTGATCCTCGGCGCGCTTACGGATCGACGACGTGTGCCACATCGGGCAAGGGCTGGGGCTGCACGACCTGCCGGCAGACGCGCTTGCTCAGCGCCACCGCAGGCCCCATCGGCCGCAGGAGTGTCAGCTTGCGCCCGCCAAACTCTGCGACGTAGATGTCGCCGTTGCCGGTGTCCTCGATCAGGTCGACCGGGTTGACGAATTGCGTGAACCCGCAAATACCGGTGAACGCTTCGGTGATCCTGCCGGCGGAGTCGGGAGTGAGGGCGATGATATCGTCGCCGCCGCTGTATCGGACGAACAGCACCTTGCCGCGCAGTCTGCCGCCGAACGTGCTGCTCTTGTACTCGATCACGCCGCACGGCGAGAGGTTCTTGCCGAAGCTGAAGAGATAGCCGCGCCAGTTGCGGTCGGGGGCGGTGCCGATGGGGTAATCGGTGATCTCGGCGGTGTCTTTGCCACCGGTAAGGTTGCCGGCGTCGAGGACGAACTCGCCGCGGACCGGGTTCGGATGGCCGAAGTAACCCCCCTTTTCGACGCCAAAGAGCAAATCGTCTTCGGTCGCTTTGATGTCATGGAGCGCGGGAACGCGCGGCCCGGTGTAAGGCCCGTCGTGGCGCCGCACGTTGGAAAGATCGTCCGGCGTCCCGGGCGCGTTGCCACCCGCCGCCGACCCGTTGATCCCGCAGTACATCGACCCGTTGCTGTGCCAGAGGATATCGAAGCTGTTGCGAATCCCTGTGGCATAAATGGTGAGCGGCGCATCAGGCGCGTATGGATCGTAATGGCCGCCCTCCTCGGTCTGCACATCCAGCGGCGGATGAGCGATCGCTTTAAGATCGACGCGCAGGATCGCCGCCGTCAATAACCGCTCGGGGCGGTAGCCCCACTTGTGATCGGGCGCGCCCATCGCCGTGTTCGCCGCCTGGCAGAAGTAGAGCGCGCCGTCCGGGCCGAAGTCCATCTGGTTATTCAGATGGTCCTTCCACCCGCGCGGCAGGTGGACGAGATAGTCCTGATACGTCTGGAGGTCCGGCCCGCTGAGCCGGGAGAGTTTGCCGGTCCACTCCGCGGCCCCCTTCATCAACCCCTCGCTGTCATTTGGATTGAGCGGCGGAAGCTCACCATGATTGACCCACACGACCAGATCGTCGGCAGTGGAGGACGGGTCAAACTTGATCCCCGTCACCAGCCGCGCCCCGCCATTGGCGGTCTGCACCGTCTTGATCGTCCGCGGGGGCTCGAGCATGCCATCGGCCCTGATCACGAACCGAAGAATTCGGCCATCAAGGGTCGTCGCGTAGAGCTTGTGATCAGGTCCGACCTCCACGCACGTGTACATGTTGCCGTCGGTCAGCGGCAGTGCGGCCTTCTCGAACGCGATCGGCAGGGAGACGAAATTCACGCTGGCGGCGGTCGTGAAATGCGAGAGATACGGCCGGAACATCGCCCCGCCAGTGTCCTTGGCGCTCCCGGTTACCTCGAAGGTGTAATCGGTGTTGAGGTCGAGCGGCTCGACCGGCTTAAAGACGATCGCATCGCCGGCCCCCGACGTGTTCACCACGCCGCGGATGAAGCGGTGATCGCCGGTGCGATACAGGCGGACGGTCTGGTCGCTCAGCGACTTGCCATCGACGACTTTGCCGATATTGGGAAGATTGACGTCGCAAGCAATGGCCGAGTCGGGCATGACGTTCACTTCCAGGTCGCCGGGCCGGCTGGCGCTAATCGCGGGCCGCAGGCCCCGCCCGTACATCGGGTCGAAGTGTCGGATAACGGCGGTCTTGTACCCGCGGCCTCGGGCATATGCCGAGACGGCGCCGGCGGCCACCACCACCGCCAGCAACACCCGCCAGACCATGCGGCCTCGCGCCGCGCTCGGGCTTTCAGACTCGTGCATCATGGCACAACAACTATCGGAATCCGGACCCTTGCCAATCAGCCTCCAAGGCGGCGCCGCGCTCGGCGCTTATGCTCCCATAATGCTAGCACCGGCAGCAACGGCGGTAAGCTCTTGCCGAGGCGCCCCTCGCCAACAGGCTCGCCCTCCACATTATGCTCTGTCTCAAGGCCTAGTCGTCCGAACCTCGCCGCCGCATCGGAGCGGCGGACAAACGTGAACTGGAGTGAACAGTTTTCAATTGTTCTATACACGCTCTGAGGCCGAAATGCGCCGCATTTGTCGCATTGGAACCCATGTATCAGGAACGTAAGCTCCGGCCCCTCGGGGACTTGCAAATCGGTGCCCGTTCGCAAAACGTGCGACAACGACCCGCGCGCCGCATGTCCCTCTCTCCCTTGGTGTCCGTGCCCCTCGCCCCGCCGCGATCTACGCTGCCACTCCGACCCCGGCGGGGCGAGGATCTGCGCTGCCGCTCCGGCTTCGTGCTTTGCCGCAATGTCGCGCTTTGTCCCGTCGCAACCTTACCCAAACCGCCGCGTCCGCGGGGTGAGGAAAACACGCTCCCCCATAATATAGAGCGAAAAGGAACATTTTTCGGAGTGAGCCTCGGCGTGACAAGGACTTACGTCAGTTGTGCGCGCAATCGTTTTTCAGACGGACATGCTGAGCCGGATTGCCCGCTGGCGACGATGCCGGGGATACGCCGCCGACGCGGGCGCATCGGACGACGCTTGCGACAGGCTCGTAGGCCGCCCGAGGGATGGGGTGTCGGCGCCGGCTTGCAGGGCCACCGCTGACGCCCCATAGTTGCGGGCGACGATCAAGAGGTCATCGAATCCGACGGAGCCATCGTAGTTGAAATCACCGTCGGCCCAGGCGGCGTTGGTCATCCCGTAGTGGCGCGCGACGAGCACGAGATCATTGAAATCAACTTTTCCGTCCCCGTCCGCGTCGCCGGGGATGCTCGCCCCATATTCGTACGCGCCGATGTCCACGGTGCCGTTGAATATGCGGCCGTAGCCGCGCTGGTCGGTCAGCAGGAGCTTGCCATCGACCCCCACGGCAAGTGGGTTCGACCCGGCGTCGATTGCAGGGCCGCCGGGCAAGAGCGCCATGGTTTGAGTTGGCCCGCCATTGTTAGCCAGCGGCCGTAGCTTGGGATCGATCGGGCTGGCTGCGGTGCCGAGTTGGTTGTGGTTGGCGGCGCTCAGGCCGGTCGCGGCCGAGGCGTTGCCGATCAGGTTGTAGGCGCTGGAAGGGCCGACGGCGCCGACGATATCGTCGGGAGGCGAACCGCCGACCGCCGGGACGGTGTAGTTGCCCGCGACGATCGTGTTATTCAACGTCACGTGCCCGGCGGCAATGTAGATCCCGCCGCCGGTCGCGTCGTTGGTCGGGCTGCTGCCGGCGTTGGCGGAATTGTTGGCGACGGTGCAGTTAGTCAGCCGAAGCGTGCCGGAGTTGTCGATCCCGCCCCCGCTGATCTCGGCCCCCGTCGCGGCGCCCGCGGCGGCGGCGTTGCCGCTGATCGTGGAGTTCACCAGAACGGCGGCGCCGGCATTCTCGATCCCTCCGCCGCTGGATTGTGGGATCAGCCCGCCGCCGGCCGTGCTGGTGTTGTTGGCGACCGTGGAGTTGACGAGCGTGAGCGTCGCACCCGCGGGATTGTAGATGCCGCCGCCGTCAGTTGGGCTTTGGTTGCCGCTGACCGTGCAGCCAGTGAGCGCAACCGAGCTGCCGGCGGCGTCATTGACGCCTCGGCCCGCGTTGTCCTTCACGATGCAGCCATCAGCCCGGAGGTTCCCGGTCGCGTCGACCCCATCGCCCTTGTTGCCACTGATCGTGGAATCGGTCAGGACCAACTTCTGGCCGCTGATCCCGACGCCTCCGTTGTTCTGGATCGTGCTGTTGCTGATGGTCGTAGCGCCGGCGCCGGCAACGCCGCCGCCTGCATTGCCGCTGATCGTGCCACCGCTGACCGTGAGCGAGCCGCCCGCCGCATTGTCGATCCCGACGCCATGGCTGCCCGTCACCATGCAGTCGGTCAATGTCGCGGTTCCACTGTTGTCCAAGCCGTCGCTGAGGTTGCCGGTGAGGGTCGAAGCGGTGAGCGTGAGCATCCCGGAGTTACTGATGCCGCCTCCACCGCCACCACCGATCGAGGAGCCCCAAATCGTAGCGACACCGTCGTTTGTCAGGTGGCTGGTCAGGGTCGAGTGATCCACGGACAAGGTGCCTGAATTCCCAACGACGGCGTCGATCGTGCACTGGACCATCGACAGCGTGTGGGCACTGGCGTTGGTGATCACGTCGCGAACGTTCACGTTGGTCAGATCGGCCGTACCATCGTTCGTGAAGAGGCCGTCGACGGTATCGTTGGTAAGCGTTATCGTGCCGTTGTTAGAGATGCCCGCTGCGGCCGTGGAGTTGGTAAGCGTCATCGTGCCGTTGTTGGAGATCCCGCCCACGGCACTGACGCCGGTGAGCGTGAGCGTACCGCTGTTCGAGAGCGATCCCGTTCCCAGGCCGTCGATTTCGGCGCTCACGTTCGGGTCGATTTGAAGTCCCCCGATCGACAACACGCTCGCCCCCGGCCCCTGAATGGTGACTTTCCCGGTCGTGTCGGACAGTTCAAAGTTTCCGCTGATGTTGCCGGAGAGATTGGGCGCGAATGTAATGGTCGCTGGCCCACCTAGGAAGTTCGCGAAGAAAACCGCCTGCCCGAACGAGAGCTGGTTCGGACCGTAATCGCCTAGAGGTGGGTTAGCCGAGATTGTAACCATGAACGGAGAAGTCGGGAACGTGGATAGTTCCACTGCTCCGATGTCCACCGTGGCGGTACCGATGTGAGTGGCGTCCACGATGCGAGGAAAGCCTCGTTGGTCGGTCATGAGCGGCGTGCCATCGGGACCGACCGAAAGCACATTTGAGCCGGCGTCGATCGCGGGGCTGCCGAGCAGGGGCGGCATCGTCTGCGTCGGCCCGCCGTAGTTGCCAAGTGAGCTGAGCTTGGGGTCCAGGGGGTGAGCGGATGTACCGATCAGATTTCCATTGGACGCCGTCAAGCCCGTCATTCCGGTATTAACGCCGATCAGGTTGAATCCACCAATCGCTTCGACCGCTCCATTAACGTCGTCGGCGATCGGGTTGAAATACTCACCGACGTTTCCGGCGACGATGGTGTTATTGAGGAGTGCAGATCCGCGAGAGTAGATACCGCCGCCGCTGCCATGGTTCGCATTGTTGTTTGCCAATGTCACGTTTGTTAGACGGATCGCACCCATATCGGCGATGCCGCCGCCGTTGCCGGGGCCGCCATACGTAACCTTTGGAACGCCTGACCCAATCCCTGCCGTGTTCCGCGTGATGGTGCAATTGGTTACGGTTGCGGAGAGGCTGGAGAAAAGTCCTCCACGAGAGCCCCCCTGGGCAAAGGCGTTGGTTGTGGTCTCACTTCCTGCGCTGTTGTTGCTGATCGTCGAGTTGGTGATGACGGCGGGACCGGTCGAGTCAATCCCCCCGCCGTTACCCCCATCTCCGGCGGCCGGCCCATACAGACCGGGAGAACCGTTTCCCGCCGTATTCCCATTGATGGTCGAATTCGCGATGCGGAGGTCGCCCGAACTCCAGATGCCGCCACCGCCGCCGCCCTGCCCGGGACTGCCATTGTTGTATCCCGGCGCACCCGCACTGCCGGCTCTGTTGTAGACCACCGCTGAGTCCATGAGACTCAACGACCCTGTGCTGTAGATCCCACCGCCGCTGCCGCCGCGACCCGCTGCGCCGGCGGACCCTACAACGAACATGGGGCTGATTCCGCCAGCGCCGCCGTCACCCCCAAAACCGGCCGAGTTGCCACTAATGACATCACCGGCGAGGCTCACTGAGCCCAGGTTGTATACTCCGCCCCCGTCACCGCCAGCGGCTTCCGGAGTTCCGTCGACAAAGGTATGGTCGATGTTGTTGAAGCTTCCGTTGACTCCCGCAGACCCGTCGGGAGCGCGACCTCCTGTAATCGTCAGGTCGGAAATGGACGCCGTCACGCCCGCGTCAATCTGAAACACTCGGCTCTGGTTGTTCCCGCTGATCGCTAGCGACCCCGCACCGGGGCCGATGATGGTCAGGTCGCCCGCAATCTCAAGCTGCCCGCTGGTCAACGTGATGGTGCCGCTCAACCCGGGAGCGAAGGTGATCGTGTTCGCGCCTGGAGTTGCATTGCTCATCAAGATGTCGGCCCGCAACGACCCGGGCCCTGAGTCGCTGACGTCGGTCACCATGTAGCTGCTGAGAAGGAGCCGCGGTTCCAAAGCCTCGATGTGCCGAGATGGCCGGGCGGCCGGAACATGGTGTCTCATATGGCCTCGCGCAACTCCGGCCGGTCGTGCATTTCTCAGCCCCTCGTAACGACCTTGCTGCTGAGCCGGGAATTCCCACCCATTATGCCCACGGACGGGTGCTGTTCTCAACAAGATTCCGAACAGACAATTCGCGCTTATCTTGCCGGTGGACATCGCGTACAATACCAAGCCACCGGCAGCGCGATCGGGCTTGGTCTGTCACCTCGAAACGCCGGGTCCGGATCGCAAGTGGTGGCCTCATCTCGGGTAAGGAGGCGTTTCATGAGTCGGGCGACGCGATCGCGGAAGGTCCGGCGTTCACATCCACTTGTGCGGCAGGAGGCCTTCCATTTCTTGGAACTCCTGGTCGTGATCGCGACGATCGTCGTCCCGGTGGCGATGCTGCTGCTGGCGACGGTGCAGGCACGGGAGCACGCCCACCTCATTGCCTGCGCGTCGAACATGCGGCGGATCCACCTGGGCCTCATGAGCTATGCCGCACAAAACGACGGCGAGTTGCCCATCCCTGCTTTCTCATGGGACCCCCAAGGTCCCGGCGTGCGTTGGGCAATTCACGTGGACGCAGTCGGCCAATATTCGTGGACCGCGGGGAGCTTGTGGCGGTGCCTGCCCGGCGGACCGGAAGACCACGCGCGACAGTTCATGTGCCCCGCCGATGCGTCCGACCAACTGAATGGCGCCCAATACGGTAACTCGTCGGGGGGTTACTCGCGCAATTTCAGTTACAATCTCAACGTCTGGATGCGCGGCGGCAGCTCCCCGGCGTGGCAGACGCCGCTGGGGAGTGGTGGGATCAGACTTCGCCAGATCGCAGACCCGGCCGAGAAGATCCTGATTGCCGAGGAGCGGTACCCGCACGACGGGTGCTTCGACGGATACTGGCCGCTGGCCGCCCGCCACCTTCATAAGGGCAACCAATGTTTTGCCGACGGCCACGTCGAGTTGTTCGATCCCAGCCCATTCGCCGTGCTGCGGCCCTTTGACAACACGTCGCCGACGGTAACGAAGTACGTTCGATTGACCGCCGGGCAGTGAGCAATGCTGAATGCTCAATGCTGAATGCTGAATCAAATCCGCCATTCAGCGTTCAGCGTTCAGCATTCAGCATTTGTTTCTCCCAATCCACGGTGTCGATCGCCGCCACGATGCCCGGCGGCAGCGTCAGCCTGCCGAGCCTTTCGTCCGGCACGACACACAGCACCGGCACCCTGCCCCACTTCTCGATCGCACGCGGGTTGGTCTCCTCGGCCACGGGGGCGTTCTCGGCGGGGTATCGATTGATCGCCACCCCCGCAACCGGGGCCTTCGCCTCCCGAAGCGCTCCGACGGTCAGCAGTGTGTGGTTGATCGTCCCCAGGCCCGGCCGGGCGACGACGACCGCCGGGGCGCGCAGCCAGACGGCCACGTCGCGAAAGATATGGCGGTCGTCCATCGGCGTCATCAGGCCGCCGACGCCTTCGACAATCATCACGTCGCTGTCGCGGGCCATCATCGCGATGGACCTGTCGATTGCGTCCCATTCAAGAGGCCGGTGCGCCCTCTGCGCCGCTACCGCCGGCGCAAGGGCCTCGGCGTAACACTGCGGGCAGATCACGTCCAGCGGAAACCGGGCATCGGCGCAGTGGGCCAGGAACTCCGCGTCCTCGCTGACCAGCCCCTCGCGCCGCCGGACGCATCCCGTCGCGACAGGCTTCAGCACCGAGACGGCAAAGCCCCGCCGCCTGAACCAGTCCCCAATCGCCCCGGCCACGACCGTCTTTCCGATGCCGGTGTCCGTGCCGGTCACGAGCAACGACGGAATCGGAATTGGCCGCAGCATCCGCCCGATTGTAGCGCCGGCATCAAAATCAGATAGCGGATTTCCGCCTGACGGCGGAACACAGCCGAGGGCGGCTGTGCCACAGGGTGTCTCCGCAGCGCCGGCAGCGGAGGAGCAGGGCCGCGCCGAAGATGGCGAGCGATGCCGCGGTCGCGGGCTCGGGGACCTGCGCGAAGGCCCGTTCGACATCGGCCTGGAACGCCGGAGGAAACTGGCCGAGCTGTGCGGCCGTCAGATACTGGCCGTAATGGCGGGCGAGGATCACCAGGTCGTCGAACCCGATGGATCCGTCGTTATTGAGATCGCCCTGAGCCAGCGTGCCGGAGCGGCCGTAGTTCCTGGCGAGCGTGATGAGGTCATCGAACCCGACGGACCCGTCGCCGTTGACGTCGCCGGGTATGGTGGTGGCGCCGTCCCCGAGCGATTCGAGCACCAGCCCCTGGGCGGCGGCAGCTAACGAGTACTTCCAGGTGTTCAGGATCCCCGCGATGGTGACGTTCCCGAAGGCACCCGTGACCCCGGGAGACTGAATCAGCGTAAAGGCGTCGCCGCTTTTGGGGGCGTAACCGTTAACGAAGTCGACTTCGATCGACCCGCCGAGCGTCGCACTGCCGCTCACGCTCAGCGAGTCGTACGATCCAGAGGTGGCGGCGGAGATGTGGATCGGCAGCAGGCCGGCGTCCTGCTCGAAGTTGCCGTGGATGGCCAGCGTGCCCGGGTCGCCGCCGGGCGCGACGACTCCACCGGCGTTGAGGACGTTGCCGGTAACGGTCCCGAATCCCAAGAGCGACCCGCCGGAGTTGATCCGGAGCGCGCCTGGCACCGCTGCGGGAGAAGCCGCGCCGACCGTCGCGCTGCCCCCCGTGACATCGATCGCGCCGTTCGCCCACAGTTTGACCGACGCACTGGCAGTCAGCTCACCGCCATTGGTCAGCGTGACTTGTCCGGCGCCGCCGGGCTTGTCCGTGCTCCCGCCGATGGACAAGCGGGCAGCATGAAGCCGGGAGGCGGCGCCGTCGACGACGATCGTGCCCTTGCTATTGGGCTGCACCGCGACGGCGACGGCGCCGCTGCCGCCGGTGGCGGGCTGTACGATCCCGCCGCCTTTGACGTCCAGCTCCCCGATGCCAGCGTCGCCGACGTGCAGCTCGCCGCGATAGCTGAAGGTGGATGGGGTGGATGTTGCAGGGTCCGTACCCTTGACCAGCAGCGTACCATTGCCGCCCGCCTCGCCGATGGTGACCGACGAGCCTTGGGCCGCAAGCGATGAGCCGCCCTGCACCGTCAACTGTGCCGCGCCCTGGCTGCCGACCGACAGATCGCCGCTGACGGTCCAGGCGGAAAGCGTGTCGACGGTGGCGTGGGCGGAGGAGCCCGCCTGGTCGGCCAGCGAAGCGGCGCCGAAACTACTCAAAACAGCGCCGTTGGTCAGCGAGAGGGCGCCGCTGCCGCTGCCGCCGATGGTCGTATCGTGGGCCACAGAGACGCCTGACCCGCCTCCGTCCACGTTCAGCGTGCCGGAGGAGCCGAAGTCCTTGCCGAGCGTCATGGCCCCGACGTTGAAAGTTGCGCCGGACCGAACCGCAAATGTCCCCGTGCCGGTTTTGCCGACAGTCATCTCGCCGGCGAACGTCAGCGACGACTGTTTGCCGGTGAGACTGAGGGTTCCGGCGGCAGTGCTTTCTTCGCCGATCGTCAGGTCGGCGCCGCGGACGGAAACCGCGCCGCCGTTCTGGATGTTCAGGTCGCCGGTGCCTTTTGAGCCGACGCTCAGCGAGCCTGCGATGTTCCACGTGGCCGCGTCGACGGCAGCGGCGCCGTGGCCGCCCGCTTCATCCGCGACGGCGGCGTCACCGCTCGTGTTAACCGTGGCCCCGCTTGCGGCGTTGAAGGTCCCTACGCCGGCGCCTCCGATGGTCAGTCCGCCGGAAGCAAAAGTGGACCCGGCGTCGTGAACGTGAAGCGTACCGTTGCCGCCGGCATTCTCACCGAGCGTTACGTCAACGCCCGAGAGGTCGGCGTTGAAACCGTTGCGGACCTCGAGCATTCCGGCGCCGGCGGCGCCGATCGAGACACCTCCGCCGCCGTAAATCAACCGGCTGGAGAAGCCGTCGAGCGTGAGCGTACCGGTAGACCCGGCGTTTTCGCCCAGTGTGAGGTCCCCCACCACGTGCAACGTCCCATTCTGCTGGACGGTGACCGTCCCCGTGCCACCCTGGCCAATGGTCAGGTTGCCATTGATTTGCCAGAGAGAGCCAGCGTCGGTGATGGTGGCCGAGCCCGCGGAGCCCGCGGCCGCGCCAAGAACGGCCCGGCCGGCGGTCGCGCGAGCGGTTTGTTGGACCGCCAGCATGCCGGTGCCCTGGTCAGCGAGCGTGAGCAGCGCACCGACCGTCAGCGATCCACCTTGGGTGAGAGTCAACTGGGCGGTGCCGTGCTGGCCGGCGTTCATATCGCCGGTGACGTTCCAAAGGGAGCCGTTGCCGTCGATGTCGACGGTGCCGAAATTGTCGGTGGTATTGTTGCCGCCGGCGCTGAAGCCGGTGGCCAGGAGGGCACTGGCGGAGTTCACGCGGCCCTGGTGGGTCACATGCAGAAACCCGTTTCCCTGACGGCCGATCTCGAGGTAATTACTGACGTTGAGCGTCGAGCCGGCGCCGTCGACGAAGATCTGGCCGGCGGAGCCGTGGGCGGCGGCGACGATCCCGACGGCGGTATTCGCGACTCCGCCGGTCTGGAGGACCAGGTTGCCATTCCCTGGCTGCTGCCCGCCAACCACGATCTGGTTCGTCGCGGCCAGCATTGCGGCGTTAGTGACGTAGAGGCTTCCCATGCCGGTGTTGCCGACGAGCATGCCGTCGCTGAGGTTCCATGCCGATCCGTTGCCATCGATGACCGCGGTGGCGTTGCCTGCGGGGTTAAGGGCATGGGTAATGGGGTCCGTGGCGTCGGAGACGATGGCCGAGGGGCTGGTGACGACGCCCCCGGCGGTGATGTCGATTCTCCCGTTGCCCAATACGCCGACGGTGATGCCCCTGGAGGATGTCCAGGCGGACCCCTGGCCGGTGACGGTGACCTGGCCGGTGCCGCGGTGGTAGGAGTCATCGCTGTCGATGTTGCCTCCGATGGCCGAGCCTGCCCCGTGCGGTCCGCCGCTCGTCAACTGGCCGCCATTGCTGATCGTGAGGGTGCCGGTTCCCTCGTAGCCGACCTTGACGGTGTTTGATGTGGTCCAATGCGAGTTGTCCAGCGTCAGGGTCCCATTGGCGCCCGCCGTCGCGGCGATCAGGTCCGCGCCGGAGGAGCCGCTATTGACGGTCACGTTGGAGAAGGAGACGGTGCTGGAGGCGTTCTTTCCGACCAGCAATTGTCCAAAACTTAGCGTCCCGCCGCCGCTGGCGGTGAGGTCGGCGCCGATATTGGCGACGGTATCGATGTGGATGCTTGCCGCGTTGATGGTGAGGGGCCCGCCCACCTCGTTCAGGTAGTTCGCCGAAAACGTACCGCTGCCGGTCAGCGTGAGCGGTCCGTTGAGGATTGCGCCGCTGGTCGCAGTGTAGTTGCCGCCGAGGCTGAACGTCACGCCGCCGTCCACGGTGGCGAAGGCGGTGGTGTTGCCGCTGAAGTTGATGGTGCCGGACGGGTATTCGGCAAAGTCCGCGGCCCCCGGGGGCGGCGGCGGGTTGAGGTTGGGCTGGCTGGTGTCGATCCAGTTGGCGCCGTTGGTGAAGTCGCCCGAGCCGCCCTGCCAGACGTACTGGTCGGCCAGCGCCACGCCCCTGGCCAGACTCAAGCACGCCACGGCATGGAAAACCAGGCAGAAATGCCTGTGTGCGAATACGCGCCGCATGTTCTCTCCCTTTTCGATTGACTTGAACTCAGGGACGTAGTCTACCGTCCCGCTGACGAAGCGATCAAGCAGTCCCCTTCCGTCCGGTCAGCCCGTATAATCGTAATCGATCTTAACCCTTTCAAGGACTCTCCATGCGTGCCATCTTCGGTCTGGTCGGCCTTCTGGTAACCGTCGCGGTCGTCCTGTGGCTTTTCAGCCTGACCAGCATTCCCACGGCCAGGGAGGGCCAGAAAGCGCAGGAGCAAACGCGGCAACTCTCCGGTCGCGGGGAGGACGGCGGGGCCGCCATCAGTTCATTCAAGGTCCAGCCGGAAATAAAGGGGAATCGCCTGGAAGACCTGCTGGTCACGGAAGTGACGCCGGGGGGCGCGGTCGATCAGTTTTACGGCCTGAAAAAGGGAGACCGCATCGTCGAGATCGAGACGCAGGCGGGCATGGAGAAACTGAGAAACGACCCATTGCCCGACTCGGAGATGGCCAAGGCGAAGGTGCATGACGCCTTTTCGGCTTCGCGGTCGATTGTCGTGGTCCGTAACGGGCGTGAGATGACGCTGCCGGCGCCGGCGGTGGGCACGCCGCAATCACTTCTGCCGCCGCGAAGCTCTCCGCAGGACCCGCTCAATAACATCCTCAAGTCGATTCCGGGGCGGTGATGATCCCGGCAGACCTTCGGTCGCGCCGCTGCCCGAGGTGCGCAACGAGGAAGGGCGCTGCCGACGTGTTTGGGCTCAAGCGGGCATTTGCCTTGGGCCGATGAACCGCTGGGCAAAGAGTGCGGACCCTCTCGCCACGGGAATCAGGTATGTCATGCTGGGTGGTGCCGGGAGTAGCTGCGGAGTACTGGGGAGTCAGCCTCGACACCGTCTGGGGCCGGATCTACGACGAGCAGGTTCCCCACAAGCTGGAGCAGGGCTTCGTGTTCGTCGATCTGGATCCGTGGCGCGTCGAGCCTACCGGCGGCGTCCGCCACCAGCCGCCCCCGACCTTTATCGCCATCGATGAGTCATCCGACCCCGCGCCGGCCAGCGAAAGCTCGGACACGCTGATCGAACTGGATAGCTGCGAGGTGCTTTGCCTGTGCGACCAGGACGGCGGCGCGGAGGGTGACGAGGCAGACGAACCGGCGCGGGATGAAACGCAACTGCCTGAGTTGGATGAACAGGAGTCGGCCACGTTCGGCCGGCTGAGTTGGCGGGAGGTCCGGGAGCAGGTGAGCCGAACGCGCCGGCCTCCCTTCGCACGCTGTCAGTGATGCGGGGACTGCTCGTGCTCTTCTTCTTCGAGCGGGACCTCTTTGCGGCCCGCCCCCTTTGCCTCATCCAGGAC
>Ga0073928_10001677_pt1 | contig 41361 bp, 48 predicted proteins | sample PaiPotPPA55metaG_FD_76969 | JGI IMG/M metagenome (GOLD analysis project Ga0073928, IMG submission 76969) | Iron sulfur acid spring bacterial and archeal communities from Banff, Canada, to study Microbial Dark Matter (Phase II) - Paint Pots PPA... ...
CGTCGAAGCGGACGATGTCGTCCTCGCCGAGATAGCTGCCGGACTGCACCTCGATCACGTGCAGCGGGATCTTGCCGGGATTCTCGAGCCGGTGCGGCGTGCCCAGCGGGATGTAGGTCGACTGGTCCTCGTAGAGCACGATCTCCTCGTTGCCGCGCACCACCTTGGCGGTGCCGTGCACCACCACCCAATGCTCGGCGCGGTGATGGTGCATCTGCAGCGACAGCTTGGCGCCGGGCTTCACCATGATGTGCTTGACCTGGACGCGGTCGCCGGCGTGGATCGAGCGGAACGAGCCCCAGGGGCGATGCACCAGCGGATGCGCCGTGAGCTCGCTGCGGCCGTCGCGCTCGAGCCGCGCGACGATGCGCTTGATGTCCTGCGCGCGGTCGCGCTCGGCCACGAGCACGGCGTCGGCGGTGGCGACGACGACCAGGTCCTCGACGCCGAGCGCCGTCACCAGCCCATGCTCGGCGCGCAGGTAGCAGTTGCGCGCATCCTCGGTCATGACGTCGCCGAGGACGACATTGCCGGCGGCATCCTTGGCGCCGATCTGCCACAGCGCGTCCCAGGTGCCGACATCGCTCCAGCCCATGTCGACGGGGATCACCGCGGCATGGCGCGTATGCTCCATCACGGCATAGTCGACCGAGGTGTTCTCGGCGGCGGCGAAGGCGGCTTTGTCGAGGCGCAGGAAATCGAGATCGCGCTTGCCATGGTCGAGCGCGCGGCGGCACGCCGCCACCATCGCCGGGTGGCGCTCTTCGAGCTCGCTCAGGAAGAGCGCGGCGGGGAACAGGAAGATGCCGCTGTTCCAGCAATAGTCGCCGGCGGCGAGATAGGCCTCGGCGCGGGCGCGATCGGGCTTCTCGACGAAGGCGGCGAGCTCGTAGGCGCCGTCCATGCCGGCGATCGCCGCGCCGCGCTTGATATAGCCGTAGCCCGTGTCCGGCCGGTCGGCGGTGATGCCGAAGGTGACGAGGCGCCCGGCATGCGCGGCCGCCGCGGCGCGGTCGGCCGCCGCGACGATGACGGGCACGTCGGATATCGCATGGTCGGACGGCAGCACCAGCATCAGCGCGTCGCGCTCGCGCGCGACCAAGGTCAGCGCGGCGACGCATACGGCCGGCGCGGTGTTGCGGCCGACCGGCTCGAGCACGATCGCCTGGGGCGTGATCCCCGCCAGGCGCAGATGCTCGGCGACGATGAAGCGGTGCTCGTCATTGGCGACGATGACGGGCGGCGCGAAGCGCGAGCCGTCGCCGACGCGCAGCGCCGCCTCCTGCAGCAGCGAGCGCGACGACACCAGCGGCAGAAGCTGCTTCGGGTAGTGGGCGCGCGACATCGGCCAGAGCCGGGTGCCCGAGCCGCCCGACAGGATCACCGGATGGATCCGCGGCCCCTGTCCATTGCTTAGCGCCATCGCGACCGCCTCCTTGCGCCTGTGCGCGCCTCACAGAACACCATTATCGCACCGGTTTAAAGGCTATCTTAAAGGCGCGCCGGCGCCAAACCGCGCCGGCCTCGGGACGCGGTCGCCCGGCCGAGGGCCGAGATCGGCCGTCCGACGGTCATGCCCGGGCGGCCCGCTCCATCGGCTCGCGGAAATAGAAATTCTCGTCGATCTGCCGCGTGGCGAGCAGGTATTTGAGCTGCTGCAGCCGGGTGAAGGCGCGGTAATTGAAGACGTCCTTGGACATGGCGATTTGCGTGAAGATGTCGCGCAGCTGCGCCGCGCCGCTCGCGGCCGTCCACTGGCAGCGGTAGCCCGGCAGGTGCTCGCGGATCTTGGCGAAGGAGACGCGATAGCTGCGGTTGTCGCCGCCGCTCGGGCCGAAGGTCAGCGCGCAGCCCGGGAAGGTCGCGGCGACGATCTCGGCGATCTCGCGGATACGGTAGTTCTGCTCATCGCTGCCGACGTTGAAGACCTGGTTGTGCACCGCCTCGCGCGGCGCCTCCAGCGCCAGCCGGATCGCCTCGCCGATGTCGTTGACATGCACCAGCGGCCGCCACGGCGTCCCGTCGCTGGTCATCTTCACCTCTTTGGCGGTCCAGGCGAAGCCGGCGAGGTTGTTGAGCACGATGTCGAAGCGCATGCGCGGGCTGGCGCCATAGGCCGTCGCGTTGCGCAGGAAGACCGGCGTGAAATGCGCGTCGGCGAGTTCCTGCACTTCGCGCTCGACCAACACCTTGCAGCGGGCATAGGCGGTCTGCGGGTTGGGCGCCGAGGACTCGGTCTTGATGTCGTCGTTGCCGGCGCCGTAGACGCTGCAGGACGAGGTGTAGACGAAGCGCGCCACGCCGGCCGCCTTGCAGGTACGCGCGAGCTCGACCGAGCCGCGATGGTTGATGTCGTAGGTGAGGCGCTGATCGTGCTCGCCGAGCGGGTCGTTGGATAGCTCGGCCAGATGCACCACGGCATCGAAATCGACGACGTCGGCGGCATCGACCCGGCGGATGTCCTTGCTCAGCATCGGCAGGCGGCGGCGGTCGTCCCACAGGGTGCCGTTGCGGTAGAAGCCGGCATCGAGGCCGGCGATGTCGTGGCCGTGGTCCTGCAGCAGACGTCCGAGCACGGCTCCGATATAGCCGTCTGCGCCGGTGATCAGAACCTTCATGGGGCTGCTCCGTTGCCCGCTTGTGACCGGTGCGCCCGCCGCGCCAGGAAGCGCGATTGTCGCTACCGAAAAGAAGCTGCGGGTTGAACGGTTCTGCCCAGGCCTTGGTTCCGGCCCGGAAGCGGCGGCGACGCTATATCGGCGGTGCCACGCGGCGCCGCAAGGGCGGTGCGGATGAGTGCAGAGCGGGCGCGGGCCGGCGCGGCGGGAACGCTGCCGCTGGCGTCAGAGCGCGGCGCGCGGCCGTCCGGGACGCCGCGCCGGGCTGGCGAAGCTGACCAACGAGACGCTCTCGCCGCTGTCGACCGCCTTGAGTTCGGCGCGGCAGCGCTCGAGCATCTGCAGATGCCGCGCGTCCTCGCGATCGGCGACATCCATGGAACTGATCTTGATCTCGACCAGATCGAGCAGCATCTCGATCGAGCGCTTCGACAACGACATCCTCCGACTCCCCAATGAACTTCCCCGTAACCATGATCGCGGCGGTTTTGTTAAAATGCGGTGAAGAGCGGCAGGGTTGCGCAGGGCAGGCCTCACCACAACGAGCGAGACAGCGCGCGTTTGACACCCGCCGGGCCCGCCGGTAGAACGGCAGCCGGCATACGCCGTGTCGAGACCACTCACAGGTGGAGGGGTGGCCGAGTGGCTGAAGGCGGCGGTTTGCTAAACCGTTATACGGGTTACACCGTATCGTGAGTTCGAATCTCATCCCCTCCGCCAACTCCTTGACGTTCAAGGAAATTTCGTGGTTCTCGTTTCTTGGGTGATGCGATCGGTGTTGCCGAACAGGTCAGCGTACACGTTCAGCGTCACAGTGGAGATGACACCGCCAGCGACCGGCTGACGATCGGCAGATGCTGTAATTACGCTATCTGGCCCCGCCCTCACGGCGGGGCCCTTCTTTGACATGGTGGCGGCAGCGGACGGCAGGCGCTACCATGGTCTCCCGCGGGCGAACCTCGCCGCCGACAATAAGCCGGCCCGCTTCATCCGCAGGCCCCGCCCTTACCGGCGGGGCTTTTCTTTGCGCGGGCCGCGATCGCATGTTGGGCGCATGCCCGTCTCCGGCCTCGACATCCATCGCTCGGCGCATCAATGGATTCAGCTTCAGATTCAGCTTCACCGTGAGAACGCCACGGCGCTGGCGCGCGAGATGGTCGAGACCATGCGCAAAGGGCGACCAGAACGGCGCCGACGTGTGGCTGCGGATCATCGTGGCGATCGGCACGCTGGGGGAAGCCGCCGACCGGCGGGCACTCAGTCCAAAGCTACCTCCAATCCTTTGACGCGTTGCGGTCTGCCTGCCCGTGTACCCCCAGAAGGGGGTGGGGTAGCGTTTATTTGACACGCATGCACCGCTGGTTGAGCAATGATCGAACCGACAATCCAAGTGTTTGCTCGCGGTGGATTCGCCACTGACCATTCTATTTGTGGAAGACGAGACCGACTTACGCGATCTCGTCAGGGGCATGCTGTTGGCGGAGGGCTTTCGGGTATTTGCCGCGGCGGACGGCATCGACGCGCTTCACATTCTCCACAGGTATCATGTCGATCTGCTCTTCACCGACATCGTCATGCCCGGCATCGACGGCGTGCGGCTCGCGAACCAAGCCAGACTTATCCGCCCTGGGCTGAAGGTGCTTTTTACGACGGGCTATGTTCAGAGAGCGATAGAGCGGGAAGCGTCTCGCTACGGCAGCGTTCTGTTCAAGCCATTGCGCCACACCGAGATAATCCAGGAAGTCGAAGCGCTGCTCGGCGCTGCTGCCTGAGGCCCGCTAAGGTCGGTTACCCCAAGCTACGACGGAGAGCCCCAAGCCACCGGGGCTCTCCTTTCGCTTGGGCGTTAGATGCGCTCGCTCCCCAATGTCGTGGCATTCCGCTAGAATGAGCTGACCATAAAAGAAACCAGCCCGTTAGCGATAGCCATGACAGAGACCAAAGCGGAGACCTACCGCAGGCTGGCCGAGGAAGCCCGCGCCAAGGCGGCATCAACCGCACATGCCGACTTCAAGCGGCAATGGAACGATATCGCTGGGCACTACGAGATGCTTGCCGGCCTTGTGGAAAAGAACCTCAAGCCCTAACGGATCAGCGCGGCAGCCGGTCCTGCGCCTCTATCTCTGCGGCCTTCGCCTCCAGCTCGATCGCGAGTTCCAACAGCTTTGCCGCCATGGCCGCTTCGCACTGTGGCACCAGCTTTCGATACTGCGCGGCCTTCTCACGGAGATATTCGACATCGCTGCGCGAGGGCATGGCCACACCCAAGCCCAACCTAGGTTGGTGATGTTACCATTATTCATATAATATGTAAAATGGTCTGCGGTGCCGCAGGATCAGGCGCGCACGCTCCCCAATATTGATTCCGATCAAAGAACATTTCGGCTATGCCGAACGATCGTGGAACGAAACGAGCAGGACGGCCCGTTACAATCGATCGCCCCTAATGATGTTCCCGCGGGCCGATTGGACCGCCGCAGCAACAGCATCGGCAAATTGGGCACTGCGGAACGGCTTCTGCAACCATATGCAATTCTGGCTCTGCTCTAGCTCGGTCATGGCGTCGCCATGGCCGGTAATCAGAACGAGGCCTAGCCCCGCCGCTTCTGCTCGGTCTGCGATTGCTTGAGAGGGCGGGGCTGGTCTGCGCACGGAGAGACACCTAACGACCGGTTAACGCCGGTTGAATTTCGCGCCGATCTTACCGCTTTTTTAAGTTGTCCTCGGCTATCTTTTACGTCCGCCCAGAACGGCATCAGGAGGCAGATCATGCGGATGTTTGCCGGGAAGCTCCTTCGCGACGACAATGGCGCCACAGCGATCGAATACGGCCTGATCGCGGCGCTGATCTCGGTCGTGATCATCACTGCGGTCACGCTGGTTGGCTCGAACCTCAGCGGCGTCTTCAACGCCGTCGCCACGGCGCTCGGGACCGCATCGTAATTCAAGGTCGGGCGAACGATCAGGAGCGCCCCGCTGCGGCGGGGCGTTTTCATTTGCGGCTGTTGGAGATGGGCAAAAACAAAAAGACAAACTGACCGCTACCCGCCGGTGGAAGCCAAGCGGTGGCGAGGCGGTCGCAATCATCCTGAGCCGGGGGACCAGCAAGATCTCGCCGTAAGCTCAACCTTGAACGGCGGATCGAGTCAGCTCATGCGGGCGGCTGCTCACCGTCGTATAGGTCGCCGCAGGAAACCACTGCCTAAGCAGTAGCCGCCTTTGAGCCTTCGCAATCCACGCCGGTGCGCTCAAGCACCTGGTGGATGAGCTGGACGAGGCTTGCGATGCGGAATGGCTTCTGAAGGAACGAATAGCCGCTTTCGCGCGCGCGCTCATAGAGCGGTTCATTGCCTGACACGAGTATGACGCCCGCACCGGCTGCCGCGGCCCTTTGCGCAATGGCGAAGGCGTCATGCCCCCGCGGCAGCCATAGATCGATAATCGCCACGTCGTAGCCTTTGAAATCGATGTCGTCGGTGCGATCGAGGGGTGGTCGGACCAGCTCGACGTCGTAGCCTTCCAATGAAACGACGTCGTCCAGAAGAGCGGAGACCTGCTCGTTGTCTTCGATAACAAGAACGCAACAACGCCGAGCCATGATTCCCCTCCTTATTCTTTTTGCGTCTTGCGGCAAAGAAAGAACGCTCGACGTGCGTTTTGGCTCCTGGAGCGCTCCACGAGACCAAGGCCGAGACACTGAAACCGAAGGTGTATGCGCCACGCTCGCGTGAACCGCGCCTCAGGGGGACGTGTCGCCGTTTCCATTTTCATTGCAGAATGAAGCTCGGGCTATCGCGTTCATGGCTCCGAAGGAGAGGCGGCGTGGATTCTGCCGAAGGCACCAACAAGCGCTGGGCCGAGCGCATTACTGATCTCCGTAACATGGCCCAGCAGTGCTACTTGCTGATAGGCCTGACCGATGACCCGAGGCTGAAGAACTATCTACTCGAGCTTGGCTTAGGCTTGGAGCGGCACATTCAATCGATCGAGCATGAACTGGCAGCCTCGGCTGGCAATGTCGCCTGCGAATCTGATGCACCGAGCGCGGTTCCCGAGCGAGCGGATCAGTAGCGGATGTTTCGCCGCGAGAGGCGCGAAAGCCCCATTGGACCGGGCGCGATTTTCTGTACGCGCCAAGGTTGACGCAGCGCAACGTGGGGCAAGCACGACCGGGCGATACGATACAGGAGCAAAGGGGAAGTCGCTCGAGCGATCGCTCGACTTCGCCTGGGCGCCGCCTCGATCGAGCCGGCGTCACCGGAGCAGCGCCCGTTGAGGAGCCCGGCGGCCCTCGATGTCGGCCCACGGAGCCGGCATTCCGGCTAATCGGCTGCGACAAGGACATGAAAGACAGAGCGTGTCGGCGAGGTAAATTCCCGCGCCAGGATGCGCCATCCGCTGTTGCGCAGTTTGCTTTCCCAGCGCGGGAGCGAATAGCGGCGGTAGCCGACCTCCCATTTGTGCGTCTCGGGCCGATCATCGGGGCCTTGCGCAAAGTGCCTCATGGCACGCAGCTTCCGCCATTGAAACATATGACGCGCGGTGTGGCCGTTGAGGTAGCCCTGGAAGAAAATCTGAAAGCCTTCATAGGGGACCGAGATGATGAGCCGCCGGTCACGGCGGATCAGCCGGCGCAGGACGCCGTCGGTCTCGTCCCAGTGAATGTGCTCCAGCATCTCGCAGCACAGGATCGTGTCGTATTTGGCGACGAGTTCCGAATCGAGCGTCCGGAGATCGGCGGTTATATGGCCGACCGGCGGCGCGGCGAATTGGCGCGTGAACAGATCGAGCGTCTCGACCGTGTAACCGGCGTTCACCAGGCATGCCGTCACGAGCCCAAGATGGGGGCCGATCTCCAATATGGCGCCACCCTTGTGGTAGCGGCCGACGAGATCGAATTGCTTCCACTGCTGGACGATACGCTTGTCGGAATAGTAGCGATGCCATTCCGTACGTCTCGCCAGATCGTTGCGCATCATTCGCACTCGTCGGCCCCGGTCGGACCCTCAAGTCTCGATTGCCGCAAGATTGCGCTGCCGCCGCTCGAGCGCAAGCGCCGGATTGGGCGGCTGCCGCGGCGCGGGCCTCGCGGGGCGCGGCCCCGATCACCGCAGCAGCGACTGCGGGAGCTTGCCGATGTCCGCCCGGGATCGGGCGTCTCGGCGACCAGCGCGGCCCGCGGGCGATGGTGCCGGCGGCGGGATCGAGCGCGGCGAGACTTCGTCCCAGACGAGCGGCGTCGCCGCCAGCGGACGCCGCGCGGGGCCGACCGCCTTGCCAGGGTGTTTGCGCCTCATGAGGAAGCTCATCATGTGCCTCGCCTTGGTGTGCGGCGGCTGTATCGTCGAGCCGCCGCCTCAACCGCCGCCGCCCATTGCCGCGGCTGCGCAGCCAGCGCAGAACTGTCGGGCGTACGACGCGCAAATCATGATCGGTGGGCAGCCGCAACCGGCTTACGGCTGGGCCTGCCAGCAGCCCGACGGCTCGTGGCGGATCAGCCAGGAGGCGCCCGGACAGCCGGCGCAGATGTATGTCGTGCCTGCGGCTCCCACCTATCCGCCGGGATACCCGTATTGGGCGTACGATCCTTATTGGGCGCCGCAACTCGGAATCGGCGGCACATTTATTTTCGGTGACGGCGGCGGCTTCCGAGACCACGATCGCGGATTTCGCCGCCGACGCTAGCTCATGGCGCTTCCTCGCGGCCGATCGCCTCCTTCCGCCGTTTGGTTGGCATGCCCCGTGACCGAGACGGCAGGGCTTGTCCGCGCGCCTTGCCGGCATAGCTTCCTGGGCATGGGCGCTTCTCACGCTGCACGGCTCGTCGTTCTGGCGGCACTTTGTGGGATCGCCGCTTCGGGCGTCCACGCGCAGCAGCCGAGCAAGCTGAAGCAGTCTGAAACGGTGTGGAAAGGCATGGACAATTGCAAGCGCCAAGCCTGGAAGCAGCATCCCGACTATACCCGCGAGGACAACGCCAAGCGCGACGAGGCGGTGAAGCTGTGCCTCCAAGCCAATTCGGCGCCGCCGCTCTCGCCGCTCGCGCCGCGAGAAAGCACCGGATCATCGCAACGGTAAGCTGCCGGAACCGACCTTATCTGGACGGCAAATCTGGCGCGTCGTCATCGCTTACCCGGTCTCCAGGGATTCAGTCGACGGCGACCGCGGCGCCGAGCGTCTCGCCGATCGACCGGCGCAGCACGAGGTCGGCGAGCCCGTCCAAGGGTGTCGCCTCGCGGTTGATGATCGCCAGCGTCGCACCGTTGCGCTTGGCCAATTCCGGAAAGCCGGCGGCGGGATAGACCGCCAACGACGATCCCACGACGACGAACAGGTCGGCGGCGCGCGTCTCGATCTCGGCACGGCGCATCGCCTCCACCGGCATCGCCTGCCCGAAGGAGATGGTCGCCGTCTTGACGAAGCCGCTGCACGCCGCGCAGCGCGGCGGCGTTTCGTCGCGTTCGAACGCGACGCGCAGATCGTCGATCTCGTAGCGCGCGGCGCAATCGAGGCAGCGCGCGTAGGTGGTGTTGCCGTGCAGCTCGATGACCTGCGCCTCGGCGATGCCGGAAGCCTGGTGCAAGCCGTCGATGTTCTGGGTGATCACCGCGGCGGCCTTGCCGCCGCGGACGAGTTCGGCCACGGCGCGATGCCCGCGGTTCGGCCGCGCCGTGCGGAGCACGCCATCGCTGGCGAATTTGCGCCGCCACGCCTCGCGCCGCGCCTCCTCGGAGGCGAGAAAGGCGGAGAAGTCGATCGGCGCCAAGCGCGTCCAGATCCCGCCCGGGCTGCGGAAATCCGGGATGCCCGACTCGGTGCTGATCCCGGCGCCGGTGAAGATCGCGATGCGCCGCGCTTGCGCGATCATTCGGCCCAGGGCGGCGGTGTCTCGATCGAGGTTCATGGGCGGCTCCGAGCCGGTTATCATCCGTCTCCACGCCCGCTTCAAGACCTCCCTTGAGCCAAATGCCGATCATCACCTTGCCCGCCGATGAGGATGCCGCCGCGGCCCTGCTGGCGGCCGCTTCGCGCCGCCTCGCGCGCAAGGATCGGCGGCTCGGCACGGTGGTGAAGGCGGTGGGGCCGTGCGCGCTGCGGCGCAACGCCGGCGGCTTTCCTCGGCTGTTCCATGCCATCCTGCGCCAGCAGCTCTCGGGCAAGGCGGCCGCGACCATCGCGGGACGGCTCCATGCCGCCTGCGGCGGCACCGTCCTCGCCGAGGTGGTGGCCGCGCTCGGCGACGCCGCCTTCGCCGCGGCGGGCGTGTCGCGGCAGAAGCGCGATTATCTGCGCGGTCTGGCGGCGGCGACCGTGGCGGAACCGGCCCTCTTCGACCGGCTCGAGACAATGCCCGACGACGCGGTGGTCGCCACGCTCACCGCCCTCAAGGGGATCGGGCGCTGGACCGCGGACATGTACCTGATGTTCGTGCTCGGCCGGCTCGACGTGCTGCCGCTGGGCGACCTGTCGATCCGCGCGGCGATGGCCGAGCTCTACGGCGTGCCGCGCACCACGCGGCCGGCCGCGCTGGCCGCGCTGGGCGAGGTGTGGCGCCCTTATCGCAGCATCGCCTGCTGGTATCTCTACGCCTACCTCGATCGCCGAGCCGCGCCGCCCTCGGGCAAGCCCGGTTGATCAACCGCGTTTACCTCGAGCACCCTCAGTTGCCCTTATTTCGCCCCACTCGCGTTGACGTTTTGTTAGCAAAAGTAGTTAACGATTAGCCCCTTGTGCCGCATCGTGTGCTTTTACCGAGGAGCGTCTCGTGGGGATGATGATGCAGCAGGGAAAGGAGCGGCGCGCCGCCTCAATCGCGCGGCCGCGACGATCCAGCGATGTTCGTCCATTCCGGCCGGCGCGGCAGGTCCATGCTCTGTCGCGGAACTGGCTCTTGCCCTGGAACGTACCTCATGGGGGTGAATCGACCGGGAGGATACGACGATGGGGCGGGGTATGCTGTTGGTCATCGTCGTCGGCGGCCTTGCCGCTTGCAGCCGTGACCCAAGCGTCGTCAACTCGGCGCCGCCGGGCATCTCCTACCGTTTCCAGGGCGACGACACCGCCAGCGCCAATCAGCGCGCCGATCAGTACTGCCACCAATACGGCAAGCAGGCACGGCTGCAGACGGTCAATCACAGCGGCAGCGACAATATCGCCGTCTACGAGTGCCAGTAGCGCCGCCCTCACCCTGACGGTGCGACCCGCCGGCCTCCGGGGGCCGGTGAGCGAGGCGGCTTGCCTTGGGCTTCGCCAGCCGGTAGGGTCAAAATGGTGAACTCCAAGCGGGACGTGAAATTCCCGGTTGTTCCGCCTGCCGCCTCGCCGCGGCGGAGCGCCCACGATGCCGCGCTGCGTCTCGAGACCCTCATGACCGGGGCGGCGAGCCTGAATCGCCTGGAGGCCGAATTCTCCCGCAAGAAGCGCAAGCGGGAGCCGCGCCTGTTCGTCGACCGCGAGATCCTAGTCAAATCGCAAGGACGGGTGAGGCACGTCACCCTGTCGCGGCGCTTGCAGCTGTCGCTCGCGACCATGGCGGGCGTCGCCGCCATCGCCCTCTTGGGCTATGCCGGCACCAACAACTACATGGCCGACCACGCCAGGATCGCCGCAGCCATCGAGCCGGGGCAGTCAGCGCCGGTCGGCGCCGCGATGCAAGCGCGCATCGACGCGCTGCAGCGCGACCTCGCCGAGGCCAATGCCCGGCTGTCGCAGGCGGCCAAGCCGCCCGAGCGGAGCGAGGCTCCCGCGACGGCCGCGCTGGATCAGGCGCAGGCGCGCATCAAGGCGCTGGAGGAGGCGCGCGATCGCGCCGTCGCCGAGCAGCAGGAGCTGCAGCGCCGCCTGGCGGCGGCGCAGCAAGCCGCCGATGCCAAGACCCAGAACCTGACCCAGCTCAACCGCACGCTCGAATCCAGCCGCGGCGAGCTGCGCCAGACCGATAGCCAGCGCGCCGGCTTGCAGGACCGCGTCCGCCGGCTCGAGAGCGATCTCGCAGCCGCCACGGCGCAGGCCGGCGAGGCGCAGGCCAATCTGGCGGGCATCGAGCATAAACTGCAGCTGCTCTCCGCCGAGCACGACAAGACCATGGCCGAGCGCGAGCAGCTCGCCGCGCGCCTCGCCGAATTGCAGGGGCGGATGCCCTCGAGCCCGACGCCGGCGCCGCACGCCGATGCGCACACCGCGCCCAGCATGGACAGCCTCTTGCCGTGGGCGACGCCGCCGCGCGCGGCCGTCGATCGGCCGCCCGTGGGCGACCAGCGCAGCGAGAACACCGGCGACATCGAGCAGCTCATCGCCTCGACCGGCATCGACGTCGAGGATCTGCTGGGCCGGCTCTCGAGCGTGCCGCCGGGCCAGGGCGGGCCCTACGTGGCGCTCGACACGGCGGCAAATCCCGGCAAGGCGCCGGATGCCCCCAATCCCGATATGCAGCGCGCCGACGAGCTTCAGAACATCGTCAAGACGCTGCCGCTGGCGTCACCGCTCAAGGAATTTCGCATCGAGAGCACCTTCGGCGGCCGCGCCGACCCGTTCACGCGTCGCCAGGCATTCCACTCCGGGCTCGACCTCGTGGCGCCCTATCGCACGCCGGTCTACAGCACTGCGCCGGGCCGCGTGATCTTTACCGGTACGAAAGGACCGTATGGCAAGGTCGTCGAGATCGATCACGGCAACGGCATCGTCACCCGGTTCGGCCACCTCCACAAAGCGCTCGTGGCGCGTGGGCAGATGGTGACGGTGCACCAGCCGGTCGGCGAGCTCGGCAGCACGGGGCGCAGCACGGGCCCGCATCTCCACTACGAGGTGTTGGTCAACGGCACGCCCCAGGACCCGGAAAAGTTTTTGCAGGCAGGCAAGAATGTGGTTCAAACAGTCACCAGCAAGTAGCGACGACGAGCGCGGCAGCCGCTCCAACCGCCCGTCCGCCCCTTCGATTCTCAGCAGCGATCTGAAGATCGAGGGCGACGTCGTCAGTCACGGCGATCTCCACGTCAACGGCTCCATCAAGGGCGATGTCGTCGCGCACCGGCTCACGCTGGGCGAAGGCGGCACCATCACCGGCACGGTCGAAGTCGACGTCGCCGTGATCGCCGGAAACCTCGCCGGGCAGATCAGCGCCACTTCGGTGACGCTGACCAGCACCGCGCGCGTCGTCGCCGACATCACCCATGTGTCGCTGCTGATCGAGGAAGGCGCGGTGTTCGAAGGCTTCAGCCGGCGCGTCGACACCATCGAGACGCTAACCGACGATACCGCGCGCGCGCAGCCGCGCCTCAACGCGCCGCTCCGCGCCGAGCCGCAGTCGGCCTAGCTCTCGCTTTCCGCGGCGTTCGCCCGCGCTCAGCGGGCGAACGCGCGCGCGAAGATAGCGGGGTCGACGTTGCCGCCCGAGGCGATCACCGCCACATTCCGCTGCTTGACATCGATCTTGCCGCTGAGCGCGGCGGCGAGCGCCGCCGCGCCGCCCGGCTCGACCACCAGCTTGAGCTCGCCGAACGCCGTCGCCATGGCGTCGAGCACCTCGTCGTCGCTGACGGCGAAGCCGCCGGCCAGCAGGCGGCGGTTGATGGGAAACGTCAGCTCGCCCGGCATCGCCACCAGCAGCGCGTCGCAGATCGAGCGGGCGCCGGGATCGTTGGCGACGCGCGCGCCGGCGGCGAGCGAGCGGCGCATGTCGTCGAAGCCCTCGGGCTCGGCGGCATAGACGGCGACATCAGGGCATTCCGCGCTGAGCGCCAGCGCGCAGCCCGCCGCGAGCCCGCCGCCGCTGCAGGGGATGATGACGGCGTCGAGCCGCGCACCGAGCGCCTTGGCCTGCGCCGCGATCTCCAGGCCGGCGGTGCCCTGTCCGGCGATGACGCGCGGATCGTCAAAGGGCGGGACGAGCGTGGCGCCGCGCTCGGCGGCGATGCGCCGGCCGATCTCCTCGCGGCTCTCGCGGTAGCGGTCATAGAGCACCACCTCGGCGCCGTAGCCGCTTGTGTTCGCGACTTTGATCGCCGGCGCGTCGGCCGGCATGACGATCACGGCGGGCATGCCGAGGAGCTGCGCCGCCGCCGCCACGCCCTGCGCATGATTGCCGGACGAATAGGCGACGACACCGCCGCGGCGCTGCGCCGCGTCCAATTGCGCGAGCGTGTTATAGGCGCCGCGGAACTTGAACGAGCCGGTGCGCTGCAAGGTCTCCGCCTTGACCAGCAGCCGCCCGCCCAGCCGCGCGTTGAGGAGCGGCGATTCGAGCAGCGGCGTCAGGACGGCGCGGCCGTCGAGCCGCTGTGCCGCCGTGCGGATGTCCTCGATATCGGGCTCAGAAGCGGCGGATGAACGCATCGATGGCGGCGGCGGCTTCGGGTTCGTTGAGCGTGGGGACGTGGCCGGAATTGGCCACGGTAACACGCTCGATATCGGGTTTGACAAGGGCCATGCGCTCGAAGGTCTCGGGCGAGAGCACGTCCGAGAGCGCGCCGCGCAGCACCAGCGTCGGAATCCGCCGCAGCGCGGCGAAGAACGGCCACAGGTCGGGGACGTTGCTGCTCTGCGCGAGGAGCGGCTTTGCCAGCTTGACGTCCCAGTCGAAATGCAGCAGGCCGTCGTCGCCCTGGCGATAGGTCGCCTGCGCCATCTTGAGCCAGCCTTCGTCGCTCCGGATCGACAGTGTCGGCAGGAGCTGACGCACATAGCGCACCGCGCTCGGCCAGTCGGGCTGCGGCCGGTCGGTGCCGATATAGCCCATGATGCGGATGAGGCCGCCGGGGACCACGTCGGGGCCGATATCGTTGAGCACCACGGCGGCCAGTGTGGTCGGTTTGAGCACGGCGAGCGCCATGGTCAGCACGCCGCCCAGCGAGGTGCCGACCACCACGGCGCAGTGGACGTCGTTGGCGGCGAGGAGGTGCGCGATATCGCTCACATAGATGCGCGGGTCGTAATTGCGCCAGTCGCTGTCGTAAGCCGAGCGCCCGCGGCCGCGATAGTCGGGGCAGAGGATGCGGCGCTCGCCGGCATGGCGGTCGGCCAGATCGGCGAAATCCGCGCTGTTGCGGGTGAGGCCGGTGAGGCAGACCAGCGGCAGGCGCCGCGACAGCGGATCGCCGTAATCGCGATAGTACAGCGAGAGCCCGTCCTGGGCCGCGAGTCGCCTTTCGCGAAAGGGCGCCATCGCTCAGAGGCCGAGCAGGGCGGGAAGCCGGTCGAGCCCGGAGAGCTCGGCCACCGGCTCGCCCGGGAGACGCTCGCGCGGCGCGCCGGCACGGTTCGCCCACACCGCCTTGAAGCCGAATTGCGCCGCGCCGGCGGCATCCCAGCCGTTGGACGAGACGAAGCAGATGTGCTCGGCGGGGACGCCCAGGCGGCGCGCCGCCAGCGCGTAGACGCGCGGATGCGGCTTGTAGATTCCGGCCTCCTCGATCGAGAGGACGTGGTCGAGGAGATGGCCGAGCCCGGCCGACTCGACGGCCGCGCTCAGCATGCGCGGCGAGCCGTTGGACAGGATCGCCGCCGGGCGCTTGGCGCGGTTGAGCGCGTCGAGCACGGTCACCGCATCGGGATAGGCCTGGATATGCAGGAACGCGTCCATCAGGCGCGCGCGCAAAGCGGCGTCGGCGATGCCAAGCACGGCGAGCGCGTAGTCGAGCGACTCGCCGGTCACTTGCCAGAAATCGGCGTGCGCGCCCATGAGGCTGCGCAGCCAGCTGTATTCGAGCTGCCGCGTGCGCCACAGCGCGCCGAGCGACTCGGCCTTGCCGCCGAGCGCGTCGGCGCAGCGGCGGGCCGCCGAGGTGAGATCGAACAGCGTGCCATAGGCATCGAAAACGCAGGCGCGGGTGGCGGCAAGGGAGCGGTCGGTCATGGCGGTTCTCCTGGCTGCGGAGCAGGGGATACCCGCCCGCCGGTCAGCGTTTCAAGTCGCTTGCCAAGGAGGAGCCGAGGCTCTGGTCGCCCATGCGCAGCCGGTAGAGCTGGAGGTTTTCCAGCACGCGCTGCACGTAATTGCGGGTCTCGCCGATCGGGATCGATTCGATCCAGTCGATCACGTCGACATCCTTGGAGCGCGGGTCGCCGTAATCGCGGATCCACTGCCGCACCCGGCTGGGCCCGGCATTGTAGGCGGCGATGGCGAGCACATAGGAGCCGGAAAAGTCGCCGAGCAGCCCGTCGAGATAGGCCCGCCCGATGGTCACATTATAGTGCCGGTCGGTGGTCAGCCGGCGCTTGTCGAAGTGCAGGCGCAGCGCGTGCGCGATGTGCCTGGCGGTCGCCGGCATGACCTGCATCAGGCCGAGCGCGCCGGCGGAGCTCACCGCGCCACGGTCGAAGGCGCTCTCCTGGCGCGTCATCGCCAGCACGAGCGGGTGCTCGACGGTGCCGCCCGGCGGCAGCTCGGACAGCGGATAGCCCTCGGCGAGCAGGACGACGCCGGCATAGCTCGCCTTCTTGGCGACGGTGATCGCGAGGTCGGGGCGGTCGATCTGCAGCGCGAGATGCGCGATCAGCGCGTGCTCGCCTGGCGACTTCGCGAGCTCGCTCAGGCGCAGCACGAAGGGCCGCATGTACTCCGCCGCGCCGATCTCCGAGAGCTGCCGCAGCACCTTCACCAGCTCCTGGTTGTCGAATGTCTCGGACTCGGCGGCGCTGGGCGTCGGCTCGTCGAGTGCGCGCTCGAGCTTGGTCTCGCCCAAGGCGGTGGCAGCGAGCTGGCCGTAATAGGTGGTCAGATGCTCGGCCGCGGTGCGATACCAGGTGGCGGCGAGCTGGTCGTAGCCCATCGCATCGGCGGCCCGGCCCGCCCAATAGGAGGCGCGGGCCACGCTGACCGGCAGCTTCACCACCTCGTAGAGGCCGACGAAATGGTTGTAGGCGCGGTCGGGCTCGTGGATGAAGCGCAGCGCCACCCAGCCGGCCAGGAATTCGAGCTCGGCATAGACCGGCCCGCTGCTCAGCCCGTGCCGCGCCGCAAGGCGATAGGCGAGCTGAACGTCGCCGGTCGCCAGCGCATAGCGGCCGAGGCTCTGACGCTCAGCCGCCCAGGCGATCGGCCGGACCAGATCTTCCGGCGCATGGTCGAGGATGGCGAGAGCCTCGTCCGAATGTCCCTTGCGGTTGCGCCAGCGCATGCGCTCGTAAAGCAGGCCGGGATTGTTCTGCAGCGATGCCGGCACCGCCGCCAGCGCCTTTTCCAGGCCGCGCGAGAGATGCGCGAGCTTGAGCCGCGCCTCGGCCAGCGCGTGGTAGTCGGCGCTCACATAGGGCCACATCCGCCGCGCGGCGTCGCCGCGGCCGTCCCACAGCAGCCGGTCGAGCCGCGCGACATGGTCCTCCTCGCGCAGCACGCCGTGATAGCGCTGCAACAGCGTCTTCTCCTCGAAGACGCTGAGATCGCTATTGATCCAAACGTCGCGGATGCGCGCCTTGCCGTCATCCTCGCGGCCGGCATTGATCCAGATCTGCGCCTGCCGCAGCTTGCCCGCGGCGGTCACCGGCGGGAAGCGGTCGTACCAATCGGAAACGGTCTTGTCGGGAACGCCGACGGTCGCTTCGTCGGCGTGCTGACGCAGCACGAGGCCGCTCGGCCAGTCCGGATTGGCGGCGACGAACTCGCTGATCTCGGCGAAGGTGGCGCCGCTGCCTTCGCGCGACAGGTTGAGCCACCACAGCACCTTGGCGAGAAGGCCGTCCTGCGCCTTGTCGGCGCGCAGCCCGGCGGTCGCCCAGTCGCCCGAGCGCACCGCCTGGAAGGCCTCGCGGTAGGCCTCACGGTCGCTGCCGCTCAGCTCCGCCTGCGCCGGCGGCGCAAGCATGGAGAGGAAGGGAAGCAGGACTACCAGAAAACGTGCTAACTGCCTCAAAGGCCCCAACTCCCATGCGCCGAAACGACCCCGGCGAAAACCCTGAGGTTATTCTAACGGCATCCCGACCGCAGACAAAGCGATGCCGCATCAGCAAATCTGGTCGGAAGCTGTCAAGTTTCGGTAAATCCCGCCGACCTCTTCTGCCTACGTGTTGCTGCCAATCCCCCAAAGGAGCTATCGTCACGCGGGTCTTCAGCCGGAGGACGTCCCATGCTTCAGGGCTCGATCGTCGCCCTCATCACCCCCTTCCGCAACGGAGCGGTCGACGAGAAGGGCTTCCAGGCCTTCGTCGACTGGCAGATCGGGCAGGGAACGCATGGCCTCGTGCCCTGCGGCACCACCGGCGAATCGCCGACCTTGAGCCATGCCGAGCACAAGCGGGTGGTGGAGCTCTGTGTCGAGGCGGCGAAGAAGCGGGTTCCGGTGGTGGCCGGCACCGGCTCGAACTCCACCGAGGAGGCGATCGATTTCACCCGCCACGCCCAGAAGGCGGGCGCCGACGCGGCCCTCGTGGTCTGCCCCTATTACAACCGGCCGACCCAGGAAGGCCTCTATCAGCATTTCAAGGCGATCCACGACGCGGTCGAGCTGCCGATCATCATCTACAACATCCCGATCCGCACCGCCGTCGACATGAGCGTCGCCACCATGGCGCGGCTCGCGCAGCTGCCCAACATCGTCGGCGTCAAGGACGCGACCAACGATCTCGGCCGGCCGTTGCGCACGCGCCAGGCGATCGGCGCCGATTTCTGCATGCTGTCGGGCGAGGACGTCACGGCGCTTGCCTTCAATGCGCAAGGCGGAACCGGCTGCATCTCCGTCACCGCCAACGCGGCGCCGCGCGCCTGCGCCGACATGCAGGAGGCGTGGCTCAAGGGCGACACCGGGCGGGCCATGAAGATCAATGACCGGCTGGCGGCGTTGCATGACGCGCTTTTCGTCGAAACCAGCCCGGCGCCGGTGAAATACGCGGTGTCGCTGCTCGGCAAGGCGACGCCGGAGGTGCGCCGGCCGCTCGTTGCCGCGAGTCCCGAGGCTCAGGGCAAGGTGCAGCAGGCGATGCGCTCCGCGGGCCTGCTCAACTAACTGATGGCGTTACGCGGGACCGAGCGTTTCGTCGCCCAGAACCGGCGAGCGCGCCACGACTACCTCATCGAGGAGACCATCGAGGCGGGGATGATGCTCGCGGGCACCGAGGTCAAGGTGCTGCGCCAGGGCCTCGCCAGCATCAACGAGGCCTACGCGACCGAGCGCGAGGGCGACATCTACCTCGTCAACGCGCATTTCCCCGAATATCCCTCGGCGCGCTTCAATCACGAACCGCGCCGGCTGCGCAAGCTCCTGCTGCGCCGCCGCGAGATCAACCGCCTGATGGGCGCCATCAAGCGCGACGGCATCACGCTGGTGCCGCTGTCGATCTACTTCAATGCGCGCGGCCGCGCCAAGCTCGCGCTCGGCCTCGCCAAGGGCAAGCGCAAGGCCGACAAGCGCGAGGCCGAGAAGCAGCGCGACTGGCAACGCGACAAGGCGCGCATCATGCACGAGCGGAACGGCTGAGACGCCAAGCCGGCCCGCTCATGCGGCCTGCCCCCGCTCGTCGAGCCGGCGGCGCAGCTCGGCGAAGACCGCCTCGAACATCGCCGGCGTGAGCCGCCCGGTGTTGGTGTTGTAGCGCGAGCAGTGATAGCTGTCGGCGAGCAGCAGGCCGCCCGGCAGCGCGTGGACGGCGCCATGCGCGAACGGGTAGGCGGAACGCCGCTGCCCGAGCGCCGTCAGCACCGCCTCATGCGCGATCGAGCCCAATGCCAGCACGGCCTCCAGACGCGGCAGCAGCTTCAGCTCGGCGGCGAGAAAGCGGTTGCAGGTTGCCGTCTCCGCCGGCTCCGGCTTGTTCTCGGGCGGCACGCAACGCACCGCGTTGGTGATGCGGCAGTCGATGAGGGCGAGCCCGTCATCGGCGCGCTCGCCATAGGGGCCGCGGGCGAAGTCGAATTTCCGCAGCGTGTCGTAAAGCAGTTTGCCGGCGTAATCGCCCGTGAACGGCCGTCCGGTGCGGTTCGCGCCGCGCAGGCCTGGCGCCAGGCCGACCACGAGGAGGCGCCCATCCTCGCTGCCGAAGGACGGAACGGGGGCATTGTGCCAATCGGGAAACGCGGTGCGTTGCAGGTGGCGGAAGCGAGCGAGGCGCGGGCAGAGCGGACAGTCGTGCTGCGGTCCGGCGCCGCCGGCGGGCGCGGTCACGGGCCGGCGTAGCCCGCCGGGGTCTGGCGTTGGCTGTCGTCGCGATGATGGACGCGCATGATGCTCGGCGCCAGTTCCTGCAGCTCGAGGAACATGTCGGCCTGCCGGCGCAACTCGTCGGCCACCATCGGCGGCGAGGAGCGGACGGTGGAGACCACGGTGACGCGGACACCCTTGCGCTGCACCGCCTCGACCAGGCGTCGGAAATCGCCGTCGCCCGAGAACAGCACGATGTGGTCGAGATACTGCGCCATCTCCATGACGTCGATGGCGAGCTCGATATCCATGTTGCCCTTGAGCTTGCGGCGGCCGGTCGCGTCCGTGAACTCCTTGGTGGGCTTGGTCACCATGGTGTAGCCGTTGTAGTCGAGCCAATCGACCAGCGGCCGCAGCGGCGAGTACTCCTGGTCCTCGATCAATGCCGTATAGTAGAAGGCGCGGATGAGGCGTCCCTTGGAACCGAAGACATCGAGCAGGCGCTTGTAGTCTATGTCGAACTGCAGCGCGCGCGCCGCGGCGTAGAGATTGGCACCGTCAATGAACAAGGCGATTCTCTCTTGTGGATAAAATATCATCGCGCAGGCCCCCCGGGCGCGCTTGACGGACGCAGCGCCGATCTTATCGTTGCATATGTCGGCAAGCCAGCGATCCCGTCAAGCAAAGCCGCGGCTGTTTCATGATCTTGCTCGGGCTCGGCGCCAATTTGCCAAGCGCGACGCACGGGCAGCCGGAAGCGACGCTTGCTGCCGCGCTTGCCGCGCTCGCTGCGGAAGGTGTCGCGGTCGATCGGCTGTCGCCATGGTATCGCTCCGCGCCGGTGCCGGCGGGCGACCAGCCCTGGTACGTCAATGGCGTTGCCGCCGTGACGACAGGGCTCGCCCCGGCCGCGTTGCTGGAGCTGCTGCACCGGGTGGAGCGGCGCTTCGGGCGCGTGCGCCGCGACCGCAATGAGCCGCGAGTGCTCGATCTCGACCTGCTTGATTACGACGGGCTGGTGCTGCAAGGCGGGGCGGCGGTGTTGCCGCATCCACGGCTCGACCAGCGCGCCTTTGTTCTGCTGCCGCTGCGCGACGTGGCGCCGCAATGGCGCCATCCGGTCCTGGGCCGAACGATCGACGAGCTGGTGGCGGCGCTCCCGCCGGGGCAGCGGGTCGAGCGTATGCGCGGGTAGCGCAGCGGCGGAATAGCGGGCATTATGCCGGCGTTGTTGGAGCATCGCTCAACCTGAAAGGAAAAAGCCAAATGCAGGCAAAATCATTCACGATCGCGTTGGCAGCCGCTATTGCCCTGGGGCTATCCGCCGCTACGTTCACGCCGCCGGCCATGGCGGCAGATACCACGGCCAAGCCGGCGACGTCGGCTGACACAAGCATGAAGAAGAAGGCCAGCAAGAGCTGCGCCAAGCTCGACAAGGCGAGCCAGGCCTACAAGGACTGCAAGGCGAAGCAAGCGGCTGCCAAGAAGGCCAAAGACACCAAGACCAAGATGTAAAGGCCGGCTGCGATCTTTGTCGGGCAGCATGGGCGCAGCGCGGGGCGGCACGGTCGACTGCCGGACCCGCGCCGCGCTGCAGCCGATCTTGTTGGACGGCGCTCGGATGCTTGTGGCAAGCGGACAGTGAATTATTAACCGTCGACCCGCTCCAATACTGCCGCCATGTTGCAGTGCGGGCGCCGGGTCCATATATTCGTAAGGAGTCGGTCTCGGCTCGGGAGATGTATCGGTATGGCTCGCGTAACCGTTGAAGATTGCGTCCTCAAGGTCCCCAACCGTTTCGAGCTTGTGCTCCTGGCGGCGCAGCGCGCGCGGGACGTCGCGGCGGGCGCACAGATCACCCTTGATCGGGACAACGACAAGAACCCGGTGGTGGCGCTGCGCGAGATCGCCGACGAGACGATCGGGCTCGACAATCTGCAGAACGCGCTCATCAAGGGCATGCAGAAGCATGTCGAGATCGACGAGCCCGAGGAGGACCAGGAGATCGAGATCGGCGCCCAGCAATGGCCGGCCGACCTGGCGCCGGCCGCCGGCACCGAGGACGAGGAAGGCAGTCTCGAGGAAGAGCTCAGCGAGGACGTGCTGTTCGTCGCCGATGACGACGCCGTCGGCCTCACCGACGATGTGAACCCGGATCTCGCCGAGGGCGCGACACCGATCCGGGCCCCCAAGCGGTAGATTGATGCCGGGCGGGGCCACGCTCTCTCGGCCGCGCCGCCCGGACCGTGTTGCGCGCCGCCCGGGCGCGCCGGCGCGCCGTGGTGTCCTGGCTCGGCGGGGTGACCCGCCATGATGCGCCAATTCGAGCTCGTCGAGCGCGTCATGGGCTACGATCCCTCGGCCGACGAGGATGCGCTCAACCGCGCGTATGTCTTCTCGATGAAGGCGCATGGCGCGCAGCTGCGCGCCTCGGGCGATCCCTATTTCTCGCATCCCGTCGAGGTCGCGGGCATCCTCGCCGGGATGAAGCTCGATGCCGCCTCGATCATCACCGGGCTGCTGCACGACACGGTCGAGGATACGGTGGCGACGCTCGAGGATATCGAGCGCCTGTTCGGTCCCGACATCGCCAAGCTCGTCGATGGGGTGACCAAGCTCTCGCGCCTCGAGCTGCAATCCGACCAGACCAAGCAGGCGGAGAATTTCAGGAAGCTGGTGCTCGCCATGTCCGAGGACATCCGCGTCCTCCTGGTGAAGCTCGCCGATCGCCTCCACAATATGCGGACGCTTCGCTTCATCCGCGATGAGGACAAGCGCCGCCGCATCGCGCGCGAGACGATGGAGATCTATGCGCCGCTCGCCGAGCGCATCGGCATGCAGGAGATGAAGGACGAGCTGGAGGATCTGGCCTTCTCCGAGCTCTATCCCGATGCGCGGCAGAGCATCATCGCGCGCCTGGCGTTCCTGCGCGCCAAGGGCGGCGATCTCGTCGAGCGCATCATCGACGAGCTCAACGAGACGCTGGACAATGGCGGACTCCAGGCCGCCGTGTCCGGGCGCGAGAAGACCGCCTATTCGGTCTGGCGCAAGATGCAGAACAAGAACGTCGGCTTCGAGCAGCTTTCCGACATCATGGCGTTCCGTGTCGTGGTCGACACGGTCGAGCAATGCTATCACGCGCTCGGCATCATCCACAGCCGCTATCCCGTGGTGCCCGGCCGCTTCAAGGACTACATCTCCACGCCCAAGCCGAACAATTACAGCTCGCTTCATACCGGCGTCATCGGCCCGCAGCGGCAGCGCATCGAGATGCAGATCCGCACGCGCGAGATGCACGAGGTGGCCGAGCTCGGCGTCGCCGCGCACTGGGTCTACAAGCAGGGCGCGCCCCGCACCGAGGGACGGCAGTATCGCTGGCTGCGCGAGCTGCTCGACATTCTCGAGCATGCCTCCGATCCCCAGGAATTCCTCGAGCACACCAAGCTCGAGATGTTCCAGGACCAGGTGTTCTGTTTCACGCCCAAGGGCGATTTGATCGCGCTGCCGCGCGGCGCGACGCCCGTCGACTTCGCCTATGCCGTCCATTCGGTGATCGGCGACACGTGCGTCGGCGCCAAGATCAACGGCCGGCTCGCGCCGCTGCGCACGCCGCTGGCCAATGGCGATCAGGTCGACATCATCACCTCGAAGGCGCAGACGCCGTCGCCGACCTGGGAGCGCTTCGTCGTCACCGGCAAGGCCCGCGCCCGCATCCGCCGCTTCGTCCGCACGCAGCAGCGCCAGCAGTATCTCGATCTCGGCAAGGCCATCCTGCAGAAGGCGTTCCGCAATGACGGGCACGAGTTCCAGGAAAAGGCGCTGGGCGCGGTGCTGAAGGCGTTCAGCTGCGCCACGGCCGAAGATCTCTATGTGGCGGTGGGCGAGGGGCTCGCCACCGGCCGCGAGGTCGTGCATGCGCTCCATCCGCCCAAGGCCGACGCCAAGCCCGCCAAGGTCATCACCTTGGCCAGCGCGCGCGGCAAGAAGGCGGCGGAGAACGCCGTGCCGATCCGCGGCCTCATCCCGGGCATGGCGCTGCACTTCGCCGGCTGCTGCCATCCTCTGCCGGGCGACCGCATCGTCGGCATCGTCACCACCGGCAAGGGCGTCACCATCCACACCATCGATTGCGACGCGCTGGCTAATTTCGCTGACACGCCGGAGCGCTGGCTCGACGTCGCCTGGACCAGCAAGGGCGACGACGCCGGACATGTCGGCCGCATCAACGTCACCCTCGGCAACGAACCGGGCAGCCTCGGCAGCCTGACCACGGTCATCGGCAAGAACCACGGCAACATCACCAATCTCAAGATCACCAACCGCTCGGCCGATTTCTTCGAGATCCTCGTCGATATCGAGGTGACGGATGTGCGCCATCTCACCAACATCATCGCCGCGCTGCGCGCGACGCCGGTGATCAACTCGGTCGAGCGCGCGCGCGGCTGATCCCATGAGCATCGCCACGCGCCCGCTTCGCCTCGGCGTCAACATCGACCACGTCGCCACCATCCGCAATGCGCGGGGCGGACGGCATCCCGATCCCGTGCGTGCGGCGCGGCTGGCGGCGCAGGCCGGCGCCGACGGGATCACCGCGCATCTGCGCGAGGACCGCCGCCACATCTCCGACGACGACATCAGCCGGCTGTCGCGCGAAATCGATCTCCCGCTCAATCTCGAGATGGCCGCCACCGACGAGATGCTGGCGATCGCGCTCAGGTACAAGCCGCACGCCGCCTGTCTGGTGCCCGAGAAGCGCAACGAAGTGACCACCGAAGGCGGCCTCGATGTGGTGGGAGGCCAGAGGCATCTGGCCCCCGTCATTCGCGGACTCATCGGGGGCGGTATCCGCGTCTCGCTCTTCATCGACCCCGAGGAGCGCCAGCTCGACATGGCGAAGCAGCTGGGCGCGCCGGTGGTCGAGCTGCATACCGGCGCTTATTGCGATGCCTCGGGCGGCGCGCGCGAGGGGGAGCTGCAGCGGATCGTCGCCGCCGCGGCGCATGCCGAGGCGATCGGCCTCGAATGCCATGCCGGGCACGGGCTCAGCTACGACTCGGTCGGGCCCGTCGCCGCCATTGCCGCCATCGTCGAGCTCAATATCGGCCATTTTCTTATCGGCGAGGCGATCTTCAGCGGGCTCGACAGCGCCATCAAGCGCATGCGCGCGGCGATGGATCAGGGCCGCGCCGCCGCGCCAGGCCAGCGCAGCGCATAAGCGACCCATGATCCTCGGCATCGGCAGCGACCTCATCGATATCGGCCGCATCGAGCGCACCATCCGGCGCTTCGGCGACCGCTTCCTCGATCGCGTATTCACGCCGCTCGAGCGCGAGCGCTCCGACCGCCGTGCCAACCGCGCCGCCAGCTACGCCAAGCGCTACGCAGCGAAGGAAGCGTGCGCGAAGGCGCTGGGCACCGGCTTTCGCCGCGGCGTCTATTGGCGCGACCTCGGCGTCGTCAATCTAGCCTCGGGCCGACCGACCTTGGTTTTGACCGGCGGCGCGCTCGCCCAGCTCCAGGCCATCACGCCGCGCGGCATGAGCGCGCGGATCGACCTGACGCTCACCGACGAGCCGCCGCTCGCCCAAGCGCTCGTCGTCATCACCGCCGTGCCCGGCTGAACGGATCGCGGCCAGCGCCGCTTGACTTCCCCGCCGCGGCTTCGCTTAATCGTCGCCAGTCGCAGCCTTCCCCCGTTCTGTAAAACAGACAATTCAACGCGTTATCGGGCGATCTTCATGAGAAGCAGAACATCCGGCGGCATCGCCGAGACGGCCAAGACGCTCGTCTATGCGATCGTCATCGCCTTGTTTATCCGCACGTTTTTCTACGAGCCGTTCAATATCCCGTCCGCGTCGATGGTGCCGACCTTGCTCGTCGGCGACTACCTGTTCGTCTCGAAATTCTCTTACGGCTACAGTCGCTACTCGCTGCCGTTCGGCCTCCCGCTTATCCCCGGACGACTGTTCTTCACGCCGCCCAAGCGCGGCGACGTGGTCGTGTTCAAGCTGCCGCGGGATCCGTCGATCGACTACATCAAGCGCGTCATCGGCCTCCCCGGTGACCGCATCCAGATGAAGAACGGCATTCTCAACATCAATGATGCGCCGGTGACGCGCGAGCCGAGCGAGAACTGCGACGTCCCGCCGGAAGAGGCGCGCGGCGCGGTCTATCAGCGCTACTGGGAAAACCTGCCCGGCGGGGTCCGCCACTGCATCCTCGAGATGAGCGACAACGCCTCGCTCGACAACACCGGCGTGTTCGTTGTGCCGCCCGAGCATTATTTCATGATGGGCGACAACCGCGACAACTCGGCCGACAGCCGCGACCCCAACAGCGGCGTCGGTTACGTCCCGGCGATCAATCTGGTCGGCCGCGCCGAGTTCATCTTCTTCTCCACCAACGGCTACGCGCATTGGTGGGAGCCCTGGAACTGGCCGTTCACCATACGCTACGATCGGCTGTTCAAGGCGATTCATTGACCATGAAGGATTCGGCCGCCGCGCTGGCGCCGCTGACCGAGGTGCTCGGGCACGATTTCGAGCAACCCGAGCTGCTGGCCGAGGCGCTCACGCATCCGAGCGCCCGCACCCGCCGCGGCGCCCGGCGCGGCTACGAGCGGCTCGAGTTCCTGGGCGACCGCGTGCTCGGGCTGATCATCGCCGAGCTGCTGTGGCGGCGCTTTCCCGAGGAGGCGGAAGGCGCGCTGACGCGCCGCCATACCGGGCTCGTGCGCACGGAGACTCTGACCGAGGTGGCCAGGAAGATCGGGCTCGGCGACCACATCATCGTCTCCGCCGGCGAGGAGCTGGCCGGCGCCCGCGCCAATCCGAGCGTGCTCGCCGATGTCTGCGAAGCGGTGATCGCCGCGCTCTATCTCGATGGCGGGCTGCCCGCCGCCGCGCGCTTCGTCGAGCGCTGGTGGGGACCCAGGCTCGCGAAGCTCGGCGCGCCGCCGCGCGACCCCAAGACCGCGCTGCAGGAATGGGCGCAGGCGCGCGGCCGGGCGCTGCCGGTCTACAGCACCGTCGCCACGGCCGGCCCGGCACACCGGCGTACCTTCACCATCACGGTCACCGTCGCGGGCCTGGCGCCGGCGACGGCGAGCGGCTCGTCGAAGCGCGCGGCGGAGGCGGCGGCCGCCGCGGCGGCACTCGCCGCGGTCGACGCCGAGCCGTGACCGCGCCGGCCGCATTGCGCTGCGGCTATGTTGCGCTGGTCGGCGCGCCCAATGCCGGCAAGTCGACGCTGCTCAATCAGCTCATCGGCGCCAAGGTCTCGATCGTTTCGCCCAAGGTGCAGACGACGCGCTCGCGCGTCCTCGGCATTGTCGTCGAGGGCGCGGCGCAGCTCGTCTTCGTCGACACGCCCGGCATCTTCGCGCCCAAGCGCCGCCTCGAGCGCGCCATGGTGGCGGCGGCCTGGGCCGGCACCGAGGATGCCGATGTCGTGGTCGTGCTCGCCGATGCGTCGCGCGGCAGCGATGGCGATACGCAGCGCATCGTCGACGGCCTCAAATCGGCGGGGCGGCGCGCCGTGCTCGCGCTCAACAAGATCGATCTCGTGCCGCCGCCGCAGCTGCTGCCGCTGGCGGAGCGATTGACGAAGGCGGGCATCTTCGACGCGGTGTTCATGATCTCGGGCCTCACCGGCGACGGCGTCGGCGACCTGCGGCGCCACCTTGCCGCGGCGGTGCCGGAGGGCCCCTGGCTCTTTCCGGAGGATCAGCTCACCGATCTGCCGCAGCGCCTGCTCGCCGCCGAGACGACGCGCGAGCAGATCTTTCTCCAGCTCCATCAGGAGCTGCCTTACGCGACGATGGTCGAGACCGACACTTGGGAGGAGCGCGACGACGGCAGCGTCGGCGTCGCGCAGACCATCCATGTGCAGCGCGACAGCCAGAAGCCGATCGTCCTCGGCAAGGGCGGCAGGCAGATCAAGGAGATCGGCGCACGGGCCCGCGCCGAGCTCGAGCGGGTGCTGGGGCGGCGCGTGCATCTGTTCCTGTTCGTCCGCGTCAGCGGCGACTGGACCGAGGACCGCGAGCGCTACAAGGCGATGGGCCTGGATTTCGAGAGTTGAGCGATGGAGTGGAGCGAGGAGGCGATCGTGCTGGCGGCGCGCCGCCACGGCGAGAGCGCGCTCATCGTCCAGCTGCTGACGCGCGGCCACGGCCGCCACGCCGGGCTGGTGCGCGGCGGGCAGGGACCGAAGCTGCGCACCGTCTATCAGATCGGCAATCGCCTGACCGTGACCTGGAAGGCGCGGCTCGCCGAGCATCTCGGCGGCATCGCCGGCGAGCTGCTGCGCGGCCATGCGGCGCGCTTCATCGACGATCCGGCGCGGCTGGCCTGCCTCGCCGCCGCCGCCGCGATGGGCGAGGCGGCGCTGCCCGAGCGCGCGCCGCATCCGCGCGCCTATGAGGGCCTGTCGGCGCTGCTCGCGGCGCTCGACGCCGATTCCGGCTGGGCGATCGGCTATGTCGAATGGGAAGCGGCGCTGCTCGCCGAGCTCGGATTCGGGCTCGACCTCACGCGCTGCGCCGCCACCGGAGAGGCGACGGACCTCATTTATGTCTCACCCAAATCCGGGCAGGCCGTGTCATCAAAGGCCGGCGAGCCTTATCGCGACCGTTTGCTGCCGCTGCCGGGCTTTCTCGTCCCCGGGAGCAATGCGGCGCCTTCGCCGCAGGATGCGCTCGATGGCCTCGCGCTCACCGCCTTCTTCCTCGATCGCCGCGTCTTTGCGCCGCACGGCCGGAAACTGCCGGCGGCCCGTTCCCGTTTCGTTGACGTGCTGCAGCGGATCACTACATTATCACGCGGCGAGGCTTCCTAGGCGCCGCACGCAGCGCGCCGTCATTTTGATCGGAGACTCATGAGCAAGACGACCACCGCCGGCGAGATCCGCGACGTGGATTTCGCCGAGGCGCTGGGCGAGCGCTATCTCTCCTACGCGCTCTCGACCATCACCGCGCGCTCGCTGCCGGATGTGCGCGACGGGTTGAAGCCGGTGCACCGGCGGCTGCTTTACGCCATGCGCGAGCTGAAGCTCGATCCGAAATCGGGCTTCAAGAAATGCGCGCGCGTCGTCGGCGACGTCATCGGCAAATTCCACCCGCATGGCGACCTTGCCGTCTACGAGGCGCTGGTGCGCCTGGCGCAGGATTTCGCGCAGCGCTACCCGCTGATCGAAGGCCAAGGCAATTTCGGCAACATCGACGGCGACAACGCGGCGGCCTATCGCTACACCGAAAGCCGCCTCACCGAGGTCGCCGAGGCGCTGCTCGCCGGCATCGAGCACGACGCCGTCGATTTTCGCCCAACCTATGACGGCGAGAACAGCGAGCCGGTGGTGTTGCCGGCACGCTTCCCCAACCTGCTCGCCAACGGCGCCAGCGGCATCGCCGTCGGCATGGCCACCAGCATCCCGCCGCACAATGTCGATGAGATCTGCGTTGCCCTCGCGCATCTGATCAAGCACAAGCGCTGCGCCGTCGAGGAACTCATCGAGCTGATGCCGGGGCCCGATTTCCCGACCGGCGGCGTGCTGGTCGAGGCGCCCGACGCGGTCCGCCAAGCCTACGCCAGCGGACGCGGCAGCTTCCGGCTGCGCGCCCGCTGGGAGGTCGAGAAGCTCGGCCATGGCCTCTACCAGGTGATCGTCAGCGAGATTCCCTTCCAGGTGCCGAAGTCGCGCTTGATCGAGAAGATCGCTCAGCTGCTCGAGGAGCGCAAACTGCCGCTGCTCGCCGATGTGCGCGACGAATCGACCGAGCAGGTTCGGCTCGTGCTCGAGCCCAAGACGCGCAACGTCGATCCCGTCGTGCTGATGGAGTCGCTGTTCCGCGCGACCGAGCTCGAGACGCGCGTGCCGCTCAATATGAATGTGCTCGACGCCCAGGGCGTGCCGCGGGTGATGGATCTCAAGGAAGTGCTGCAGTCCTTCCTCGATCACCGCCGCGAGGTGCTGCAGCGCACGACCCGCTTCCGCCTCGCCGAGATCGCGCGGCGCAGCGAGGTCCTCAAGGGTCAGTTGATCGTCTACCTCAACCTCGACGAGGTGATCCGCATCATCCGCGAGCACGACGACGCCAAGGAGCGCATGGTGAAGCGCTGGCGCCTCACCGAGGTGCAGGTCGAGGCGATCCTCAACACGCGGCTGCGCGCCCTGCGCAAGCTCGAGGAGATGGAGATCAAGAAGGAGCTGGCTAATCTGGCGGTCGAGGAAAAGGAGCTGACCGGCCTGCTCGAGGACCAGAAGAAGCAATGGAAGACGATCGCCGCCGAGCTTGCGGACATCCGCAAGGCGTTCGGCGCCGGGCCGCTCGGCAAGCGCCGCACCCAGATCGGGCATCCGCCGGCGGCGGTCGAGGTTCCGGTCGAGGCGCTGATGGAGCGCGAGCCCGTCACCGTGCTGTGCTCGGCCAAGGGCTGGATCCGCGCGGTCAAGGGCCACAACGTTCCGCTCGCCGACATGAAATACAAGGACGGCGACGAGGAGCGCTTCTTCGTGTCAGCGGCGACGACCGACAAGCTGATGATCTTCGCCACCAACGGCCGCTTCTATACCGTGTCGGTCGACAAGCTGCCCGGCGGGCGCGGCCATGGCGAGCCGCTGCGGCTGATGATCGACCTCGACAACGACCACGACGTGGCGGCAATCCTGCCTTACGCCGCGGGATCGAAACTGCTGGTCGCCGCGAGCGACGGGCGCGGCTTTGTCGTGCCGGCCGACGATGCGCTCAGCCAGACCCGCAACGGCAAGGTGGTGATGACTCCCGCCGACGGCGCGACGGCGTGCATCTGCGTGCCGGCCGACGGCGACGCGGTCGCGGTGGTCGGCACCAATCGCAAGCTGCTCATCTTCCCGCTCGCGGAAGTGCCGGAGATGGCGCGCGGCCGCGGCGTCATCCTGCAGCGCTATCACGATGCCGGGCTGAGCGACGCCAAGGTGTTCACCAAGGCCGACGGCCTCACCTGGAAGCAGGGCGAGAACCGCACGCGCACCGAGACCGACCTGCGCGGCTGGATCGGCGAGCGCGCCACCAGCGGCCGCGTCGTCCAGGGCTTCCCCAAGAACAACAAGTTCGGCTGAGGGCGCACGGGCATGAGCGAGCCGGTGATCCTCGACGCCAAGGGGCTGAAATGCCCGCTACCGGTGCTCAAGGCGCGCAAGGCGATGCGCGAGGTCCCCGCGGGCGGCGTGCTGCGCGTCATCGCCACCGATCCCGGCGCGGTCAAGGATTTCGAGCATTTCTGCAAGACCACGGGTCACGAGCTCCTCGCCGCGCGCGAAGAGAACGGTACCCTGGTCTTCGATATCCGCAAGGCGGGCTGAGCGGCGCGAAGCCTGCGCCTGACGGGACCCGTTTGGCGAGCTGTCAACCGGGAAACACCGCCTGGTGGTGCCGAGCCCAGGCAAATGCCGGGCTTACAACCCGTTGGGCGGGTGCAGTCCGACCTCGCGATAGAAGCGCGCGGCGCCGGGATGGAGCGGGATGGCGACGCCGTCGAAGGCGCTGGCGAGGCGGATGCGCCGGCCGACCGGGTGAGCCGCATCGAGCAGCCGCTTCGTCGTGTCGCGCCACAGCGCCTTGGTGATGGCGTAGACGAGATCATCGTCGATCTCCTCGCGCACCAGCCATAGCGCCATCGTGCTGACCGTGGCGGTATCCCCGTCAATGCCGGGATAGCTGCCGCCGGGAATTATGTCGGTGCCATAGAACGAGAACTTGCGGGACAAGCGCTCGGCGACCTCGCGCGGGATCGGCACCAGCCGCGTGGCGGTCGCCGCGGTGACATCGGTGATTGCCGGCACGGGGTAGCCGCCAACAAGGAAGAAGGCGTCGATGCGCCCTTGCACCAGCCCGTCAGCCGCCTCGGAGAGGCGGAGATACTCGGGCTTCATCTCGCATTCGCTGAGCCCCGCCGCCTCGATCACCATGCGCGCATCGGTGAGGGTGCCGGATTCCGGCTCGCCCAGGGCGACGCGCTTGCCCTTGAGGTCGCGCAGGCTGCGGATCGCGCTGTCCGCCCGAACCACCACATGGATATCCTCGGGGTAGAGCGAGGCGATCGCACGCAGGTTCTTGAGGGGCCCGTGGCTCTTGAGCAGCGCCGTGCCGCCGTTGCGCGCCGCCGCATCTTCCTTGCCGGCGCCGCAGCGCCGCGCGGCGTGCAAGGCGCCGGTATAGGCCCAGTAAGCGATATCGGCCTGCGCCAGCGCGGATTCGAGCTGGCCGGCGCTGACCGCGAGCACATTCTGGACCGAGCCTTGGCTCGCCTGCGCGACCGCCACCAACCCGGGCACGCCGCAACTGCCGCCATGGTCGCAATCGCGCGATCCCGACGGCTTGGAAATAGCGCTGGCGAGGACGCCGCCGACCTGGAAATAGGTCCCGGTCGTCGCGGCGGTGCCGATGCGGAAGAATTTCAGCTCGTCCATGCCCGCACCCGCGACCGGCGCTGCGGCGAGGCCGAGCATCAGCGCTGCCGCGACGCCAGCGATGCGTCGCCGGCGGCATCGGCTGTCGCTGCGCTCGTCGCGTCCGCAATTGTCGCCTGCCGCCCGCGCCATGCCCCGACTTCCTCCTCGCCTGAGGGGCTTTTTTCGATCCTAACGGCTTTCGCCGGCAGGAACACGCCCTATCGACCTGCCTCGCATGGGTTTGATTGACAACGGGCGCGGAGCGATTCATCTTCCATCGCATGACCGCTGTGGACCGGATCGCGCGACGACGAACCCGCTGAGCAGCCTTCGGCTGCGCTGCGAGCGAGGGCCGCGGTCGCGGACCCTGCGCCGGAACCACGAAAGCACGAAGTCCCCACCGAGAGATCGGGGAGCGGTCATGTCGGACAGCATCTTTACCATCAGCACGCGCGCGGGCGGCGCCCGCTACGAGATCGACACCGATAAGGTGCGGCTCGACCGCGCGCTCATCCACCGTTTCCTCGCCCGCTCGCATTGGGCGAAAGGCCTGCCCGCGGCCGTGCTGGAGCGGGCCATCGAGCATTCGCTGGCCTTCGGCCTCTATCGCGACGGCCGCCAAGTCGGCTTTGCCCGGGTGGTCACAGACCATGCGACGTTCGCCTATCTCGCCGATGTCTTCGTGGTGTCGGCCGAGCGCAGCCAGGGGCTCGGCCGCTGGCTGGTCGAGAGCATCCTCGCCCATCCGGACCTGCAGGGGCTGCGCCGCTGGCTCCTCGGCACGCGCGACGCCCATGGCCTCTATCGCCGCTGCGGCTTCACCGAGCCGGCGCCGCCCTTCGCCTTCCTCGAGCGCCACGACGCCGCGATCTACACGCGCGGCGCCGGCGCCCGCCGGCCGCGCCGCACCCTGGCCGAGCCGCGCCCGGCGTATTAGAACAAAGGCGAGCGCCCATTCAGGGCCGGCGGAGGGGACGCATGATCGCCACCATCACCATGCCGCGGCTCCTCTATATCGGCGGCGGCGCCGTCGCCGAGGTGACGACGGCGCTGGCCAAGCTCGGCGCGGCGCGGCCGCTCATCGTCACCGATCGCTTCATGGCGAGCTCGGGCGTCCTCACCAAGGTGACCGACCGGCTCGATGCCGCCGGCCTCGCATGGCGGGTCTTTTCCGACACCGTGCCGGATCCGACGACCGAGGTCGTGGATTCCGGCGTGGAGTTGCTCAAGGCCGGCAATTACGATTCGCTTGTTGCGCTCGGCGGCGGCAGCCCGATCGACACCGCCAAGGCGATGTCGGTGCTCGCGGCGAATGGCGGGGCGATGCGCGACTACAAAGTGCCGCGGGAGATACCGACGATCGGCATGCCCGTCATCGCCATCCCCACCACCGCCGGCACGGGTTCCGAAGTGACGCGCTTCACCGTCATCACCGACAGCGCGCGCGACGAGAAGATGCTGATCATGGGGCTCGCCTGTTGTCCCGCCGCGGCGATCGTCGATTACGAGCTCACCTTCACCATGCCCTGGCGCCTCACCGCCGACACCGGGATCGACAGCCTGACGCATGCGATCGAGGCTTATGTCAGCCGCAAGGCGAGCCCGTTCACCGACGGCGTCGCCCGGTCGGCGATGAGCCTCATCGCGCGCCATATCCGCGACGCCTGCATGGCGCCCGACAGCCGCGCGGCGCGCGAAGCGATGATGCTGGGCGCGACCCAGGCCGGCATGGCCTTCTCCAACGCCAGCGTCTGCCTCGTGCACGGCATGAGCCGGCCGATCGGCGCCTTCTTCCATGTGCCGCACGGACTCTCCAACGCCATGCTGCTGCCGGAGATCACCGCCTTCTCGGCGCCGGCGGCGCTGGAGCGCTATGCCGATTGCGCGCGCGCCATGGGGGTTGCGGCGGAAGGCGAGGGGAACCAGGCCGCGGTGGCGCGGCTCCTCGACGAGCTGCGCGCGCTCAACCACGATCTGAAGGTACCGACGCCCAAGGCCTATGGCATCGACGCCGAGCGCTACCGCGAGCTGCTGCCGGTGATGGCGAGCCAGGCGCTCGCCTCGGGCTCGCCCGGCAACAACCCGCGCATCCCTACCGCCGACGAGATCATCGCGCTCTACGAGCGCGTCTATGCCTAGGCCGCGCTGCGGCTCGGCGCGGTGCGCGCGAGCACGCGCGGCGCTGTCTCCGTCACCGCCATGATGAACACGGCGATGACGAGCTGGCTCGCGACGAGGATCCACATCGCGCCGGTTAGGCCGAACAGATCGGCGATCACGCCGCCGACCAGCGGCATTAGCGTCGAGCCGACGATGACGCCGAAGAAGTTGGTGACGCCGAGCACGGCGCCGCGTATGTCGTCGGATACCGATTCACTGACACAGGTGGCGAGCACGATCGGCAGGATGCCGAAGCCGCAAAAGCCGATGGTGCCGAGGAGGAGCTGCATCCCGGTCTTGTCAAACCCGCCGGTGAGATAGGCGACGAGCGCTGCGGCGCAGGCGAGCGAGCCCGCCAGCGTCACCGGCCGGCGCTCCCAGCGGTCCGAGAGCAGGGGGAGCACGATCTGCCCAGCGGCACCGGCCAATCCCCAGACGGCGGCGATCGAGCCGGCATCGAGTTTGCTGAATCCGCGCACTTGCGTCAGGAAAAGCTGGTCGAACGCGATCGTTACCGCGAGCCAAGCGAGGATGGCGCAGCCCATGATCGTCAGATAGACGAGCGATGGGTTGCGCAGCGCGCGAAAGCCGGCGGCCCAGTCGCTGGGGCCATGTGTCGTGGGCGCCGGGCGGTCGCGCATGACGATGGCGAGCCCGATCACCACCAGCACCGTGGCGGCGCCGATGATCGGAAACGCCCAGCGCCAGCCGAGATGCGCCGAGATGCGCGTGATGATGAGCGCGCCCAAGCCTGCGCCGATCAGCGTATAGCCGGCGGTGAACAGCGCCTGGTTGAAGCCGCGCCGCTGCGGCGCCGATTCCTCGCTGATGGTGGATTCGCCGACCGACCAGCCGATCCCGTCGCCGATGCCGAGCAGATCGCGCACGATGAAACATCGACAGGAAGCCCACGGCGCCGCCCATGGCCGCGGTCATGAGGCAGACCCAGAGCGCCGCCGGCAGCAGCACGCGCCGCCGGCCGTAGCGGTCGGACAGCCAGCCGCCGGCCCAGCTGCTCACCGCCCAGGTCACCGAGGTGCCGGCGACCAGGAGCGAGGTCTGCCAGTACGCCAAGTGGAACTCGGGCACGATCTCCGGAAAGATCACGCCGATGCCGACGCGGTTGAGGCCGACGCTGCCCCAGAAGAGGACAAGCAGCGCCACCAGGATGAATTCGTACGTGCCCGAGCGTGGTCCCGTCATTGTGTTTCTCCCCTGTGCTTTGTGGCCGTTGGCTTTGTCTCAGTCTGCCACATCGATCTGCACCTCATCGCCGACGATGCGGACGTTGTAGGTCTTGAGATCGGACGGGATCGGTGGGCCGAGGCCCTTCCCGGTCGTGACGTCGAAGCGGCCGGCATGGAGCGGACATTCGATCTCGCCGCCGTCCAGCCAGCCATCGGTCAGGACGGCGAAGGCGTGGGTGCAGACATTGTCCGTCGCGTAGATCCGGCCGGCGACGTTGTAGAGCGCGATCAGCTTGCCGCCGACCTTGACCCCGATCATGTCGCCCGGGGCGATCGCCGCGGCCGACGCGACCGTGACCCATGTCTCGCCCTGCGCCATCTCGCTGTTCTCCCGAGCACATTTGCGTCGGCGCACCGCGCTGGAGGGCGATCCTGCAACTTTGTGGCGCCCGGCGCCAGAGTCGCCGGGCAGCGGGCGCCGAATAGGACCGGGAATTTTGCGCAGTGGCGCCCTGTTAGCGCTGTAGCTGCTGTAATGGAGGTGACTTTGAAATCCATGCGTCTTTTACTGCTCGGAATCGTCGCGCTCGGCATCGCCGGCTGCTTTTGGGAGGGCGACGGCGGCCGCGGGCGCGGCGGCGGTCGCGAGGGCGGCGGGGAGCACAGCGAGCACCATTTCAACGAGCGCCGGTGACGAGCGGCGGCGCGAATAACGCCGTCAGCATTGTGATGTAGGAAAGGCGATCCGCGGCGCTGTGCTGGCGGGTCGTTTTTTATTTGGGATCGGATATGCATCCCCGACGTTGACCAATGCAATCGCCTGAGGGGACCAGCGAGTTAACCACGACGCGTAAGCACCTTAGCGAAGCTCAGGGCAACTGAGACGCGCGGTGTTTCTTTTGGCGATTTACGACACGCTTGGGCACGCTTGTGGGAGGGCATGCCATGGCCAGGAGGCGCCCGATCGTCCTGATCGTCGATGATGACGATCAGGTCCTTGATGTTGCCGCTATCGTGCTGGCGTCGCTTGGCTACCAGGTGATACCGGCGACCAATGGCGATGCCGCGCTCGAGATCATCAAATATTATCGGGCAATCGACCTGCTGATGACCGACATCGTCATGCCCGGGACGATCGACGGTTGGGAGCTCGCGCGCCGGGCCAAGCACATGCGCCCGGAATTGAGCGTGGTTTACACCAGCGGCTTCGTCGATGGGGCTCTGCCTGACAAGAGCAACCCCGGCTACGGCCCGCTCCTGCCGAAGCCGTGGCGCGCCGATCAGCTGGTATCCCTGGTCAATCGAGCGCTGCGCTGGTAGCGCGGGCGTTCTACTGGCGCAGGCGGCGCGACGCCTCCAGCGTGGCACCGACATGCGCCTGCAAAGCGTGCAGCTTGGCCACCACATCCTCGACGTCGCCGGTTGTCGCCAGCAGCCGCTCGAGCGACGCGCGCACGACACGCAGGTTTTCCTGTGCCTCGGCAATCGTCGTGCGGCACTCGTCGAGCAACAGCTCGAGACGGAACGGCTTGGCCAAATAGGGCCAGCCCAGCCGCGACAGGCGCTCGTCGATGTCTCTTTCGTCGGTGGTCGCGATGATCGGGATGCCGCGCTGCGTCGCGTGCGCAGCCAGCTCGATACCGGGCATCCCCGGCATCAGAATGTCGAGGACAACGAGGTTCGGGCGGTCGCGATCGAGCACGGGCAGCGCCTGCCCGCCGGTGCCGGCGCAGCTCACGCGATATTCCCCGGTCCGCTCGAGGGCGTGCTGCACGAGCGTGCAGAGCCGAGGCTGGTGGTCGACGACAAGCACGTGCCGCATAGTGGCGCGCCTGCTGAAAGGGCTGGTTGCCCGATGTAAAACGCCGGGACGCGCTCGACCGATCCAACATCGCCGGCCGGGTGCCCGGTATCGCCGGTCGCTGCGCGGTTTCAAGTTGGTTGGGGGACTAGGATTCGAACCTAGACTGGCGGAGTCAGAGTCCGCTGTCCTACCGTTAGACGATCCCCCAACATGGGATCAGCCGATGCTTTCGCTAGATAGCACACCGCGCCGCCCCTGTGTAGGGGCCGGGTGGCAAGCGGCCGTGCCGGCGCTTCGCAGCCGGCGATTCCTGGGCTACCATGCGGTCATGAAGCTGTCATGAATTCGCCCCTCGGTCCGGTTGCGCCCTTGCACAAGCCGTCCTCCTCGCCCACGCCGCCGGTATCCGTTGGCAATGGCGCAACCGCCGCGCGGGCAGCGCCGCAGCGGGCCGATACCTTTGCCGCGCTCGACCTCGGCACCAACAATTGCCGGCTGCTGGTGGCGCGCGGCACGGGACGGAGCTTCCGCGTCATCGACGCCTTCTCGCGCATCGTCCGCCTGGGCGAGGGGCTGGCGGCGAGCGGCGTGCTGTCCGAGGCGGCCATGGCGCGCGCCATCGAGGCGCTCAAGATCTGCGCCGGCAAGGTCGCTCGCCGCAAGGTCACGCGCGCGCGCTATGTCGCCACGGAGGCGTGCCGCCGCGCCGCCAATTGCGCCGAGTTCGTCGAGCGCGTGCACAGCGACACCGGATTCGCCATCGAGATCATCTCGACCGACGAGGAGGCCCGGCTGGTGGTCGCCGGCTGCGCGCCGCTGCTCGACCGCCGCATCCCCTATGCCTGCGTCTTCGACATCGGCGGCGGCTCGACCGAGCTCGTCTGGCTGCGCGTGCCGCGCGACCCGCGGGCGCCGCCGCGCGTCGAGGGCTTCGTCTCGCTGCCGCATGGCGTGGTGACGCTGAGCGACCGCTATGGCGGGCACGAGGTGACCGCGGCAACCTACGACGCCATGGTGGCGGAGATGCGCGCCGCCATCCTGCCCTTCGAGGAGCGCCACGGCATCGCCGGTCGTATCGCCCGGGGCGAGGTGCAGATGCTCGGCAGCTCGGGCACGGTGACGACGCTCGCCGGCATCCACCTGAAGCTGCCACGCTACAACCGCAGCATGGTCGACGGCTCGGTGCTGGGCTTCGATAGCGTGCGCGAGGTGTCGCAGCGGCTCGCCGGCATGAGCTACGCCGCGCGCGCCGCGCATCCCTGCATCGGCGGCGACCGCGCCGATCTTGTCCTCGCCGGCTGCGCCATCCTCGAGGCGATCTGCCTGCTGTGGCCGGTGGGGCGGCTGCGCGTCGCCGATCGCGGCATCCGCGAGGGCATCCTGCTCGGCCTGCTCGATGCCAGGGCGCGCTGAGGCGCGCTGACATGCGCCGGGGCAACCGCGGCAGCCGGCGCAGCGGCAGCGCGCCGACGACGGCACGGCCTTCCGCGGTGCGCGTGCACACCGCCGGCCGCCGCAAGGCCTCCTCGACGCAATGGCTCGAGCGCCAGCTCAACGACCCCTATGTCAGCGAGGCGCGGCGCCTGGGCTACCGCTCGCGCGCCGCTTTCAAGCTCATCCAGCTCGATGACCGTTTCCATTTCCTCAAGCCCGGCGCCCGCATCGTCGATCTCGGCTGCGCACCCGGCGGCTGGACTCAGGTGGCGACAGCGCGGGTCAAGGCCGAGGCGGGCAGGGGACGCGTGGTCGGCATCGACACGCTGGCGACCGACGCCGTACCCGGCGCGCTGCTGCTGCAGCAGGATTTCCTCGACGCGAACGCGCCCGAAGCGCTGCGCGCGGCGCTGGGCGGCGCGGCCGATGTGGTGCTGAGCGACATGGCAGCGCCGACCACGGGCCATAACGCGACCGACCATCTGCGCGTGATCGCGCTGGCCGACGCCGCCTACGCCTTCGCGCGCGAGGTGCTGGCACCGGGCGGCACCTTTATCGCCAAGGTCTTCCAGGGCGGCGCCGAGCGCGACTTGCTCGATATGCTGAGGCGCGACTTCGCGAGCTTGCGCCACGTCAAGCCGCCGGCGAGTCGGGCCGAATCGTCGGAGGTCTATGTCGTGGCCCAGGGTTTCCGCGCGGCGCCCCCACCCCAACCCTCCGCAAGCGGGGGAGGGAGGGACCCGCGTTAGCGGGAGGTGGGGGCACGCCGGCACGGCAGCCCCGCGTCGCAAAAGCTTCCCTTGCGACCCCCATTGTGTATAGTGGCGCGCCAACCTCGTATTCCCGCTTGGGAAGGGATGGCTTCAGCATGGAAATCCGACAGGCGCTCACCTTTGACGACGTCCTGCTGGTTCCTGCGGCCTCGTCGATCCTGCCCACCGACACCGATACCCGCACGCGGCTGACGCGCGAGGTGAGCTTGGGCATCCCGCTGATCTCGGCGGCGATGGATACGGTGACCGAGAGCGCGCTCGCGATCGCCATGGCGCAATCGGGCGGGCTCGGCGTCATCCACCGCAATCTCACCATCGCCGAGCAGGCGAACGAGGTGCGCAAGGTCAAGAAATTCGAGGCCGGGATGGTGGTGAATCCCGTCACCATCAGCCCCGACGCGACGCTCGCCGACGCGCTGAAGCTCATGGCCGACAACCGTATCTCGGGAATTCCCGTGGTCGAGCGGCGGTCGCAGAAGCTGGTCGGCATCGTCACCAACCGCGATGTCCGCTTCGCCACCAATCCGAAGCAGCCGATCTCGGAGCTCATGACCAAGGAGAAGCTGATCACCGTGCGCGAGAATGTGGCGCGCGACGAGGCCATGCGGCAGCTGCACCAGCACCGCATCGAAAAGCTGATCGTCGTCGACGACGCCTATCGCTGCATCGGCCTCATCACGGTGAAGGACATCGAGAAATCGCAGAAATTCCCGCACGCCAGCAAGGACGATCACGGCCGCCTGCGCGTCGCCGCCGCGACCGGCACGGGCGATGACGGCATCGCGCGCGCCGTGGCGCTGTTCGACGCCGGGGTCGACGTGCTGGTGGTCGACACCGCGCATGGCCATTCGGCGCGCGTGCTCGAGACGGTCAAGCGCGCCCGGCACCTGCGCAACTACACGCAGATCGTCGCCGGCAACGTCGCCACGGCGGAAGGGGCGGAGGCGCTGATCGACTCCGGCGCCGACGCGGTCAAGGTCGGCATCGGCCCGGGCTCGATCTGCACGACGCGCATCGTCGCCGGCGTCGGCATGCCGCAGCTCACCGCGATCCTCGACGTCGTCGCCGCTTGCCGCAAGAAGGACGTGCCCGTCATCGCCGATGGCGGCATCAAGTTTTCCGGCGATCTCGCCAAGGCGATCGCTGCCGGCGCCGATTGCGTCATGCTGGGCTCGCTCTTCGCCGGCACCGACGAGAGCCCGGGCGAGGTCTTCCTCTATCAGGGCCGCACCTATAAATCCTATCGCGGCATGGGATCGGTCGGGGCCATGGCGCGCGGCTCGGCCGACCGCTATTTCCAGCAGGAAGTGACGAGCGCCTTGAAGCTGGTGCCGGAAGGCGTCGAGGGCCGCGTGCCGCACAAGGGCCCGGTCGCCAACGTCGTCCACCAACTCGTCGGCGGGCTGCGCGCGGCGATGGGCTATACCGGCAACCGCGACATCGCCGAGATGCAGCGGAATTGCCGCTTCGTGCAGATCACCGGATCGGGCCTGCGCGAAAGCCACGTCCACGACATCGCCATCACCCGCGAGGCGCCGAATTACCGGCAGGAGATCTGAGATGGCTGAATCCCTCTCCCCTTGCGGGACAGTAAGATCGCGTTCGGTGCTGTGTAAGTGTTTGGAAGGACACGGTGAATTGTAGCGGCTGCGCGGGGGAAAGCAAGCGCGGCAGAAACGTGGCACATGGCGAAGCCCTCATCGCGGCGGGACGGGAGAGGTTAATCCCTGTCGGGCGAGAGGGGAATACATCGGATGGGAAAGGCAGGGTGGAGGCCGTCAGCCCCGTGCTTCGTTGGCGCGACATGGACGCATTGACGCCCAGAGGCGGATGGGCGACGCTGAGCATTCGGCGAACTGATGGCACCGACGCATCGCCGGAGAGCCGCCC